>Ga0272412_1000710_pt1 | contig 10607 bp, 6 predicted proteins | sample WWTPWeurt_MetaT_FD_193540 | JGI IMG/M metagenome (GOLD analysis project Ga0272412, IMG submission 193540) | Metatranscriptome of activated sludge microbial communities from WWTP in Nijmegen, Gelderland, Netherland - WWTP Weurt (Metagenome... | ecosystem: Engineered > WWTP > Aerobic digester >...
CCACCATCTCGCCGGTCACTACATTGCCCGCGATAATTACCTTATCAGGATGCCGCGCCCGGACCCGACTGACGCCGGCAACGAACTGTTCTGAATAACCGTTCGCTACGTCCAGGCAGATGAATAACAACTCGGGGCAACGCTCCAGAATGCGATCCAGTTTGTCCAGGTCCGCCTCCAGGATTCCCACGCTGACGGCGACGTTCGCCAAGATCTGCTGAGAACCCGTCTCCCGCGCCATGGTAACGAACGCTCCCCATTCCGCCAGCGCCGAGTGTTTATGCACCGCGGTAAATAAACCTTGTCGCGCCAATTCCGTAGCCATGGCAAAAGTGCCGACGGTATCCATGTTCGCCGCCATAATCGGAATACCGCTCCAGGTTCGCCCGGTATGGCGAAAGCGGAACGTGCGCTCCAGGCTTACCTGCGCCCGGCTGCCCAATGTCGAGCGCTTGGGACGAATGAGAACATCTTTAAATCCCAGTTTCAGATCAGCTTCAATGCGCATGACCGAGATCTCCTTATGCCCCTCTTTAACTCTGAGGGGAACTGCATTGAACAGGATGACTTACACCCGACCGTACAACTCCAGCAGATGCCGATAATGTCCGGCGATCTGCGGTTTGACCTGTTCCCAGTGAAACCGCCAACGCCAGCAACCATCCCCTACGCCGGGCCGATTCATGCGATGTTCGCCATCCAGTTCCAACACATCCTGCATCGGCACGATGGCCAGGCGCGCTACTGAAGCAAAAGCTGCCCGCACCAGTAATTCCGGCATCTGCTCCGGCGTTCCGCCCAGATAGTCGAACAGGTGATGGCGGGTTCCAGCGTCCAGTTCGTGAAACCAGCCGAGTGTGGTGTTATTGTCATGCGTGCCGGTATAGACCACCGCATTGGGCACATGATGATGAGGCAGATACGCATTGTCTGCCCCACCGCCGAAAGCGAAATGCAGCACCTTCATTCCTGGTAACCGTTGGGCGTCACGCAGACTTTCGACTTCAGGGGTGATAATGCCCAAATCCTCGGCGACCAGCGGCAGGTCGCCAAACTCCTCCCGCAAGGCGTTGAACAGCTCGTCGCCCGGTGCAGTTTGCCAGCGTCCATGAATCGCTGTCTCCGCATCGGCGGGGATTTCCCAGTACGCCTCCAGTCCCCGGAAATGGTCAATGCGCAGTAGATCAAATTGCGTAAACTGGGTGCGAATCCGCTCCTTCCACCATTGAAAGTCATTCTCACGCATCGTATCCCAGTCATAGTGGGGGTTGCCCCACAATTGACCGGTTGCCGAAAAATAATCCGGCGGCACTCCCGCCATGACCTTGCGCCGCCCCTCCGCATCCAGTAGAAACGCTTCGCGCTGCGCCCAGACATCAGCACTGTCATAGCCCACGAATAATGGAATATCGCCGAAGATCAGGATGCCATGCTCGTTGGCATATTGTTTCAGCGCGGTCCATTGCCGAAAAAACAGGAATTGCTCAAATTTGTGCTGATCGATGATCTCCGCATACTCGTTGCGCACCGCTGTCAGCGCATCCGGCAACCGATCGCGCAGCGCGCGCGGCCAGTCAAACCAGGCTTTTTGCCGGTGCGTGGCGCGAATTGTTTGATAGAGCGCATAATCATCCAACCAGTGCGCATGGTGGCGCTGAAATACCGCATAAGTATCCCGCTCAGCACCGCCATGTTGCTGGAAGCCTTGATGCGCCTCGCTGAGACGCCGCTGGCGGTAGATCCTGCCGTCCTCACTCGCTTGGGGTCCTGAATCCGGCGATAACCAGCCTGCCTCGATTAAAGGCTCTAACGCAATCAGTCGGGGATTGCCGGCGTGAACCGACTGCGCTGAATACGGCGACAGATCGTCATGCGGTGGCCCCAACGGCAGCGTTTGCCAAACGGTGAATCCGCAGGCCGCCATCCATTCCACAAACTGATAGGCATTCGGTCCCAAATCGCCATTATCATAATGGCTGGGAAGCGAAGTGGGGTGTAACAATAATCCTGCGCGGCGCCGTTCGAGTGGCGAAGCCATGCTCATGAAGAAATAACCTCGGTTGGGTAAAAAGCTTGAAAATGTTGACGAATCAGCGAATGGTATTGGCTTCCTGGCCCAGCATCTCCCGGGTGACCAGCACTACTCCCTGTTCAGTGCGATAGAAATGCCGGGTGTCTTCCGCAGCGTTCTCCCCGATTACCGTGCCTGGTGGGATGACGCAACCCCGGTCGACAATGACCTTCCGCAGGCGGCAGTAGCGGCCAATATCCACTTCTGGTAACACCACTGCATCGCGCAGGTGTACATAGGAATGGACCTGCACCTGTGGGAAAAGCAGCGAATGGTTCACATAGCCGCCCGAAACGATGCAGCCATCAGCCACCATGGAATCCACCGCCATGCCACGTCGCCCATCGTCATCGAAGACAAACTTGGCGGGGGGCGCCTGGTCGTGGTAGGTCCAGATTGGCCAGTTTCGGTCATATAGATTTAATTCCGGGTCGATGCCGACCATTTCCATGTTCGCTTCCCAAAAGGCGTCTACCGTGCCGACATCGCGCCAATAGCTCTGCGCCTTGGTTTGCACATCACGAAACGGGTAGGCGACGATGCGGCAGGATCCGAGCAACCCGGGGAGAATGTCTTTGCTGAAGTCATGGCTGGAGTCAACGTGTTCGGCATCCTGGATGAGCTGCTGATAAAGGAAAGCAGTATTGAATATATAGATGCCCATGGAAACCAGCGTCATGCCGTCGCGCCCTGGCGAGGCTTGCGGGTTTCCAGGCTTCTCGATAAATTGTGTGATCCTATTTTGTTCATTGACCGTCAGAACCCCGAATTCATGGGCCCGCTCGCGCGGTACTTCGATGCTGCCGAGGGTGACATCCGCCTTGCTTTCAACGTGGTGTGCCAGCATCGGTCCGTAGTCCATTTTGTAAATGTGATCCCCTGCTAGAATCAGGACGAATTCAGGCGCATGGTTGCGAATAATGTCTAGATTTTGATAGACCGCATCGGCGGTTCCCTTATACCATGAGGCCTCGTTGAGGCGTTGCTGGGCGGGCAACAGCTCAACAAACTCACCAAACTCACCACGCAAAAATCCCCAGCCCCGCTGGATGTGCTGAATGAGGGAATGGGCTTTATACTGGGTCAGTACGCACACCCGTCGAATGCCCGAGTTAATGCAATTGGATAGAGGGAAATCGATGATTCGATATTTGCCACCGAAAGGCGTTGCGGGCTTGGCGCGCCACAGGGTGAGCTGCCTGAGCCGACTGCCGCGGCCGCCGGCTAAAACTAGCGCTAGCGTTTCCCGGGTCAGACGACTCACAAAACGTGAGGTGATGGCGGCGCTCATGCGTTGGATTTCCCTCTTTGGTATGCTTTCCTGATAATGGATTTGAAAGCTGTGGCAGTGATGCGCGATTATCTGGCTAAGAGTATCTGGATCATCTTAGCCGCTTGAATCTTTTAATATAGACGTTTCTAAACACAGTTTCCTGTTACTCGTGATGTCTCGTCCTCCTGCCGAGCGGTGGATAGAGCAACTGGGTGATCGAATTTCCCGATGACACACTCTATGGATTTTGATAATAACAACGTGACTCTTAATCTGCTCCAGGCTGAAGGTCATCGCTTGCAGGATGACGCACTGTTGTTGTCGCAGGGACGACATCCCGATCCGTTTGCGGTGCTTGGCCGCCATGGTCACGGTGATCAGGTGACGGTTCGCTGGTTTATGCCAGGGGTTATTGAGGTTCAACTGGTGGATGTTGATCAACCGATGCTGCAGCTGGCGGGAACCAGCCTGTTCGAATGGCGTGGCGCGGTGGACGCGCTGCCGTTGCACTACCGGTTGGCGTGGCTGGATGCGGATGGCCTCAGGCGCTTGGAATATGATCCCTATAGTTTTGCCCCGCAACTGAGTCTGTATGATCTGCATTTGTTTAATGAAGGTCGACATCTGCATGCTTATCGGGTGTTAGGCGCTCACCTCCGTCAAGTGGACGGCATTGCCGGAACCCTGTTTTCAGTCTGGGCGCCGAATGCGGGTCGGGTGAGCGTGGTGGGTGATTTCAACGACTGGGATGGTCGACGTCATCCATTGCGGCGGCGCGGCCACGTCTGGGAGCTGTTCATGCCCGGTATTAGTGCGGGTATGCGTTATCAGTTTGAGATTCGTGTATCGGATACGGGTGAGCTATTGCGTAAGAGTGATCCTTATGGCCGCGGTTTTGAGCGTCGTCCAGACGTGGCCTCGCTGGTAGTCGATAGTGCGGCCTATCCTTGGCGTGATGAAATCTGGATGGCGCGCCGGCGGCGCTTGAAGCCGGATCAGGCACCGTTGGCGGTGTATGAAGTACATCTAGGTTCCTGGCAACGGGATGCTGATGGCGGCTATTTGGGCTATGGGGAATTAGCGCGCCGGCTTGTGGCTTATGTAGGTTCGCTGGGCTTTACGCATATCGAACTGATGCCTGTTACCGAGCATCCTTTGGATGCTTCCTGGGGCTATCAACCTACGGGGTATTTTGCCCCGACTAGCCGGCATGGGACGGTAAACGATTTTCGTGGTTTCGTGGATTATTGCCATCAGGCGGGTATCGGGGTGATTCTGGATTGGGTGCCGGGTCATTTTCCTAAGGATGCGCATGGTTTAGCGTGCTTCGACGGCGGATATCTGTATGAATATGAAGATCCAGCCCGCCGTGAACATCGGGGATGGGGGACACTGGTCTTTAATTATGGCCGCAATCAGGTAAAGAATTTCCTGCTGGCCAGCGCCTGTTTCTGGCTGGAAGAATGTCATTTGGATGGTTTGCGGGTGGATGCGGTCGCTTCCATGTTGTATTTGGACTATGCTCGGGAATCCGGCGAGTGGGCGCCGAACCCATTTGGCGGTAATGAGAATCTGGAAGCGATTGCCTTTCTGCGGGAAATGAATGACATCATTCACCGGCGTTATCCAGGAGTGTTAATGATTGCCGAGGAGTCTACAGCGTGGCCATTGGTAACTCGCCCAGCTTGGATGGGCGGCTTGGGGTTTGGCATGAAATGGAATATGGGCTGGATGCATGATACCTTGGAATATTTGATGATCGATCCGGCTTTGCGCCGTCATCATCATGAATTGCTGACATTTGGTTTATTGTATGCCTTTACGGAGAATTTTATGTTGCCCCTCTCTCATGATGAGGTGGTGCATGGTAAGGGGTCTCTGATGGCGCGTATGGTGGGAGACCGTCGCCAGCGTTTTGCCAATCTGCGGTTGCTTTATGTCTATATGTGGACGTATCCCGGTAAGAAATTTCTGTTTATGGGTAATGAATTGGGTCAGTACCGTGAGTGGGATCATGCCGGTGTCCTGGATTGGGCGATCTTGGCGCAGTTGGAACATAGTGGTCTTCAGCGGCTGATTTATGATCTGAATTGTGTGTATCGGGAGTTGCCGGATTTGCATGACTGTGAGTTTGTCCAGGAAGGTTTTGAGTGGTTGGATTGCCATGACGCGGCGCACTCGGTGGTTGTTTATTTGCGGCGTGGCAATAAAACAGGGGGGGTGGCTGTGGTAATTCTTAATTTTGCTGCAGTGACCCGTTCGGGTTACCGGGTGGGTGTGCCGTTTTCTGGATTATATCGGGAGGTGCTGAATTCAGATGCTCGATGCTATGCTGGTGAGGGCGGAACCAATGGTGATGTGCAGGCGTTTCCGGTCCCGCATATGGGACAGTCTTGTTCGTTGTTAGTGGATTTGCCGCCGCTGGCCGGGTTGGTGTTGGCGCCCTGTCAAACGGATTAGGGAAAACTGGGTGTGAGGTTTAATTGAGGTGAAGTTGCAGCAACTGCGCTACTTGATAGCGATTGTTCGTAGTCATTTGAATATCTCTGCGGCGGCTGAGACTTTGTACACCTCTCAACCGGGAATTAGTAAACAGTTGCGTTTACTGGAGGAGGAATTGGGGGTTGAGCTGTTTAGCCGTAATGGTAAACATCTGACTGAGGTGACGCCGGTTGGTCGTCAGATTATTGCTAAGGCGGAGAATATCTTGCGGGAGGTGAATAATATTCAGATTTTGGCTGAGGAATATCGTGATGACCGGCGGGGTAGTTTGTCGATGGCGACTACTCATACGCAGGCTCGCTATGCATTGCCGTCAGTGATTAAAGCGTTCCGTGAGCGTTATCCGGCGGTTACTCTGCAGGTTCATCAGGGTTCGCCAGCGCAGATTGCTGAATTGGTTCAGTCTGGTGAGGTGGATTTTGCGATTGCAACTGAGGCTGTAGAGTTGTTTGAAAACTTGATTATGATGCCTTGTTATATCTGGGAGCGCTGTGTGTTGGTGCCGGTTGGACATCCGCTGACTGTGGTGGACCGCTTGGGCTTGTCTGATGTGGCTCGGTATCCTTTGGTGACTTATGTGTTTGGATTTACCGGTCGCTCGCAGCTGGATGAGGCGTTTCGCAGTGCGCAGTTAAAGCCGGATGTTGTGTTCACTGCAACTGATGCTGATGTTATTAAAACTTATGTGCGCTTGGGTATGGGAGTGGGGATTGTAGCCCGGATGGCTTATGATCCGCTCTATGATCAGGATTTGGTGCGGCTGGATGCGGGACATTTGTTTGCGGTCAATCTGACTCGGATTGGTTTCCGGCGGGGTACTTTTTTGCGCTGTTATATGTACGATTTTATCCAGCTTTTTGCGCCTCATTTGACTCGTGAACGAGTTCAGCGGGCCGAGTTGGCGCAGTCTGCCGAGGAAGTGGATGCCTTGTTCGCGGAGTTATCGTTGCCTATCTGGTAAGGTGATGATATAAAAAGGGGAATCATTATGCTTTCATCTTCAGCGATTTTGCGCATCACGCTTCTGGAAAGCTTCGAAACCCTGCTGGCGCGTCTGGATGAATTCTGTACTGCCGTTCGTCATGACACCACACTGCCCGCCTGGGTCTCGCGTACCGATACCGAATTACTGGACCGCCTGGATATGCGGCTTAAAGCCATCGAACTCTATCGGGCACTATGGTATGAGGATCGTCAGGATGGGAGGGAAACGCTCACTTGCCCCGGTCTCGTGGGCGCCAGTCCGGGAACGATGACCGCGGCCCATGCCTGCAACACGGCTAAAGATGGTTTCAAAGCCGCGGTGCTGGCCCTGAAGTCCATAGAACGCGCTGAGGTCACCGCAGCCATGGCAGATCTGCATCGCCGCCAGGAGCAGGTGGCTTCCGCCATGCGCCGTATGGGCGCCGCACGCCTGAACCTCAAGCAGGCCTACCGGCATATTCCCCTTCTCGAGCAACGTCCACTCAAAGTGGGTTTTACCTGGTCCAAACAGGGCCGGGTCATTCAACGCACCCGGGTAGCGGAAGCCCGGCGCCTGCTCGAACAGCGGGTCGAAACCCCGCAAATCCATCAGGAATTGCAGCGATTGGCGGAGATCCCAAGCGATGAAATGCTGGCCCGTGTGCGGAGCGTCTGCCCTCATCTGCGGGCGAACATCGTCTTCGCCGCCCCGGAAGGCTCGGGCGTCCTGCGCCGGCTGATGCAAACGCCACTGCCGATTTTGCTTCCCCTACAACCTGGCGAACCTTTACCGGAATTTGTGCCGGTCGCACCGGAACTGCTGACCAATCCCCGTCTGCGCCGTGCGGATGTGCGCATTGAGGATGAACCCTTTCTGCCGGTGATCCGCATCCATCGGTATCGCCTGCCCTATCGATCATGATGGGTTAATTCGTCAGCCCCTCACTGCAAAATGTCATAAAATAAATCAGCGGATTCGACCATCCTGCAAAGCGTTTTTCCATCAGCGCCTTATTGACTGATAACAATCATATTTTTGAACCTCCGGAGACTCCATCATGTCGTCGCGTGCTCGCGTATGGCCAGGCAAGTCCTATCCGCTCGGCGCGGTCTGGGATGGCAAGGGCGTCAATTTCGCACTCTTCTCCGCCCATGCTGAAAAAGTTGAATTATGCTTATTCGACTCCTCGGGCCAGCGCGAGATTGAACGCTTGGTGTTGCCTGAACATACCGACCAAATCTGGCACGGCTATGTACCCGGTTTGTGGCCGGGGGCCTTGTATGGCTACCGCGTCTCCGGTCCCTACGAACCACAGCTTGGCCATCGCTTCAATCATCATAAACTGCTGCTTGATCCCTACGCCAAGCAGTTCTATGGCTCACTCCACCTGCGCGATGAACACTGCGGTTACCAGGTTGGCCATGGCAATGCGGATCTCTCGTTTGATACCCGCGACAACGCCCGCGACATGCTTAAATGCGTTGTGGTCGATACCACGTTCAGTTGGGAAGGCGACCGGCAGCTCGAAATCCCCTGGACGCAGACCCTCATTTATGAAACCCATGTGCGCGGCTTCAGCATCCGCCACGAAGGCCTTCCTCATCACCTGCGTGGCACCTTCGCCGGCATGGCCCATGCCGAAATCATTAAATATCTCAAGGCGCTGGGCATCACGGCGGTGGAACTCATGCCGGTTCACGCCTTCGTTGATGACCGTTTCCTCACCGACCGCGGCCTGCGCAATTACTGGGGCTACAATACACTGTGCTTCTTCGCCCCCGAGCCGCGCTATCTGAGCGGCGGTGATTTGACGGAATTTAAGACGATGGTCAAACGCCTGCACGACGCCGGCATCGAGGTACTGCTGGACGTGGTCTACAACCACACCGCCGAGGGCGATCAGATGGGTCCCACCCTCAGTTTCAAGGGAATCGACAACGCCTCCTACTATCGGCTGCGGCCTAACGACCGCCGTTACTATATCAATGACACCGGTTGCGGTAATACTTTGAATCTGATCCATCCTCGCGTGCTGCAGATGGTCATGGACAGTCTGCGTTACTGGGTCAACGAAATGCATGTCGACGGCTTCCGTTTCGACCTGGCGGTGACGCTGGGTCGCGAGGATTACGGCTATGACCGGGGCGGTGGTTTCTTCGATGCTATCCGCCAGGACCCGGCCCTGTCGCGGGTCAAGATCATCGCCGAACCGTGGGACATCGGCCCGGGCGGCTATCAACTGGGTGGTTTTCCCGCCGGTACTGCAGAATGGAATGATCGCTTTCGCGACACTGCGCGCCGCTTCTGGTGCGGAGATGACGGGATGTTATCGCGGATAGCGCCCAACCTCCTGGCCTCCAGCGATCTGTTTGAACACGATTGCCGACGGCCCTGGGTGTCAGTGAACTACGTCGCCAGCCACGACGGCTTTCCCCTGGCCGATCTGGTCAGCTACAACGAGCGTCATAATGAGGCGAATGGCGAAGGCAATCGCGACGGTCATCCCTCCAATTTCAGTAACAATTATGGAGTTGAAGGACCCACCGCCGATCAAGCCATTCAACAACTGCGTCTGCGTCAGCGTCGCAATATGCTGGCTACCATGTTGTTCGCCCAAGGCACGCCGATGCTGCTGGCCGGCGACGAATCCGGGCGCAGCCAGGGCGGCAACAATAACGCCTACTGTCAGGATAACGAAATTAACTGGTTAAATTGGAATCCCCTGCCACCGGATGAACAGGAGTTTCTGGACTTCACCCGCCGCCTGATCAGTCTGCGCTGGGAACATCCGGTGTTGCGCCGCAGCCGTTTTCTACACGGCTTGCAGATTTCCAAGACCACCGGACTGCGCGACGTTGAATGGATCAGCCCGGGCGGCGGCCCGATGACTGATTATCACTGGCAGGAACCCAAGGCGCGCTGCATAGGCATGCTGTTGGCTGGCGACGCTGGGGAATACTTCACACCGGATGGTTATCCGGAAATCGACGATACCCTGTTCATTATTTTCAACGCTGGTCATACGTCCATCCCGGTGCAGATGCCGGTGGTGCGCGGCGCCCGCTGCTGGCGTTGCCTGCTCGACACTGCGCGGCCACAACTGGCGCCTGGCGAGTTTCTGCTGAACAACGGGGATGATTTCCAAATGGAACCGCGCTCGGTGACGGTCTTTGCTCTTACCCTTGAAACCGCGTCTTCATGAACATGCCGATCACTGCATCGACTGATTAATCTTTAACCTCGCATGTCTCTGCTCTCGCTGACTACGCTAGGTCTGACAGTCCATCCACGGCGACATGAACTGGACCAGGAATTTCACGCCCGGCCTTTTGAACGGCTGAAAACCCCATCGTTGATCTCTCATCTGGCCCTGCTGTCTGGGCCGGGTCGCGAAGCTATTGACCGGGATCGTGCACAGATCGCCAGTCTCTGTAACCATTACGGCATTGCGCCTCCTGCACCTGATGCGGTGCATCTGAGTGTGGACTGTGGACCATTCCGGCTGAAATGGGAGCGGCATTCGGAATTTTCCGCATATACCTTCATCGCCCCAGCGAACAATGTTGAACCGTTCGCCGATCCGCCAATCCGGCAGCTTCCCCTGAACTGGCTCGCCGGATTAGCGGGCGAACTGTTGGTGGCGACCCACCTCGATCTGCGCCGCGAGCCGAATCCGCCGCCGTCGTTGGAGCAGTTACAAACTCTCTTGGGTGCAGGATTGCTGAATGGCTGCCGGGCGGCAGATGACGCGGCGACTGTCTGGAGTGATTTCCGCATTCACTCAGACGGTTTCACCC
>Ga0272412_1000717_pt1 | contig 10540 bp, 7 predicted proteins | sample WWTPWeurt_MetaT_FD_193540 | JGI IMG/M metagenome (GOLD analysis project Ga0272412, IMG submission 193540) | Metatranscriptome of activated sludge microbial communities from WWTP in Nijmegen, Gelderland, Netherland - WWTP Weurt (Metagenome... | ecosystem: Engineered > WWTP > Aerobic digester >...
CGCCCCATGCGTTCCAGGTTCCCGCGGCCTCCCGACCCATAGACCATCGCCAGGCGCAGGTTGACCACGTGCATTCCGAAACGCCTGCCGGCATCGATCACCACCTCCTCGGCCGCCCGCTTGGCCTGGCCATAAGCGGTCTCCGGCTGCCCGGGGAAATCTTCGTCCGCGCACGAGTCACCCGGCTCGGCCATCGCCTTGACGCTGGAGAGAAAGATGAATCGCTTCACCCCCGACTGACCCGCCGCCTCGACCAGATTTCGTGTTCCCTCGAAGTTGACCCGCCAGTGCATCGCCGCGTCATCACCCGTGAACGAGGAAAATGCATGCGCATGGCCGGCACAATGGAAGACCCTGTCCACTCCCCTGCATGCTGCGGTCAACGCCGATTTGTCGGCCAAATCGGCGACCAACGAATCGGCGCATACAACGGGTTGTCGTGACAGGCGGCGGCAATTCGCACCGTCTGCCTCAAGTTCCCTGAGCAATCGCCGGCCAATGAACCCGGTTGCGCCAGTAACCAGATTCACCGCGTGTCGCCCGCAACCTTGGGCCGCCGCCCCCGGTGCTTCCAGAGAAAGCGCGCCATGCTGCCCAGATGCCAGCGCAGATGGCGCAGACTGCGACGACTGTCGCGTCGCGCATCGTGAATGACGCCTGCCTTCGGGCAGGCCAGTATCTTCATCCCCTTCTGCCACAACCTGGCACAGATATCGACGTCTTCGTAGTAAAGGAAAAAGCGCTCATCGAAACCACCCAATTCCTGAAAATCGCGGCTACGAAAAAGCATGAACATTCCAGCCACCCATTCCGGAGCAAATTCCGCCTGGCCTTCGCGGACAACATAGCGGCCATCGCTCCCCCCGAGCGCCTTCATCAGCAATGAAGCCGGCGTAGGAAAGCGCCGCATGCTGTCTTCGATCTTCCCGTCGGGCGAGTTCACCAAGGGCGCCACGAGCGCCACCCGTCGGTCACCGAAGGCAGCGGACAGGACAGGGAACGGATTCCGGTCGAATTCGATATCCGGATTCAACGGGCAAAAGAACGTCTCGGTACAATGGACAAACGCCGCATTGTGATTGGCGCCGAAACCCTTTGGCTCCACGTTGCCGATGACCGTCAAACGGGCCTCATCGGGCAATGCCACCAATTCCGGAACATTCAAGGTCAGAATGATCTGGGCGACTTCCGGGAACGCCAGAAGTTGTCCGACGAGCCTCGCCACCATGTCGCCATGTCCGTGGCTGACGATGGAAACCGCGATCAAGCGAACCCCCGTGACGATTCAGGCACAGAACGAAACGCCCTGACACCATGAAAGACGCAGCGGGAAAACGCCGATGCCATCAAGTGACCCCGCCAAGCTTCTGATACAGCGTCCTGTACTGCCCGTCGCGACCGAACGACGAGACCAGTTCATCGTCGAGCAAGGCGGGATAATCGCGGATCCGGAGAGTGGAAAGCGCTTGCATGGCACGTTCAGGCGACCGGGAGTCCAGCCATTCGCCCAGTTGCCATCGCTTCACCAGACGAGCCGCCTCGGTGTTCTCTGGCGAGAAACACAGGATGGGGCGCCGGGCCTTGACATAGTCGAAGAACTTTCCGGTGATCACTTCATCGCTGCTGGCCGGATCCGTATGCAGGATCAGCAGGTAGTGCATTCCCTGCATGACATCGAACACCTCGTCATGCGCCACGGAGGCATTCACTTCAACGAACGGGAAGTCCTTGAGATTGATGCGGGACAGGCGCAGCGAGCCGTAGAAGCACAGGCGGATGGCGATTCCATTCTCGATCACACTCGCCATTGCGCGCAGCAACGGCTCAACATTCCGATACCCGTGCTCATCGTCGTCCGCCATGCCGAAATAGCCGATACGCAAGTCCGCGGACTTGCTCGCCCGGCGAACCGGACAAGGCTTCCCGGCATATCCGTTCATCATCAGCAGGCCCTTGCTTTGGAGAGGCAGGTCCGGAAACAGGCGCTTCAGCTTCTCAAACATCGGTTGCGAGGCAAAAGTGACGAGGTCGGCCCTCTTGAGACTGAACCGTTCGAGCCTGCGGGAAACTATCGAAGCCAATGTACCCTTGGGCGAGAATATCGTGCTCCCGTTCCAGCTATCCCGATAATCTGCAACCAGATCGATCCGATCACCGAATTTCCTTTTCAACAGCCCGCCGACCAGCTGCATGCCATGGGGCGGGGTAGAAACGATCAAGGTGTCCACGCCCTTCGATTCGATCAGTGCGGCAGCGGCGCGATGGTACTTCGGCACCATGAAGAGACCAAGGTCCGGAATCACCAGGGAAGTGACAACCCTCTTGACAACTCGCAACCGGGACAACCAGACGCTGGCCGAGCCGGCGGGGTGATGTCCGATTCTCATCAGGCTGTTCTGGACCGACCTCTTCAATGGATCGCTCAGATAGGTGATCCCCACCCCGGTCAGTAACTCTCCCAGCCCGAGATCTCCGAAATCCGCGCCGTCGGAGGTCAGAACATTCACCTCGCAGCCCCGATCCTTCAGGTAGCGCGCCAGATGCACAACGCGCGCAACGCCACCCACGGAAGCCGCATAGGGGACAAAATACTGACAGATGATCAGCACCTTTCGTGGCGCTGACGAGTCAGACAAGCCGTTCGATCTCATGCAGCAGCACCCGCCCGGCGGCCTCATAGTTCAACTTCCGGGCAGCACCGTCGGCAGCCAGCTTGTAACCGTGGATCGACTCATCCGTCAGTTGTTCGAGCGCGGCAGCCAGGGCCTCGGGTTCGAAGGAATCGGCGATCACCCCCAGCGAATACTCCTCGACGATCCGTGCCATCTCGGTCGAAGGGCCAATGGCAACCGCAAGTCGCGCCTGAATGAACTCGAAGAACTTGTTGGGCAAGGCATGCTCGTGGTTGAAATTGACCGGAGGCAGGAGATAGATTCCCACATCGTACCGGTTCAGGTGACGGCATATCTCCGGCATCGCGACCGGCTCGACAAAGCGCACCCGCTGGTTCTCCCTGGCCATTTCGCGCAGTTCCGCCATGTAGACAGGATCGGTTTCGACCAACATGAAATCCAGCGTGAATCTCTCGCCCAAATGACGCATCATCCTGACCATCGCGCCAAGATGCCGGGAGCGGATGGCCGATCCGTGATGGATCAGGCGAACCCTGCCCGGCAGACCTGGAGATGGCTCGAGGTCCTGCTGCAGCGGGGCATTGAATACCACGCTTGCAGTTACGCCATATTCCTTCGCGTATTCGTCGGCGATCCCTTGGCAGACCGTCGTCATCGCAGCCGCCCGGGGCAGATAGCGGGAGCACAGCGCTTCGTGATACGGAGCAAACAGCAGTCTCCAGAGCCATTTGTCGTCGAATTCGCGGGGAGAGTATTCGTGCGCATCGACCAGAACCGGCGTTGTTCCGGCCAGTCGGAGTGCAAGGGGAAGTGCGGCAATGTCGTTGGCGATCAGCAGGTCGAAGTTCCGCCCCTGAATCGCCTTCAGCCCGTTCCGTACCTGCGGAAGGTTCCAGTAGTAGCCATCGAAAAGTCTGAATAGCAGCTTGATCGCCCATTTCGCCTTTTGAAGGAAGCTGACCGGCGGCCTTCCTATCTCGAGAAACTCGATGTCAGCCTCCGGTCCTGGCCCGAATCCGGACACGGTGACGCGGTAATTCCTTTCCAGGAGTCTGACCTGGCGCATTACTCTCGGATCGCTGCGGATCAGCGAAAATGACAGTATCAGTACTTTCTTCATGTTCTTCCCGGTCTCCGGAATCAGGCCACGAAGCGGCTGTACCAGCGGGAAAAGTTGATCCAGCGCCAGACTTGCCATGAAAATGGCTTCTTGCCCGTCGCGATCAGATCGAACTCCTTGAGAACCTCGGCCTGAACGAAGAATGGAAGATGCAGGTCGGCGCGCAGCCAGCCACGCACCGGTTCCGCCATTCCCAGCAGCCACTCCTTCTCCGGCGTCTCGAAGCCGATCTTGTCGCGCCGGTCCAGAACATCATCCGGAACGATACCGCGCATCGCAGTCCGGAAGATGTGCTTGGTTTCACCCTCCGGCGAAATCAGGTAGGCCTCCGGCAGCGACAGGAGAAAGTCAGCCAGTTCGCGCGTCAGGAAAGGCACCCGGCTCTCCACGGAAAAACGCATCGAGTTTCGATCCCCATGCCGGAGCAGCGCCGGAAGGCCGCGTTGCGTGAGTGAGCGAGCCAGTTCGGCAACCAGTCGCCGGCACGACTCGTCCTGCGCCGCACAGACTTGCGGATGACGGCGGACGATCCCCCTTTCCTCAAGGGGCGCCGCATTCATCCAGGCAGGCAAGGTCTGCATTCCGTTGAGCCGCCGCAGAAGATCATTGAGAGGGGTTCCCCGAGTCAGTTCGGCGACCGCCCGCTTGGCGCCCGCCAGGCGGCTGCGGCCGGGCCACCTGGCCCACTCATCGAGGAAATGCCAGGCCTCCAAGTAACTCCCCTGCTCGAGCAGGCTGCGGATGCGCTGCCCGGGATAGCCGCTGTAGCCGGCAAGCAGTTCATCGGCCCCCTGCCCATCCAGGGTGACAGTGACACCCTGCTCCTTCGCCAACCGGAACACCCGGTATTGTGCGTAGATGCTGGTACTGGCAAAAGGCTCGCCCTGAACCTGAATCATGTCGTCCAGATCGGCGGCGAGTTCGCTGGCACTGACCACCACCTTGTGCGGCACTGCACCCACATGCCGGTTGATGCGGTCGACCCATCCCTCTTCGGAAACCGCGCTGCCACGCGCGATATAGCTGAACGTGTTGATCGGCGCATCCGGCGCCACATGGCGCATCGCACACACCACGGCCGAAGAGTCGATGCCCCCCGAAAGGGCAGCGCCCAGAGGAACGTCGCTGCGCAGATGCAGACGGATGCTGTCGAGAAAGCGCTCGCGCAGTTGCTCGGCCGCTGCGGCGAAACCGAGATCCCGCCGCTCGGCGATCCGGGGTTGCCACCAGCGCGCCGGTTGCGCCAGCCGTCCGCTGGCAATGTCCAGTTCAAGAAGATGACCAGGCTCGAGATGGAACACTCCATCCAGAAACGTACGGGGGCCGCTGTCGTAATCGCCATGTACGAGATAGTCGTAGGCTCGCTGCCAGTCAAGTCCGACCTTTTCCCGTTTCAGTTCCCTGATGGCCGGGATTTCCGAAGCAAACAGGAAGTTGCCCCGTTCCAGCGTGTAAAAGAACGGCTTGATGCCGAATGCATCGCGCACACAGGTGATCGTGCCGTGCCCGCGATCGAAGACGACGAACGCGAACATACCCACCAGACGCGACAGGCAATCTTTTCCCCACTGGTGCCAGGCCGCCAGCAGCACCTCGGTATCGGAATCGGACCGAAACTCGCAACCCAAGCCTTCAAGTTCGAGGCGGAGTTCCCGATAGTTGTAGATCTCGCCATTGAACACAATCGCGAGGCGGCGATCCGCCGAATGCATCGGCTGATGCCCACCCGACGTCAGATCGATGATGGAGAGGCGGGTGTGACCAAGGGCCAATGAGCCACCCGCCACGAAGATGATCTCCTGCCCGCAGTCGTCTGGCCCCCTATAGCGCAACGCCGCCAGGCCGGCCTCGAGACGTCGCGTCAGGTCGGCAGATGGGAACCTGGTGAATAGGCCGATGATTCCGCACATCACGAAGCCCCCCCAGCGGCGGTCCGGGTCCAGGCGGGACAGATTGAAGAATCATTCCGCCAAGTAAAAAACTGCACAGTGCCAACCACATCATGAGCCTTCTGCCACCGCCCGGGTGAAGCGGGGAATGCCATCATCGATGTTCTCATTAGCTTCTATACCAATCTCGACAGTTCTCGCGCACGCTGCCAATCAGCGAATGTATCACTTCACAGAGCGGAATATCCGATCGAGTCTCGGGTAATTCGCCAGAGCCTTCACCAGCCGTGTGCGGTAGTTCTGGCGGCGCCAGCACGATTGGTATTTGGGTACCATTTCCGAAGCGTACCGCGCGATGACCCGCTTTACAGCTTCGTCATTCGACCCAGGCTTCTTGTGGGCCATCATTCCTCCGACTAGATCCAAGATCGTTCTCGCATTGTTCCTGTAGCGCAAGGCATCGACACTGAGCACTGCCTCGCGACATCGTCGTATCATCCGTTCAACCGTCGGCCTATCGGCCATGGCCTCCAACACTTCCGGAAAATTGGACGCATCGGGCCGAAGCGGGATGAAATGCTCCCCTGGTTTCACGATGCCGCTGTATTCGCCATCAACCAATATCTGCGCACTGCCAAGCAGTGCCGCCTCCAACACTCTGGGAGAAATCGCAGTGAAGCGGTATCTCCCGTCCAGGCCCGGAAAGCAATTCTTCTCAACTTCTTCGAACGGTGCGCCGGGGTGATTCGCAAGGTAGGCTCGGACGCTGCGCTGAATACTGCCGGTTGGGTCAAGCAGGCTGCTCCCACTGTTTGCACCAAGCGTGAACTTCGAGTCACCAATGAAGTTGAGCCAAGCATCCCCCATCAGGGATGCCTCGTCTCCCAACTCGATATCAACGTGCAGTCCGGTATCTCTGGCACGATCCGCTACGTCGCGCCCGATGGTCCACTTGTTCTCGCCAAGGCGTCCGAAATACGGTGGAAGTTTCCTTGCCCGGTACCCGATATCGATCGGCCGGTCCCCAAGTGCCTTGGGAACCCAGTTCAATAAACTATCATCGACGTAGCCCGTGTATCCCAGCCGGATATCGCCCACGCGATGATAGCGAGGGTAGAGAATGTCCCATCCCGAGCCGATGACCGAAAAGACGACATCTACCCGCCATTCGCACATCCAGTCGTCAAGCAGTTGGTGACAATCATAATCGTCTTGGGGAAACGCCAGTTTGACCGCGTCAGACTCGGCCACGAACGCATACCCGGAAAGGTGCCTCCGGAATCGTTTCTCACCGAACCATCGTGCCCACAAGAACGATACGTCAAGCAGAATGGCATCAAAGCTTGTCTGCTTGACATAATCCGGAATGCCGAGTGCCGAATCGTGGTAGAGATAATTATGTTCGGGGAAATTTGCTTCCAGCGAAAAGACGTGCTTGTGGAGAATTCTCGGCGCCAGCCTTGGGTCGCCGAGACTGTGCAGTACGAGGATATTCAGCTTGTCCATCGCAAGGCGGAACGTCTAAGGGACACCATACAACGTTGCCTGCACCCAGAGACCGGGTAACTCCCCAGAACGCAGCCACGTCACTCGCTTGAGGCAACCAATGTCTTGCTCAGGCAATGCCAGAACAAGCGTCTCAAACCGTTCCTGCCAGAAATACGCCGGGTAGAACACTGTCGCGGAGTTCCGGGCCGGATCAAGACGGATCGTCAACTCCTTCTCGAGTAACAGATTGGGGGCTCTCCCCTCCACTTTGATGGCTATTCTCTTCGTGGCGATGGCGCAATTCGTCCCTCCAATATCGAGCCTGAGCATGCCGCTATTGCTCAAATTTCCACTCGGGTTGCCGGGGTAAGGCGCCGCAATGGTCAGAATGACGGTCTCACCTTGGACCTGCTTCGACATCACCACCGTCCTGTCCTCGCCGGCCTTCTGGTATTTCGCGAACAAGTGTCGCACGGCAGTCGATTGCTCGTTGCGCGCCAGCCAGTAGGCCAGGCCCAAGGCAATGCAGATTCCCGACATGATCGCTGCTGCGCGGAGCCAAGCGGCAAGCTTCGGCGCCGTGATCGCTGCCATGCCATGACGAATGCTCCCATGTCGCAGCGCCGATGACGCGACACGAAACAACCCACCCAGCAACATGCCAAGGGGTAGCCAGGACAGGAAGGCGAGATGGTAATAGTGCCTCTGATCGAACTGGAACGCCGGAAAGCTCAGCAGGTAGGCCAGAGAAAAGACCGCAAACAAGCCCATGCGGACCGATTTCGCCATCGTGACGAACAGTAGACCGATCCAACCGGCAACCACGGCCCATGCAAACACATGACGGTAGTTCCCGAAGAATGTCTCCAATGCAGAAATGCGTGTCGACCATGGCCGTCCCGAAACGCCATACGCGATCACGCCCTTGGCTACCGCCAGCCCACGATCGATGAAGTCCGCTGGGAATGTCCGGAATGTCTCGAGGTAGAGCGCCCTCGAGACACGATCGAACTCTCCGGGATACAGGCACCACCCGACGTTCGCCAATGAGTAGACACGCTTCCCGTAGGACTCGACCGACAGCCATACAACCTCATCGACGTAATGAGAAAGCCACGAGTAGTCGGCGGGCGCCATCCCCAACTCGGCTGAATGCATATCGCTGAGGCCGAGCAAGCCGAAATGCCAATGACAACTCGGCATGCCGGCGTTGGCCAAGGCCAGTAGTGTAGGATTCGTGGCGACAATGAATGTTGCCACGAGCAGCGAAATGGCAACGACCCCGTCCCACCATCCCTGCTTCAGCGGCGGCGGGCGAAACAAGAGGATAGTCACGACGAGCAGCGGCAGCACGATCAGGACATCGGGGCGGAAGCCGTAGCCAACGCCGGTCCATAGACCCAGTATCGCCATCGCCAGGAAAAGCGTCGACCGCGCGGGCGTGCGCACCACCAGCCAAACCGCGGCGAACAAACCGGCAAGGACAAACGGCGCCTTGCTCAGGTCCCGGAGGTACGGAAGATAGAATAGCGCCGGCACGATGGACACGATCGACAGGGCAGCCGCGATCAATGACGGCATCAACAGCCGGAACAGCGCGAACACCATGACGGCGCCCAACGCCAGCAAGGCGGCAGCCAATCCTTCAAGCGCGGACCACGAAATTCCGGTGACTTTCCAGATTGTGGCTGTGGTCAGAAACAGGTAGTACCAGGCTCTCTCCGCCGGGTTGTGTTTCAGTTCGACAGGCGGTGGAACTGCCTCACATGATAACGTCTGCTGTTCGACGTTCAGGAAACGTCTCATTTCATCGGTCAACTGCCTGGAGGCATCGATACCGAATGGCTGCCCGCAGGCCATTCGGATCGCGGGTTCATACATTGACTGATAGAAACCTGGCTTGATGCCTTGTTCGCGCTGCCATGCATATGCCCAGTGCGCAATCACGAATGCCGTCACTGCGACCAGAGCCAAAGCAGTCGTCTCTTTCAGCAGTCTTCGGGCAAACACCATCGCAGACACGCGCGTCCTTCAGATTCACAGAATCGCCGAAACGGGACCTCCAGACAACGACGCATCGGCTACCCAGGGCAACCCGCGCGCCGCGCCAGCGGGATCAAATCAATAGCGCTTCCATACCACCCGGTTTACATAGTCCGTGTAGCTGTGGATCAACCGCACTACCTTCTCGGCCACATTCGGCATGCTGTAATCGCATACCAAGCGCAGGCTGCGCTCCTCACCACGGGTTTGGAATTCGAGCACTTGCAGCGCCTGCATTACGCGCGCTTCCTCCAGCCCCACCATCATCACTGATGCTTCCTCCATGCCTTCCGGCCGCTCGTGCGCTTCGCGGATGTTGAGCGCCGGGAAATTGAGGATCGAGGATTCCTCGGTGATCGTGCCACTGTCGGAAAGCACCGCCTTCGCGGTCATCTGCAGTTTGTTGTAGTCCTTGAATCCAAGTGGCTTCAGCAGGCGAACCAGCGGATTGAAGGTGACGGCCATGGCGTTCACCCGTTTCTGGGTGCGGGGGTGGGTTGAGACAATCACGGGGTATCCGTAATGCTCGGCCACGCGGTTCAGAACAGCGACCAGCCGGAGGAAGTTCTTGTCGGAATCGACATTCTCTTCGCGGTGCGCGCTGACCACGAAGAACTTGCCTTCCTCCAGTTGCAGGCGCGACAGCACATCCGACCCTTCAATTCCCTGGCGGTAGTGGTTCAGCACCTCGAACATCGGGCTCCCGGTCTTGATCACCATGTCCGGCGACAGGCCTTCACGCAGCAGGTAGTCGCGCGCGATGGTGCTGTAGGTAAGATTGATGTCGGCCGTGTGATCGACGATGCGGCGGTTGATTTCCTCTGGCACCCGCATGTCGAAGCAGCGGTTGCCTGCTTCCATGTGGAAGGTCGGAATCTTGCGCCGCTTCGCCGGGATCACCGCCATACAGCTGTTGGTATCGCCGAGCACCAGCACGGCGTCGGGCATTTCCGCTGCCAGAACGCCGTCGACCGCGATGATCACCTTGCCGATGGTTTCCGCGCCGCTTGCGCCTGCCGCATTGAGAAAATGATCCGGCTTGCGTATGCCCAAGTCCTCGAAAAAAATCTGATTCAGTTCGTAATCGTAGTTCTGCCCGGTGTGGATCAGCACGTGCTCGCAATACTGTTCGAGCTTGGCCATCACCCGTGACAGGCGAATGATTTCCGGCCGTGTGCCGACCACCGTGGCCACCCTCATCTTCTTCATGTCAAACCTTGCTGGCAATGGTGTCGGGCCGCTCACGGTCGAAGACCTCGTTCGCCCAGAGCATGACGACCATCTCGTCCTCACCGACATTGGTGATGTCATGCGTCCATCCGGGCACGGTTTCGACCACCTGCGGCTTGTCGCCGCAAGTGAACACC
>Ga0272412_1000719_pt1 | contig 10535 bp, 8 predicted proteins | sample WWTPWeurt_MetaT_FD_193540 | JGI IMG/M metagenome (GOLD analysis project Ga0272412, IMG submission 193540) | Metatranscriptome of activated sludge microbial communities from WWTP in Nijmegen, Gelderland, Netherland - WWTP Weurt (Metagenome... | ecosystem: Engineered > WWTP > Aerobic digester >...
ATATCGGGCCGCAGGAACTTGACGTAAGTTGCTACCCCAGCGATCAGACCGCCGCCGCCCACCGCGATGAAGAGGGCTTCAATCGGATCTGGGTGCTGGCGCAGAATCTCCATGCCGATGGTGCCATTGCCCGCAATCACGTCCGGATCGTCATAGGGATGAATAAAGGTCAGCCCCTTTTCCGCTTCCAGTTGCCGGGCGTGTTGATAAGCCTCGTCATAGGTATCGCCGAACAGCACAATTTTGCCGCCCCGGTCGCGCACCGCCTGAATTTTGATCGCTGGCGTGGTGCGCGGCATGACAATAGTGGCTTTCGCACCGAGTCGTTGAGCGGCCAACGCGACGCCTTGGGCATGGTTGCCGGCTGAAGCGCAAATGACGCCTTTTTCCAGCACGTCCTGCGGCAGACCCGCGATTTTGTTATAAGCACCGCGTAGTTTGAAGGAGAATACCGGCTGCAGGTCTTCGCGCTTGAGCAGCACCCGGTTATTCAAGCGCCGCGACAGGCGGTTCATCACGTCCAGGGGCGATTCGATGGCGACATCATAGACGCGGGCGGTGAGAATCTTTTTGATGTAGTCGTGCATAACGAGTTTGGCAGGCTAAGAGGAGAACACCGCCATGTCCAGCGATGAGATGAAGAAACGCGCCGCCGAGGCGGCTTTAAAGTACGTTGAAGAAAATACGGTCGTGGGCGTCGGCACCGGATCGACGGTCAACTATTTTATTGACGCCCTGGCGCGGATCAAGCACCGGATTGAGGGCGCCGTATCGAGTTCGGCGATGACGACCGAGCGGTTGAAGGCTTGCAAAATTCCCGTGCTGGATTTGAACGCCGCCGGGCCGTTGCTGCTGTATGTGGATGGCGCGGATGAAATAAACCACCATTTGCAAATGGTCAAGGGCGGTGGCGGGGCGCTGACCCGCGAAAAAATCATCGCCGCTGCTAGTGAACAGTTTGTCTGTATCGCGGACCAGTCCAAGCTGGTCGATGTGCTAGGGACATTTCCCTTGCCGGTTGAGGTCATTCCCATGGCGCGCAGCCATGTGGGACGCGAGTTGCTCAAACGCGGTGGTCAACCAGTGCTGCGGGAGAATTTTATCACGGATAACGGCAACCTGATCCTGGATGTCTACAACCTGCAAATTTTGGAGCCGACCAAGCTGGAGGCGGAACTCAACAGCATCGCGGGCGTGGTCACTGTAGGGTTGTTTGCGCAACGACCGGCGGATGTGCTGCTGCTAGGGACGGCGCAACAAGTGAATGTGCTGAAGCGTTGAAGAGGCTATGTTGCGTATGGCCAGAACGAGCGGGGATGTTCAGTGAATGCCGTTAGGGGAGGGTCTGAGCGAACGCTTACGCTCCGTTTATCGTTCGCCCTGAAATTACTACCGTTGGTCTTGGATCAGCGTGAGTATGGGAGGGAATTTTCTTAGGGTATGAACGATCCGCAAACATATTCTAAGAGATCCTAGAATGAGTCATGGAATCAGCGACGCAAACCCCCCCGGCGCTTCGCGCCACCCCTCCTTGGCCAAGGAGGGGAATTTCCATGGGTTCTCGTTCCCACGCTCCAGCGTGGGAACGCCGTTTGAGCCGCTCCAGCGGCCCGCGACGCCGGAGCGTGGGAGGCAGATCAGGATGGTTATCCATCAGAATAACGATGACAGAGCACTAGTCCGAGACATCGCCTCGGGTGATCAAGAGATGGTTAGCCGTCCGTCTGGTCATAATGACCGTTCGTCTGGAATCGCGTGAACGCAGACATGCGACTCTCTTAAGATGCAGGCTATAAGTAAACCGTGTGCAACCATGAATAAACAAATCGGTTTTACCCTCGTTGAACTCATGATCACCCTGGCAATCGTGGCTATTGTGGTGACGATGGGCATCCCGGCATTTCGGACCACGATCAACGAAAATCGGCTGACCTCCAGCGCCAACGCCTTTGTGGGTTCTTTAAATCTGGTCCGCTCGGAGGCGATTAAGCGCGGTACGCGCGTTTCGCTGTGCAGCAGCGCGGACGGCGCGACGTGTTCCGCTGGTGGTTATCAGCAGGGTTGGATCCTATTTGTCGATACCAACAACACTTGTACTCCTCCTGCTGACGGGCCTCTCCAAGTGAACGAAAGGCTGTCCAGCGATTTGACCTTGATCGGAGGCAACCCGTTTGCAACGTGTATTTCGTATACGGCATCTGGTGCTATCGGCGGTTTTATTGCGGGTTCGCTGAATTTGTGCAAACCGAACTACTCTGCATCATCTCGGCAAGTATTCATTAGTTCAGGTGGACGGGTGCGCATTCAGCGCAATGAACCCGCATCTGGTTGTTGAGGCGCGGACATGAAATGTGATGAAGGAGTGGCCATGATGAGCAACGCAGTCCAGCAGCATTGGCGTGGGAATGAAGGTTTTACATTATTGGAAATCCTGGTGGCGGTGCTGGTGTTGTCGATTGGTCTGCTGGGTATCGCGGGTTTGCAGGTGACCGGTTTGCGCTTTAATCACAGCGCCTATGCGCGGACCCAGGCCACCTTGTTGGCTTACGAACTGGCGGATCGGATGCGGGCGAATCGACCGACGATGTTGCCGCCAGCGAATGGCTATAACATTCCCAACGTTGCGGGCGGTGTCAGTGTTCCCGCCTGCGAAACTGCTGCAGGATGCACCGCCGCGCAGATGGCCCAAAACGATGTCTTTCGCTGGCAGCAGCGGCTGGCTCAAGTGTTGCCGAATGGCCAAGGTGTGGTTTGTCTGGATACTATGCCGATGAACGATGGTACGCCTGCATTGCCGAGCTGTAATGCCGGGGGTACGGCTTACGCCATTAAAGTCTGGTGGGACGACAATCGAACAGGTAATCCCGATACATTTCAACGCTTTGTGGTGACGCTCACGCCATAGCGGTTCAGTGAATACCTATTAGGAGTAAAGGTGATGGGTGTCAAGCAATCTGTGTTTCGAGGGTCTGCCGTTCGAAGGTGCACTGGATTTACCTTGATTGAGATCATGGTGGCTCTGGTCTTAGGCTTACTGATTCTTAATGCGGTCATCCAGGTTTTTCTGAGTACCCGACAATCCGCCCGGATTCAGAACGCGGCCTCGCAGATGCAGGAAGATGGGCGCATAGCCATCGAGATTTTGAATCGCTATATCCGCTTAGCGGGTTATACGACCCTTCCATGGAATAAAGGCTTATTTCCGGCTAATGGACCCTTCGGCGTGGGTCAAGTAGTGACAGGAGGCGATAACGATGCCAACGGTAGGGATAGTATCCGCATTCGCTATCAGGGCGCCGCCGACGGTTCGATTACTAGTTGCTTGGGCGCACCAATCAACCTCAATCAGATGGCAGATATCACGTTTAGCCTTTCCGACGTTGAAAATGAAGAACGGTCGCTGCGATGCACGAATAATACAACAAACAATACCCAGCCACTGGTGGGTGGATTGCAGGATATGCAGATTTGGTATGGTCTCAGCCAAGGGAATAATGCGATAGACGCAGCCGGGCGGTTGACTAGAGGGGCTACAGCCTACGTTCCCGCTAGTCAGGTCCCGGCGACTCAGTGGGATCGGGTGATTGCCGTCCGTGTTTCACTGCTATTGCGTTCTGTTGAGGATAACCTGGTTCTGAATCCACAAACCATTGTGTTTAATGGGGTCAGTACCGCATACGCCGACCGCAGAATGCGCTATGTCATGGATACGACGATCAACGTCCGCAACCAGGCCCCTTGAGAGATTGGGAGAAGTGTCATGAGTCAAAGTCGTTATAGGTTTGGACGCTGGCCCGCACGCCAACGCGGTGCCGCATTAATAGTGGGCTTGGTGCTGTTAGTGGTGATTACTCTGGTCGGGATCGGCGCGATGCAAAGCACGACGTTGCAGGAGAAGATGGCCGGCAATTTGCGGGACAGCAATATGTCTTTTCAGGCATCCGAAGCCGCATTGCGCAACTGTGAGAATATTCTGACGCAGGACTGGAATGCTCAAGTAGCAAACCTCAATACAGGTGTTCTCACAGCTCCACCACAAACACCGCCTCGCGACCAGGCTTGGTGTTTTGGGCAGCCTGATTTATTACCTACTAATCCAGGTTGTGTTTCTGGGCAAGGGGCATGGATGTGGAGCTTGGATGAAAATCAGGCGGTCGCCCTGTTCCCGGGTCTGGCAGCTAACCGGCTAGATCCTACACCTGCTAATACCCAGTTCTGGTGGATGGAAGCGGATAACGATAATGACTGGTGGCAAAACGCTGATCTCAGCAACAGCCAAGCGCTCCCAGACAATACGCTGGATGGATTGTCTGTTCAACCCCGCTGTATTCTCGAAGCCTACGTCTATGCGCCTGCTGATACGAGTCAGACTGCTGAAGCTTTTCGGCGAATGCGGTTTGCCGACGGTATTACCATCAAGAACGAACTCCAGTTTCGCCGTGAGCGTAATTATTTCCGAATGACATCGCGGGGCCAGGGCGGAAGCCAAACCGCTGTTAGTTTACTACAATCGGGTGTCTACCAAATTTACTTTGTTCAAAACTGATAAATTATGCAGTCAATCGAGTGCAGTGGATGTGGAGGATGTGATGAAAGCAATAATGACTTGTAATTGTAAGCTGGCAGTCGCTGCAGCGCTGTTTAGTGGTGGACTATTCTCTTATGGGTTGGCGCAAGCGGCCCAACTTTCCATTCACCCGGTACCCCTGTTTATTGGTGCGACGGGAGTAGCGCCGAATGTGTTCATTACCTTGGACGATTCTGGGTCGATGGACTGGGAATTCACCACTAATCGGCACTGGCAGGCCAATTTTTACGACTGGGATATCGTCGATACGACTCTTGAAAATACGTTGGGTAGTAGTAGCGTACCGAGTGACAATGTTCCAGGGTCTCAAAAGCGTTTTTATGGTTATGGCACCAATTCCGGTGATAGTGCTTATACTGGACGTCAGAGCATTTTGTTTTCCTACTATTACGGTAAAAGAGACACTATCGGAGGTGTTAATAGCGATAATGTCTATGATGGAGACGATGCGAATAGCTGCGAAAGTGGCGATGGCAATGGACGGGCAATTTACAATTGCAATAATACCTACACGTTGTGGCGACCCGATAAACGGACGAATCCTATCACGCCACAGACCGGTATTCTCTGGGACTGGCGAGTGTTCTCGTCTGATCTTAACGTACTGTACTACAGCCCTGGCGCCACTTATGATCCTTGGAAGGGGATGACCGAAAACGCCAGTTACACCGCGGCCCGTAGCAACCCGAAAAGTAACGACCCAACTGCCGGTACCGCTGGTTATACCGTCACACGCGATCTTAGCGCGACCGATTTCTACTATGCAGTATGGCATGACAACAAAGGATTTGCAGGAACCGCGCCCGGACGAGGTAACAACGCGGTCTCTGATTCCACGTCAACCACCGATGGACATATGATTTCCACACCAAACGGTTATGTCGACTTGTGGGACAACTACACACTGTATACGGTCAAAGCAGGCGCGACAGATACGATAACTGTGCAGACCTTTCAGACCGAAACCTGCAAAACAGTCACCCCCGTGCCAACACATAAAATAACCGCTGATTTTAGCGTTTTGAGCGGTACAAACTTAGATCAAGATGACCCACGATGCTGGTACTACTGCACCAGTGACAAGAATAATCGGACGGGTTCGTGCAATACTCCCAATAATTTTCAGTACCGCTATCAGAAAGGCCGTTTGGTGGTCAGTCCAGTGGGCAGCGCCACGACCCTGACTGGCACGGGTTCTCACTCGGAACTGGGTGGAAAAACCATCGCTGAAGTTAAGCAGAGTATTGCTAACTGGTATCAGTATTACCGTCGGCGGTCCTTGGTCGCCAAAGGTTCACTGGGTCAGGTCATCACCCAGTTTCCCAATTTTCGCTATGGGATCAGTGTGCTGAATGAGTGGAGCGGCAGTTGGCCGAGTAAGCTTTTTGTCCAGATGCCTGCTACGCCTACGCCACCTTTTACCACGCATAATGCGGATCTTTTGCAAAAAATGTATGGTTTCGCATGGACCGCCAGTGGTACTCCATTACAGGCGGCACTAGGTCGATCCGGTCAATACTTTAATAATACCCTGTCCAATAAACCAACCCCTATTCTACCGGCGGCGCAGGGCGGCGAATGCCAACAAAACTTCTCATTGCTGACTTCAGACGGTTATTGGAACGCCGCCTACAGCGCAATGGGCGACAAGGATAGCGATGGGAAATCTAATACCTTAGCGGATGTGGCCCACTACTACTACACCACTGACCTGAGCAGCTCGCTGGCCGACAAAGTAATCACTACTCCCTTCGATTACGCCAGATGGCAGCATATGGTGACATTCACCGTGGGTTTTGGCGTCGAAGGCTTTTTCAACTACCCGACCGCCAGTGGTTGGCCTGCTGAAGTCAATCCGCTCAGTGAGAGTGGCGACTGGGGTGATCCAACAGCTTCGGATACGACTCCCGCCAAGATCGATGATATGTGGCACGCGGCCTACAATGGTCGTGGCACGTTTGTTTCAGCGCGTAACCCTGCCGAACTGGTGGATGGCCTCAGCCAAGCCCTGAGCACTGTCTCTTCGCGGGTGGGGTCGGCTGCAGCGCTGTCGCTGAACGCCGGCTTTGTGACCAACGTCAAAACCGCGACGTCCTATCTCGCTCGCTTCAACAGCGCGGATTGGACCGGACAGATGCTAGCTGTCACGTTCAAAAGCGACGGTACTTTCGATACCGGGGCGCCCGTGTGGGATACCGGCTCTACGGGTTCCGCGTTCGCCATCAAAGCACCCAGCAGTCGCACGATCTTTACCCGCACGAGCGCCGGTACTGGCGTCGAGTTTCTCTGGGCCAATCTCGATACCGCGCAACAAAATGCGCTGAACACCATTCCTACGAGTAGCACACCGTGTAGTACGACGAATTTAACTGCTTGTGATGGCAAAGGTCCGGAGCGGCTGGAATTTCTACGCGGCAAAGGCGTCGCGCCAGCCGATAGCGCTTGGTTGACTGCGAATAACTTCCGTACCCGGAGCAGCATGTTGGGCGACATCATCAACTCTGATCCCTTTTTCGTGGACGGCAGTCCGCCAATGGTCTACGTCGGCGCCAACGACGGTATGTTGCACGCCTTCAACGCCAACACGGGTGAAGAAGTGTTCGCCTATGTACCCACTGCCGTCTTTAAGCGCTTGAATGCGATCCCAGGTAAAAATTACGCCCACAATTACACCGTGGACGGTTCGGCGGTGGTCAGGGAAGTGAACGGCAAGAAGATTCTGGTCGGCACCCTGCGCGGGGGGGGGCAGGCAGCGTATGCCTTGGACGTGACGGATCCAACCACTTTTAACGCCAGCAAAGTGCTATGGGAGTATAGCGACAATGACTTGGGCTATACCTTCAGCAAGCCGACCATCGCGAAACTGGGTGATCAGTGGGCGGTTTTTCTCGGCAACGGCTACAACAATACCGAAGCCGATGGCAGCGCCAGCACTACCGGCACCGCAGTGCTGTACGTCTTGAACGTAGAAACTGGCGTCTTGATCCAAAAGATCAATACCGGAGCGGGTTCGGCTACCACACCCAATGGCTTGGCGACTCCGGCGGTTATCTTTGATCCTAGCGAGCAAAATCCATCGAGTGCGCCCGTCAAGTACGCCTACGCGGGTGATCTGTTGGGCAATTTGTGGAAATTCGATCTGAACGCCGGCAATGTGGCGTATGACGGCAAAGCGCTGTTCACTGCTAAAAGTCCTGATACCGGCAACCCGGCTCAGCCTATCACCATCCGTCCCGAAGTCAGTTTGCACCCCTCTCGGGGGTATCTAGTGTATTTCGGCACCGGCAAGTATTTTGAGACCGGTGACAACAGCACTACGAATCCAACCCAAACATTGTATGCAGTGTGGGATCGAGCTTGGGGGGAGAAAACCGGCGATACCCCATCAACGCCAGGTACGTTGGTGCCGCAAACCCGCGCCCATCTGTTACCGCAGGCAATTGTGTCCAAGGTCAGTATTCCGCCTAACTCAGGCTACTTCTATGTGACTGATGATAAAACGATCATTTGGCACGACGACCTAGCTACCAATCCAACGGGAACGCCACCGACCACACATCTAGGCTTTTACATGGATTTGACCTTCGGCGGTAACAATCAAGGCGAAAAACAGGTGACCAACGGCTTGTTGCTCGAAAATAAGATCATTTTCAACACGATCATTCCCTCATCGGGGCTGTGCGATGCTGGCGGCACCAGCAACACCGTTATTCTGGACGCCATCAGTGGATCGCGGCTGAAAACCTCGCCTTTCAATGGCCTGCCTCTTGTTGACCATGACAACGACCCCACTACCCCCGATGTGCCGGTCAGCAGCAAACCGTCCATAGTCGGTATTCTGTCCTCACCGACGCCGATCTTTTCAGACGACGGCCGCATAGGTCCCCCATCACTGGGTAGTTCAGGTCAGCCAGATTCATTTGAGTTTGATCCATTGCAACAAACCTTTGGCCGGCAATTCTGGCGGCAATTACAACAATAATCGTGGCCAGCCACCCTGCCTTACCAGGGTGGCTGAGTTCTACTCCCTTATTCGGATAACAGCGAGCGATGAATAAGATCACCTCTGGCTTTACCTTGATTGAAGTAATGATTGCGGCGGCGATTGTCGCTATCCTCGCTGCAATTGCCTACCCGTCCTACCAGGACAGTGTGCGCAAATCACGGCGGGCGGATGCCAGGGCGGTACTCGTGGAGGCAGCATCGTTTATGGAGCGGTTCTATACGGAGAACTTCTGCTACAGTAACCAGAGAACCGCTACTGGGTGTGACGGTGCAGCGGTCGCATTGCCTGCTCATCTAACGGTATCGCCGAGTGGAAGTGCGGCGGGTACGCAGTATTACAACATCACGTTGACTAATTTGACGGCAACCACCTTCACCCTGAACGCAGTACCGACCGGCGCACAAAGCAGCGATACTGGCTGTGGAACGCTCAGATTGACGAATACCGGACAGAAAACCGTGAGCGGTTCAAAACCGGTGGCCGAATGTTGGCGCTGACTGGTTGAGCCACAAAGAAAAGCCGGCCCAGCGCCGGCTTTTTCCATTTATAATCAGGGTAATCTCATCATATTGCTCTCAGTATCCAGTAACGTCTTAACCAGACCGCTTAACGCGAGGCATTCTACTCATGGACTCTACCTACAAACTTTCTGCCGTAGGAATTGAACCGGGTCATGACCCGCAAGTTGTCAAGACCAAATTACAGCCCCTACTCAAAGGCGACCCCTCAGCCTTCGAAAACCTCTTCCATCGCATCTCCCAGAACGAACGAGTCGTGCTCGGTGAAAACCTTCCACAGACCAATGCCCAGAATCTGCTGCAAAAGCTCACGGCGTTCGGCCTCAAGTGCCGCCTCGATCCGATGGCGCTGAGTCTAGTATCCGCAGAAGAAGAGCAGCCGAACGAGGTCTATCAATGCCCGGCTTGCGGTCATAGCCAACCACCTGCCCGGGGTAACCAACTGGATACCTGCCAACGCTGTGGCGTCGTGGGCAAAAACTATGAAGAAGCCAACGAAATCAGACAAGCACTGGAATTAGAGCGCCGCCGACTGCAAGCAGTCAAAGAAAAGGAGAAAAAAGAGAAGCTGGAAGCCGCCAAGGCCAAGGCGGATCGGCACCGGGAAAAAGCCCAACAAAAAATGGCTGCCCGTGCGCAGCGCTACACTCAATCCGATGTGGACCAGCCTTTGCGTGGACGCAAGGTTCCTTTTAAACCAGACGTTTTATACCTGATCATCGGGGGTGTAACAGTCGCCCTTATCGGCATCGGCTTATTGGTCTGGCAACTACAGGGCTAACAGGAAAGGATGGGGTAACGCCTGCCACGAAACTGCAGTGCGCTTTCTGGAGCGCAACCGACTGCCCCTGATCACAATCCGCCGTGATCGCCGAAGTTGTCTACGTGTTTGACTTCTCTGTTCAAGCCCAGCGCAATTTTCTGTCCTCCCGGCAGACCGGACTCGCCTGCCCTCACTGATAATAGCGATGAATCCCACCCCGACGCCGGGCTATACTTGACGCTCCATCATGATGAGAAAACCGGGGGCGTTCCCAAACCGTCCCCCTTGGATTCCGGAGACGCCCGTGCGCGATGTTTCAACTTTCCAGGGACTGATCCTGGCCTTACAAGATTACTGGGCGCGGCAAGGCTGCGTCCTGCTGCAACCTTACGATATGGAAGTCGGCGCGGGAACTTTCCACCCCGCCACCTTCCTGCGCGCCATCGGCCCAGAACCGTGGAGCGCCGCCTATGTGCAACCCTCCCGCCGCCCCACCGATGGCCGTTACGGCGAGAATCCCAATCGCCTACAGCACTACTATCAATATCAAGTGATCATCAAACCCTCGCCGCTGGACTTGCAAGACCTCTACCTCGACTCACTCAGGGAACTCGGTCTCGATCCACTGATCCACGATGTCCGCTTCGTCGAGGACAACTG
>Ga0272412_1000720_pt1 | contig 10532 bp, 11 predicted proteins | sample WWTPWeurt_MetaT_FD_193540 | JGI IMG/M metagenome (GOLD analysis project Ga0272412, IMG submission 193540) | Metatranscriptome of activated sludge microbial communities from WWTP in Nijmegen, Gelderland, Netherland - WWTP Weurt (Metagenome... | ecosystem: Engineered > WWTP > Aerobic digester >...
AGATCGTTCCATCAAAACCTATTGTGATCCGGTCTTGGCGAGGTCGAACTTCTTCCAACGAAAGACGACCGGCGCGGCATTCATCTCGTCGATGCCTTGGCGGATGCGCGCCTTGAGTTCGTCCAGCGATTTGACCCGCATGTGTCGCAAGAAAGTGCGCGCCATCTTCGAGAAGGCGCACTCGATGAGGTTGAGCCACGAGCCGTGTTTAGGGGTGTGGACGTATTCGAAGCGCCCTGGGCGCGTGGCGAGGAAGGCTCGGGTTTCCTTGGAGATGTGTGCGGAATGATTGTCGAGAACGAGGCGAACAATCGCTTCTGGAGGATAGTAGGCGTCGATGTCCTTGAGCAGTTCAATAAACTCGACACTGCGGTGCCGATCCTCTACTCGCCCGAAGAGGTGACCCGAGTGCAAATCAATGCCAGCCAGAATCGAAGCGGTGCCATGGCGAACGTACTCGTAATCACGTCCGATGTGAGCCGCTTTGCCAGGCACCGGCGGGAGGTCGGGCGCAGTCAGACCAAGCGCCTGAACCCCTGGCTTCTCGTCGACGCTCACGGTGTAGATCGGTTGCGGACGTGCATCATGGACAGCCCCCTCATGGTACAGTGCAACATCCTGATAAACCATCAGAACTTCTTCCATCTTCCGGTCGAAATCGGGGTCGCGCCGCTCCAGGTAGTAGGTGACCTTGTGCGGCTTGATCTGCCGCTCGTTGAGAATCCGCCAGACCGTACTCTTGCCGGCTTTCGCCAAACGCGGGTGTCCGGCCTCCTCGGCATGACTCGCGACAAACTCGGCCAGTGCCGAGATCGACCACACCTCCGCTGCCCGTCCATGGTCCTTCGGTTTGGTACAGGCCAAACGCACGACCCAGGCCTTCGCCTCCTCGGTGATCTCCGGCGCATGCGGACGGTGGTACGTATCCTTCAATCCAGCCGACACGCCATCGGCCAGCGCCTTGTCGATACACTTGTAAACGGTTGAACCCCCCACACTCGCCCGGCGCGTAACTTCAGCAATCGACCGATGATCCGCGTACGCCAGCAAAATCTTCGCCCTCTCGGCTTCCCGTACCGGCGCCGTCCTCGACCTGGCCAGTTCCTCAAGCATCTGTCTGTCCGCCTCCGTCAACGACAGTGCCTCACGACGTGTCTTTCCCGGCATGATCAACCCCTCCAAACAATAACATAGCAATCATGCTATTATCGCCTGAAGTTCATGTCTATTGTTGCAACGATCTACTACTGCCGCCTGGCTGCGTGGGGCTACGACCACAAGACCGTCTGCCACAGCGATCAGGAGTACGCCCGCGATGAAGACGGCGACGGCTTCCATGAAGTCCACGTCAACACCATCGAGGGCTTCTGGTCCTTGTTGCGCTCCTGGCTTCGGCCTCACCGTGGCCTCTCGCAAGAGCGCCTTCCTCTCTACCTCGGCTTCTTCGAGTTCGTTCACAACGCCAAGAAACGTGGAAAGCGACTTCTCGAATCCCCCTTGGGGTTGCTCTTGAGCTAACAACCCGGAATCCATAATGAGCCTTTCCCAATTGTGGCCCGGTCAGCGGCGATGAAGGTCGCTTACAAACCAACATCTTTCGAATAATTGTGGACGATTCGAAGCTAACATTGGAGCGCAAATGTATCGCAGCCATATGAGTTCTGAAGAATTCGCTCGTAACGTTCGCGTGAGTGTTCTTAGAATGACTAATAAGGGCCAGAGCTCACACATTGGATCGTGTTTTTCTGCGTGTGATATTCTCGCGGTGCTGTACTCGAAAGTGATGCATGTCGACCCGGCGAACCCTAGAGCCCCAGAGCGTGACCGCTTCATCCTCAGCAAAGGCCACGCTGGAGCGGTAGTGTATGCAAGCTTGGCCGAATGTGGTTTTTTTGATCCGGCGATGCTGATGCAGCATTACCAAAATGGCTCGATCATGAGCGGGCACGTTTCGCACAAGGGCATCCCAGGCGTCGAGCTGTCTACTGGATCGCTTGGCCACGGCCTTTCCGTCGGCGCAGGAATGGCACTACGAGCCAAACTGGATGACCTGCCCTACCGTGTATTTGTTGTGCTGGGTGACGGAGAGTGCGACGAGGGGTCTGTTTGGGAGGCTGCGTTGTTCGCGCCACACCATCACCTCGATAATCTGGTAGCGATCGTTGACTGCAACAATCTGCAGGGACTCGATACCACCAGCGAGACTCTGAACCTTGAGCCGCTTGCGGCCAAGTGGCGTAGCTTTGGATGGGATGTTGCCGAGATCGACGGGCACAACCATCAATCCATTGAAGAAGCATTGCAGACGAAATCAGACCAGGGAAAGCCGCGCTGCCTTATCGCTCATACTGTCAAGGGAAAAGGAGTGTCTTTCATGGAGAACCAAGTAGTGTGGCATTATCGTTGGCCGCGCGATAACGAGGTAGCGCTGGCGATAGCGGAATTGATGGGAAGAGACCATGCGCGACACGATAATTAGAGTCATTACAGATGCGTGCAGGGTTAAGAGCGACATCGTTCTGTTGACCGGGGATCTCGGTTTCGGAGTATTGCAAAGCTTTAAGGAGCGGTTTCCCAAGCAGTTCGTCAACGTCGGCATAGCCGAGCAGAATATGACCGGACTGGCAGCCGGGCTTGCCCTCGAAGGCAAAACCGTCCTGACGTACTCGATCGGCAACTTCAACACCTTGAGGTGTTTGGAGCAAATTCGAAATGATATCTGTTACCATCAGTTACATGTGGTTATCGTTTCGGTTGGCTCGGGTGTTAGTTATGGCCCCCTGGGATTTTCCCATCATGCGACAGAGGATATCAGCATCATGCGGAGCATCCCTAACCTAACGGTGCTTAGCCCGGGGTGTTTATGGGAAGCTGAACAAGCCGCGATTGCGGCGCTTGGTGCTCCAGGCTCATACTACCTGAGGGTCGACAAGTCTTCTGCCGGGCACACTGCTCTGCCAGACGAACAGTTTTGTCTTGGTAGAGCGCGGCTGCTGCGGGAAGGTGCGGATTGCACGCTGGTTGCTACCGGGGGGATCCTCGGAGCGGTTCTGGCGGCGCAGACCACTCTGCTGAAAGAGCATATAGCGTGTCGAGTGATCAGCGTACCGACGGTGAAGCCTTTGGATAGTCAGGTCCTAGTGGACGCTGCCAGGGAGACTCGCGGGATAATCACTGTCGAAGAGCACACAATTGTTGGGGGCTTGGGTGGGGCGGTAGCGGAAGTACTCATGGAGCAGCGTGCGATGCCTGATTTTTTTAGGCGTATAGGTCTGCAGGATACTTTTGCAACTGTTGTCGGTTCCCAGGAGTACCTGAGAGAGTACTATCAGATGAGCGAGAACCACATTATTCAGGAGGTGCGTAGGTGTGTAGCCGGTTGTTGACCGCACCGGCGAGCAATCAGTGACCCGACACGGGCGAGCGCCATCAAGCAGCGCCGCTTTCGGAAACCATTCGAATAGATTTTTTGGGTGATAGAGATGGACTTGGGAATATCGGGTAAGAGAGTATTAATCACGGGCGCTAGCCGTGGAATTGGCCGATCCTGCGCCTTGGATTTTGCCCGCGAGGGCTGCAAAGTGACTGTCGTGTCGAGAAGGGATGTCGAGCTGGCAGAGTTGGTCGAGAAAATGGGCGGGGCGGATCTCGGCCATCGATTTATGGCGTGCGATCTTATGGTCCCCGGGGAAGCCACACGCGCGGTTGAGAGCTTGACGGAGCAAGATGGTCCTCTTGATATAGTGGTTCACAATCTGGGCGGAACACTTGGTGTTCGCAATCCGTTGTCACCGATGCAAGACTGGTTTCGCGTGTTGCAGTTCAATGTGGGTCACGCAATGGAAATCAACGCCTTGGCGATTCCGAGGATGCAAGAGCGGCAATGGGGTCGTATCGTTCACATTTCGTCGATTTCCGCGGAGAGCCTGCGCGGTTCAGCGCCTTACGGCTGCGCAAAGGCTTACCTGAACGCTTATGTGAAAACTGTGGGGCGGGCTTTTGCGCCCGATGGAATCGTGGTCTCCGCGCTTATGCCGGGCGCCATTCTCGCTGAAGGTGGCTACTGGGACGACATTCGAAGAGACAATCCCGGCAAGTTTGCGGACTTCCTGCGAAGCCACCATGCGATCGGTCGAATGGGTACTGTTGAAGAGATATCCTGTTTCGCTGTCTTCATGGCCTCGCAGCATGTCACGTTTGCTGTTGGTAGCTTGGTTCCGATAGATGGCGGTACAATGTGATTAATGTACAGATTTTAAATTCATAGTGTATGAGTTACTTGGCGTTTAAGCGGGCTGCTGATTTCGTGCTGGCGATTCTGGCTCTGGTGTTGCTCTCGCCAGTTTTTTTGGTCGTCGCGCTGCTACTTAAGCTTACCGGTGATGGCGAGGTTTTTTACCGACAGCCGAGAGTTGGCTATCGGAGTGGAACATTCAAGATGTGGAAGTTTGCAACAATGGTCAAGGACAGCCCGAACATCGGCGCGCGAGACTTGTGCATCGAGGGCGATCCACGGGTTTTGCCAGTTGGGCGATGGTTGAGGAAAACGAAGATTAACGAACTTCCTCAGCTGCTCAATATTCTGACCGGGGAAATGAGCTTTGTTGGGCCGCGCCCTCTAATGCCTGTCAGTTATCACGCGCTAGAACCGTTTACTCAGGAGCGAATCTATATGATCAGGCCGGGCCTAACCGGCATTGGATCGATCTTTTTCCGCGATGAGAATGAAATTATTGCGCGCTCATCACTTGGACCGCGTGAAGCATACGATCAAGTGGTGTTGCCCCACAAAGGCAGGTTGGAACTTTGGTATCAGGAGCACGTCAGTTTTTGGCTGGATTTGAAAATAATCCTTCTCACGGCCTGGGTCGTCGTCTTCCCAAACAGCAGTTTGGTGTTCAAGGCCTTTCCAACGTTACCCCGCTGTAATGTTTGAGTTCTCGAAGGTTGGCAGAGGTCGTGGGGGCAATCCTTTTGGGTGCGGCTGTTCGTTGGTGAGATGTCAGAGAAGGAATCGAAATCGCCCGGGTCCTACGACGAACTACAGGAATTGGTGAAGATCTGTGATACTGGCCGATACTTGGGACATATGGCGAAGACAATGTTGATAAAGGGGGATGCCTCCAAGACAATCCCGCGTTTTGTTGAGGAGAGCCATTTGAGCCATATATTGGGTGTGCTGTTCTGGATTAGTATATGGGTGGTATTTGCGAGCATTATTGATGCCAACGTAAGGTACGTTGGCTTTTTTCGACTGAGATTATGGGACTTGGTTCCGTTGAAAGCAAGAGAGGATTAGCGTGCACAAGGGTGTTAGCAGGTCTTTAAATCCGTTGACCGGGGTTGCTTACGAGATCCCGACGGGTGTCGACGATCGCGAGGGTATCGAGCGCTTCGTCTCCGGCCATCCTGGCAAGCCGCTGGTCGTGGTCCAAGGCCTCGGTTTTGTCGGCGCGGTGATGGCTCTGGTCTGTGCCAACGCCCTGACCGAAGAGTACGCGGTGATCGGGATCGACCTGCCAGCTGTCCCGACGTACTGGAAGATCTGTTCGATCAACGAAGGCGTTTTCCCGGTGGTGGCGTCAGACAGGAAAGTCGATGAGTTTCACCGGCGCGCGGTCGAAAAGGGTAACCTGTTCGCGACCTATGATCCTTATGTCTATTCGAAAGCCGACGTGATCATCGTCGACGTCAACCTCGATGTGCAGAAGGAGTCGAACCCCGCTGGTGATCTTCTGCAGTACGGTGTGGACCTCGGCAACTTCCGCAAGGCGATTACCGCGATCGGCGATCACTGCAAGGAGGATGTACTGATTCTCGTGGAAACGACGGTGCCACCCGGGACCTGCCAGATGGTCGTCAAGCCGCTCATCGTCGAATGCCTGGCGAGGCGGGGGCTACCGGTTGATCGCTTCCGCCTGGGTCACTCCTATGAGCGGGTGATGCCGGGGCCAGACTACGTGGACTCGATCCAGAACTTCTTCCGGGTCTATTCGGGGGTCGATGATGCGAGCGCGCGGGCGACGGAGCGTTTCCTGAAGACGATCATCAGCACCGAGCAGTACCCGCTGACGCGTTTGGGGAGCACCAGTGCAACCGAGATGGCCAAGGTGCTCGAGAACTCGTTCCGCGCGATGAACATCGCGTTCATGGTCGAATGGTCGAGGTTCGCGGAAGAAGCGGGGGTCAATCTCTACGAGGTGGTCAACGCGATCCGCATGCGGCCAACGCATCGAAACATGATGCTGCCTGGGATCGGCGTTGGGGGATACTGCCTCACGAAAGACCCGCTGTTGGCCTCTTGGGCGCGCCAGAATCTCTTTCACGGGGAGGCGGCCCTTGCCGAGAGCGAGCAGGGCGTGCGCATCAACGACAAGATGCCGGTGTATGCCTATAAGTTCCTAAGAAAATCGATCGGGCCGGACGGCATGGCCGGCAAGCGGGCTCTGTTGTTGGGGGTTTCGTACCGCAGCGATGTCGGCGATACTCGTTACTCCCCAGTCGAACGTTTCTTCAACCAGCTTATCGCTGACGGCTGCGAGGTGCTGCTGCACGACTACTACGTCAACTTCTGGGAGGAGACCGGAAGGGAGGTTGCCAGTGACTACACGGCTTTCTTCTCGCAGCGTCTGGACATCATCGCCATCACGACGGCGCACTCGGATTACCGGAATTCCGAGCGGCTGCGGGAGTTGGTTCTCGAGCAGGAGCCGCTGCTGATCCTCGATACAATAGGTCTCCTTTCCGAGGAAGAGATCGCCCTGTTTTCGCGCAAGCACCGCGTGCGCGTGGTTGGTCGCGGCGATCTGGCGTGAAACCTCTTCTTGTACAAGGTGAACCTCAATGAAATCGATACTACTGCTCGGCGGCGCTGGCTTCATCGGCTACAACGTCGCAAAATACCTCGCGGAACGTGGTGACTGCCGGATCACAATTGCTGACAACTTCTTTCGCGCAAACGGCAAGGTGGACGAACCGCTGCAGCGACTGATCGATGCGCATTCGATCACGATCGTCAAAGGGGATTTCACTAATCCCGAGGCCTACCGGCAGCTCGATCGCGGCTACGACGACGTCTATATGCTTGCTTCTGTGGTCGGCGTCGATTACGTGAACACGATTCCGCACGAGATCATCCGCATCAATGCTTCACTGATTCTCAACACGCTGGAGTGGCTGCGTGGCGCCGGCTGCGGCAAGGTGTTGTTCACCTCGACGAGCGAATGCTACGCCGGCGCGGTCGAGGCTTTTCACTATCCGATCCCCACAGCGGAAGACGTGCCGCTGACGATTCAGGACATTGCGCATCCCCGTTTCACCTACGCTGTAACCAAGATGCTCGGTGAGTCCGGCTTTCTCAACTACGCCCACGTTCTGGGTTTCGAGTGCAGCATCGTCCGCTACCACAACGTGTACGGGCCGCGGATGGGCTTCAAGCACGTGATCCCGCATCTGGCGCAGCGCTTTGCCGACAAGGAAGACCCCTTCCGGATCTTCGGGCACGATCAGACCAGGTCGTTCAACTACATCGATGACGCCGTCAGGGGAACCGTGTTGACGATGGAGAAAGGGCGCACCGGGGAGATCTATCACATCGGCGACATGGACGAGATCACCATCGAAGATCTGGTACGCTACGTCGGCGATCTGGCCGGATATTCCGGTTCCTACGAGTACGCACCGACCTATCCGGGGTCGGTTGCGCGGCGCTGTCCTGACATTGCCAAAGCCCGGCGCGATCTGGGTTACGAGCCGGAAGTGCCGTGGAAAGAGGGGGTCAGGCGGACGATGGACTGGTACTGGGAGTACCTGGGTAGCGGCGTCGAGCTGCACGAGTCGTTCTACGACAACAAGCCGAAGGCGTAGCGAATCGTACGCGCTGGGATAGCCACGGGGCAGGAGCGGGAGGTCTGCGCGGGCTGTAGTCGCAGTCGCCAGCTCGTTCGTCCTTGTGCCTGGCTTTCCTGAGAGCTACGACGGCGGCAGACCTTTCCTATGGGTGAATGTATGACGCGTTTTTTCGATGTTCTGCTGGCTGGCCTTGCCCTTCTGCTGTTGTCGCCACTTCTCTTGATCTCGATCGTCGTCTTGTGCTTCACGGGCGAGGGCGAAGTGTTCTATGTGCAGCAAAGGGTCGGCAAGGACGGCAGGCGCTTCGGCCTGCTGAAGTTCGTGACCATGGTCAAGAACAGTCCGAACATGGCCACCGGCACCGTGACGCTGAAAAACGATCCCCGCATTCTTCCGGTCGGGCACTTCTTCCGCAAGACAAAGATCAACGAGTTGCCGCAGCTCATCAACATCCTGCTCGGCGACATGAGCATCATCGGGCCCCGGCCGCAGGCGGAGCGCTGCTTCGCGGCTTTCCCGATCGACGTCCAGCATGAGATCACCAAGGTGCGACCCGGTCTGTCGGGAATCGGCTCGATCGTCTTTCGCGACGAGGAGGAGTTGCTGCACAATGCGCAGGATGACGTGGCTTTCTACGACCGGGTGATCGCTCCGTACAAAGGGGCGCTCGAGAAGTGGTACATCGAGAACCAGGGCATCGTTACGTACTTTCTGCTGATCTTTACGACCGCCTGGGTGGTGGTGTTCCCGACGAGCAAGATCGTGTGGAAACTGTTCAGGGAACTGCCGCAACCGCCGGCGGAGTTGGCGGGCCGGGTCTGACGGGGTGCGGTTTTGGCGAATGACCCTGATCTAACGGTGCATCGCAAGATCGTGGAGACCGAAGACGCAGGACCCGGGCAGTCCGCCTGTCAGGCGACCAGCCGAACTGGCAGCGAGTTGAAAAAGGGACAGTATACTTATTACTTATCTGCTCACGAGCGCGCGCAGCACGGCGCCCTTCCTGTTTACCCGGGCGATCCTCGAAGGTCGGCCGATCGACGTCTTCAACCACGGCCGCATGCAGCGCGACTTCACCTACGTGGACGACATCGTCGAAGCCGTGCTGCGGGTCAATGACCGGCTGCCGGCGCCCGATCCCGCTTACTCTGCCGCCAACCCCGATCCGGCGACCAGCGATGCACCGTACCGGGTGTTCAACATCGGCAATCATCAACCGGTCCCCTGGATGGACTTCATCGGCTGTATCGAGCAGCAGCTTGGGCGCCAGGCCGAGAAGCGTTTGCTGCCGATGCAGCCGGGCGACCTGGCGGCCACTTACGCCGACACCGCCGCCCTCGAACAGTGGATCGACTTCGCGCCGAGCACGCCGCTGGCGGAAGGCATCGCGCGTTTCGTCGACTGGTATCACCACTACTACTAGCTCTCAAAGGAAAGTTTCCATCTCATGAAAGTCACCGTTATTGGCACCGGCTATGTCGGTCTGGTCACCGGCGCTTGCCTGTCGGAAATGGGCAACCACGTGCTCTGTCTCGATGTGGACAAGCGCAAGATCGAGATCCTCAACAGCGGCGGCATCCCGATCCATGAGACGGGTCTGGAAGAGATGGTCAAGCGCAATGCCGGCGATGGCCGGCTGCAATTCACCACCGACATCGCCGCCGCGGTGCATCACGGCACGCTGCAGTTCATCGGCGTCGGCACGCCGCCCGACGAGGACGGATCGGCCGATCTCCAATATGTGCTGGCCGCCGCGCGCAGCATCGGCCAGCACATGACCGACTACAAGGTGATCGTCGACAAGAGCACGGTGCCGGTCGGCACCGCCGACCGGGTACGCGCCACAGTGCACGAGGTGCTGGCGGAACGCGGCGTCAGCGTGGACTTCGCCGTCGTCAGCAACCCGGAGTTCCTCAAGGAAGGCGCCGCGGTCGAGGACTTCATGCGCCCCGACCGCATCATCATCGGCGCGGACGACGAGCGCGCCAGGTTGCTGATGCGGGCGATCTACGCGCCGTTCTCCCGCAACCGCGACAAGCTGCTGCTGATGGATACGCGCAGCGCGGAACTCACCAAGTACGCGGCCAACGCCATGCTGGCGACGCGCATCAGCTTCATGAACGAACTGGCGCGGCTGGCCGAGCGCGTCGGCGCCGACATCGAACTGGTGCGGCACGGCATCGGCAGCGACCCGCGCATCGGCACGCACTTTCTCTACGCCGGCACCGGCTACGGCGGGTCGTGCTTTCCCAAGGATGTCAAGGCGCTGGTCCGCACCGGCCACGACATGGGCGTTGATCTGCGGGTACTGACTGCGGTCGAGGCGGCGAACGATAGTCAGAAGCGGGTGCTGGTCGACAAGGTCGTCGCCCGCTTCGGCGAGGATCTGCAGGGACGCAGCTTTGCCCTCTGGGGCCTGGCCTTCAAGCCGGACACCGACGACATGCGCGAAGCGCCAAGTCGGGTGATCGTGCACGAACTGCTGCGCCGCGGCGCGGCGATCCGGGCGTACGACCCGGTGGCGATGGACGAAGCGCGACGGGTGTTCGGCGACCTGCCGGGGCTGAGCTTCGCCAGCCACCAGGCGGACGCGCTGCGCGATGCCGATGCACTGCTGATCGTCACCGAGTGGCGCGCGTTCAAGAGCCCGGACTTCGAGCAGATGCGGGCGCTGCTCAAGC
>Ga0272412_1000721_pt1 | contig 10527 bp, 2 predicted proteins | sample WWTPWeurt_MetaT_FD_193540 | JGI IMG/M metagenome (GOLD analysis project Ga0272412, IMG submission 193540) | Metatranscriptome of activated sludge microbial communities from WWTP in Nijmegen, Gelderland, Netherland - WWTP Weurt (Metagenome... | ecosystem: Engineered > WWTP > Aerobic digester >...
GTAAGAAGATGTTTTATTATGTTGCGCATAAATCTAGTTAAATGCGTTTGAGAGATATCATGGAGATATCGACTTGAATTAGCATTTTTAGAGGTTGCGCATAAATAATAAAATGTTTACTTATGGCATTTTACAACACACATGTAGAGTGTAGTTTCTACATACCGAACGCTAGATCGGGGTTCTAGCGAAATTATGTTCACCTTAATGAGGTGAGTGGATATTTGAGCAGTTATACTACTTAGTAATAAGTAGGGCATTTAGCCTGTGGTCCGACAAGATCGGAATACGTACCTAAAGTAGGGCGTAGCACTTGTGTAAAAACAAGTTCGACAGCGCGCTCCTATTCAGAGCGCGCACAAATGTACATAGTTATATATATTTAGTTATTTATTAGTTTAGGATGGACAGTAAGACTGACATCAAAGAACGTAAATATCGTTTAATGAACATTATTTATAGGAGTATTATTAGAGATATTAGGATGAATTCAAAACGTAAAAGTATCATCGGGAACGGCACCTTTTTGAAATTTATTTGAACTAAAATCAGATATTTTAGTAAAATTAGTAATTTTCGAATAGGGAGATACGTCCTTAATTGGACATATTTTGGATTAGGAATTTATTTCCGTATTAGTATGAATATATTTAATGGCTTATTATCCCGTATTTATGAAAAACATAAAAAAATATAAAAGTAAAAATAAATAAAAATTATAATTTAAAAGTGGACAGTAAGACTGACACAACCAAAAAGTACCTCGGGGGGTTATTAGACTGCACGCACGTTCTAAAACTCATCCCACGTCGAAGTTGTAGAAGTAACGATTCTATGACTGTCGAGACAGAGGAGCAGGAGCACTGCTGTGCCCGTTCGCCTGGGAACGTAAATCCCGGGGCTACTAAAAAGTATTAAAGACCCACCCTCGTCACGTAATACTTAGTAGTGTGGATTCAAGTTACAGCGATTTTACAGTAACTAAAATATCGGGCGTACGTCTTTCAGGTAACGATATTTGACAGCAAGAAAATTTTACTATTATTCGCAATGGATATGACTAAAGAGCAGCAACGTTTGTTGCAAGAAGAAGAGGAAGCGGTTAAAACCATTGTTGGTTTAATTAACCAGGAGTTAGTGAGGAGAGCACCGATCACACCAGTGGTCGTTAGAAATTTCACTGATGTTGCGGCACAAGGCAACATTAAAGGGAAGGACATACTCATGAATGAGAAGACACAATACACACGAGTAGCACCCTCAGAAGCCGCACATAAGAAAGTGAAAGAAGATGGAGAAAAGGTTTTTGAGGCTTACAATGAGAACGTAAAGAAGAAATTACGTAAGCCTGCAGTTAAAATGGCAGATGTTAAGTTTGGCTATGAAAGCCAAAGAGAAGCGATTCAGATAAAGTACGATGGTAGAGTTGATTGGAATGTTATTTTGAACCAGTCGTTCTTTAGATGGGAATTCGAAGGTGGATGGTTTTATTGTCTCCACGACAATAAGAATTTTAAAATACAAATTGGAAACGATAAAGCCGAATTGGTACTGAAGACTTTAGCTTCACATGGATGCAGTTACGACGAGAGAGACGTGTATTTGCAATCATACTTGTATTTTAGATCGATTACAGTTTCGAACAAGATACCTCATTATGATCAAGGTTTGGGGTTGACCACATTTATGTCGATCAGAATGCTTTGTATGTTACACAACAAATCACTGGAAACAATGAGAGCGATTTGTTTTGGGGCAGCACAACACACTGTTATGCACGTTTTATGGCAAATGAAGCACGGAGAGAAGGAATACCAAAAAGATTTGACTAAGGAAGGGATTGAACCTAATCCTGGACCGATTTCATTTCTTTTAATTTTCCTTACATTGACAGCACCATTTTATGAAGAGTTGATCAAACACTTCAGAGCGTGGAAAGTAATTACGTACAATCAGTATTATGTGAATTTGATTGTTTCCTTGGTTTTCGCAATTGGTGAAAGCTATTTGCAAGGACTTTGGAACATGAATAGAATTTTCATGCACGCTGCAACAGGCGTGTGTGATTTGGAATACTCGATCGGAATTCACTTCTTACACAATCTTTTCGTTATTTTTGCAATGTACATAGACTATCCTCCGATGGTTGATGTGTTTTTGTTAATTACGAATTTTTATTATTCTTACACTATTGTGAACAGGTATTGTTTGATGCGTACAGGATCATTCATTACTGTAGATTGGGCGGATTTGGAAAAGTCAAGAAAATATTTTGTACGCGGAACATGGATGACCAAACCACAGTTCGATGAATGGGTTCAAGGCTTAACAGAGCAAGAATGTATTAATGAAGATATTGGATTAATTAAGGAAAGAGTTAAGACGGCAGGAGAATGGTTAAAAGAAGGAGTTGAATTGAATCCAGGACCAGCGGATTTCAATTATGATGTGAAAGAGCAGCGCCGGCTCAAACGAGCGCGACAAAGAGACGAAAAAAGAGACAGCTTGACTGTGACTTATAGGAATAAGTTCAATTCTCTGGAACAATCTGAGAAATGGACATTAACAGGCGATCTAGAAATAGATTGCTATCATTTTTATGAGTTACTATTGAGACAAGGTTATGCGTCTAACCGTATCGTAGCATTGCCCACTGGCGTGCTACGTAGTCTCTTCACAGCATTTGAGGAAGGTTATGGATTACAACAACTCCACAAAGTAGAAAGAAAATTTATGAACAATCCGAATATGAGAAGAGTGGAAACTTGTGGTTCACCGGAACCAGGAAAAGGAGGAAGACATTTGATTGTTAAGTACTACTTTATTCATTATTACCATCATCATAAACTTTTGGCTCTGTTATTACAAGGTAAAACAGACCAAATGTTTGAATGGTTCAATGGTAAATTGGAAGGAGTAGGATCCACTCTTGCGAAAGGATGGATGAAGGAAGTTAAACCAGTATGGGATTCAGTGATTGCACAGGTTGCTGGATTTAAGTCACGGATAGGAGATGTTTTAACAGGTTTTGCTTTAGGCATGGGCGCGGTAATTGTAGCAGTATTACTAGGACTTTTAGGAAAGAAAATAATTTACAAGTATTGCTCAATACTTTTACCGAGCTTACATTTTAAAACACTTGAATTGGAAGATGATCCGCCAGAGCACGTGGATCAGATGTTTGGATATAATTTGTTTTCCTGGAGTATGGAGTCGTGGTTGGAAACTATGAATGTTAGGGCGAACAAGTTGACAGCTAAGTTCGTTGGTGACAGTTGGGAAAAGAAGTTAAAGGAACTTGGAAATTTTTCTGCAGCTATGAATAATATTTTTACATTTTTAGGAAAAATTCAGTCGATCCTTAAATGGGTCATTGATAAGAGTTGGAAGTTTATAACAGGAGTAGATTTTTTCCAGGACACACGAGATGCAACAGAGTTTAAGAATAGGATTAATGCTATGGTTGTTACAGTTAGTATTAAAGACATCGAAAACAGGGGTTTAGAAGAGCAAAAACAATTCGTAAAGGATTATATGGATTTAAGGGAGATGAAACCATTTTTGCAAACTGTAGACCCTTCGTTGACAGCTAGCATTAACATTGCATTAGGAATGGCATCTAATACTTTCTTGTCTATTTGGCCTAAAATTAAATTTGAATCAACTAGGATGAAACCTGTGTGGATTTATTTAGTAGCAGGGCCGAATCAAGGTAAGTCTAATTTTCAACATCATTTCCCACGTCTTTTTTACCAATATCTCAAGGAACACGATGAGCAATTGTATAAAGACGTGGAAGGACCAGAAATTTTTTCTGAGGCAATGATTTATAAGCGTAATACCGAACAGGAGTATTGGGATAGATATAATAATCAATGGGTTTGCATTTTTGATGATTTGTTTCAGAATAAAGAGCTAAAATCTGCAGAAGCTTTTTCGTTGATCAGAGCGAGAAACGATGCGGATTATGCCTTACACATGGCAGCCATTGGAGCTAAGGAAAACACTTCTTTTCGCTCTAAAATTATTATGTCATCAACTAATATGACGGAGAAGGAATTTGATGGATTTGATGGCATATCTGATATTAGAGCAGTTAAAAGAAGAAGAGATTTTGTAGTTAAAACGAGGTTGAAACCTAAAGATAAAAGAAACGGAGCGAGTCAGTTTGATGCGGAAGCGTTGGACAATTGGATTTTGGAGGTTTATTCACCTGATCCTGATTCAGGAGCGATTGATGAACAGGACGGAGTTGTTTTCGAAGGAGCAGGTGAGATCATGGACTTCGTAAGAGCTGTTTATGGTAAATATAAAGATAATTTTCTAGAGGCACAGGTGAAAGCAAAGCCTGCAGATTATGGTAAATACTTTGTTAGAAAAATACCAAAAATGGTTACTTATGGAGTAGACGGAGATGAAATCCCTAAAACTACAGCAGATAAGAAGAAAGATTTAACGACGACAGAAGATGATGGAACAGGTTTGACACCCTTACTTAAAAAGAAGGATCAGTGTAGATTTATGAGAAAGAAGCAAGTCCAACCTTTGGACTTAGATGATGCCCCTCCAAGGGCAGCCACTGCAGCTTGGAAAGAATTTGTAGAAAAAATATCAATTTGGAAAGTGAGTTTACACACGTATCCTACTATTAATGTATCTTATTATTTGGGATATTGTCATCCGTCTTTCATTAAAGCTTATGTAGATTTGACAGGAGATAAAATTACTAGAACAAAGGAACATATGTTGAATACATTTGCTAAGATGAAGGACAAAGGAAAAACGATTTTCTCAGATATTAGATGGAGCGATGGAACATTCGCTCGATACGGTGTTAGAGTTAAAACTAAGTTAGGAGAATGGTCAGACAATTTCTTGTCTGTAGGTATAGCGAACGTAGATGATGATTTGATTAACTGTTTTCTATCTTACATGATGCAAAATTGGGACAAGTTTGATGTGAAGACATTAGATAGGATAGATTTCGGAACAGGAGGTTACATTCCAAGAACAAGTAAGCTTTATGCTATGATGGAGCAGGATAAGGAGTTAAAAGACATACTTTTGTCTTGGGGTTTTGTGACACATGAGCAGGTTCATTATTTTCCAGCAATGGTTCGTAATTTACATGCTTTGTATGATTTTGAGAAAAGACATTGGGATTCGATTTGTAAGTATTCTAAAGGAAAGTTGGCAACTTTGATTGAAAAGTATGACGGAGTTATGATAATTGCATCGGTTGCGGGAATTTTCGCAGGAATAGGAATTACATTATTGAATTTAAGCCCTTTGCAAGAGCAAGACACTTCATATTTTACGGATCAATCAAACGCCAAGTATTTGGAAAAGATGAGACAAAAACACATTCCGAAATTGAAAAGACCGGCACCAAAAGTCGATCAATTTCAGGATGATGCAGCGTATCAGTTGGCGCCAATTGTTTGGAGGAATACTTATGCACTAGAAGTTCAATTAGATACAGGTAATGCAGTATGTCAATTTGCAGTAGGATTGGGTAACACCATTTTTGTTACTGCAAGCCATATGTTTAAATTAAAAGGAATCAAAAAGATTATTTTGTATCCAACAAAGGAATCTTATTGTCCTTATGAGAGATTTTTTTCAGAGCTTAAGTATTACATCCATGAAGATTCGGATGTTTGTTTCTTTAGCATACCATCAACACAGCATGTTAAAGACATTTCGGTGCATTTGCCGAGGAAATCAGATGAATCAATGGTTGGACAACCTAATGTGGGTCGAATTGACCCGCCCACATCGTTGGGCGAAAAATATGAGGATTATTTTGCAATAGTTCCTAACAGATCAGAAATATGTAGTTATGAAAAGAATGAATTGTTTGATGCGTGTAGTGTGAGCAAGGCACTTTTAACGAAAATTGCTCATGTTACCCAAGCAGGAGATTGTGGTAAAATGTTCATTCTTTTTAATCCTAAAGTACAAAGAAAAATAGCAGGTATTCATGTAGCAGGCGGACAACACGATGCTATATTTTCACCAGTTTATTATGAGGATTTTATCGAGTTTAGAGACGAAATTTTAAAGACAAAGACTATCCAAGATCAATTTAGGTACTATGAACTAGTAGGACCTTTAGAACATCCGGATGATCCTGTCAAATTTACGCCTTGTTTAGGAAAAGACTTATTGGGAATGCAGTATGTGGGGAAAGTTTCACAGACTTTTTCTTGGCCGCACAGAACGAAATTACTAAAAACACCAGTAGGGACGGACGGCGCTTTTAGTAAAATCGATGGAGTAGTTAAGAGAACTCCTTTACCATTTGAAATGACACACAGACCAGCTATATTGCAGGATAAGGAACGTGATTTGATTGGAATATCTCTTCGGGGATTGAAAGAGAAAAGACATGTTAGTTGGGATGAGTGGCACGTAAAAGAGTATTGGGAAGGAATTTTTAATGATAAGGCTTTGAGAGGATCTTCAGGTAGATTACAAACGAAAGAAGAAGCAATTGCAGGAAGTCTTAAAATTTTAAATTCGCATTCTATTTCTAGAAATACTTCTATGGCCTATTGTTATCAAAAAGAATTTGGGAAGAAAAGTAAGTATGTTTTAACAGCACAAGAACATTATGATGTGCTTACTGAGAAGGAGAAGAAACGTTTTGTAAAAGTAGGAAAAGAAGTATGGTTAGATTATAGAGTAGATTGGAAAATAGATAAGTTTTTTGAATGCGTGAAGAATAAAAAAATACCGGCGCACATGGTCTTGTTTTGTTTGAAAGACGAACCAAGACCAAATGATAGAGTAGATCAGGCAAAAACAAGAGCTTTCTTTATGGGAGCTTTTGCGGAAATGATTGTTACTATCATGGTTTTAGGAGATTTTATTTCAGCTTTGGAAGCAAATAATTTTTTCTCAGACAGCGCAGTTGGCATTAATCCTTATTCTTCAGCGTGGGATCTCATGTATCAGTACTTGAAAGTAGTAGGAACGAAAGGCATAGCAGATGACGCAAGTCAATGGGACATACATTTTCAAAGTGTATCGTTCATCGATGCTTTTCCAGTACAATACTGTCTTTGGTACATGATTACCGATGAATATTTAGTAGGATGTGTTTTTGCAGTGGTGTACATTAACAATGCTGCGTATGTAGTTATAGGTTCAGAAGTTTACTTTATTATGCAAAAATTTTCAGGTGTTTTAACCACATGTATTGATAATACAGTGGCTAACTCAGTAGAAAATAGAATTGCCATTAAAATAATGTTTCCAGATAAGAAATTTGAGGAGATATGTAGAATGAAAGTATTTGGAGATGATAAAGTAATGACTTTTGTGCCAGGATTGGAGGTGGATGTAGGATTATTTAGACATTTACTTAAGACGTTTTTTGGTTACGAATCAACTAATTGTTTTAAAATTTCAGGAGATAATAACATGGTAGAATTGAAGGATATGGAATTTTTAAAACGAAGTTTTCATGAGATGGATGGAAGAATTTATGGTAGGTTGAATCGTGAATCAATTCACGTTATGACGCAATGGATGATGGAACCAACAGATAAAACTGTTGATGCACAATTTGCAGTTATCGTGGCTACGGCTATGATGGAAATTGCACGTTATGGAGAGGAGGATTTTGAAAAATATAAGAAGATCTTTAATGGGTATTTAGCGTACTTAGGTCCAAGTTATTTGTACAGGAATAACTGGGCTGACGTTCGCGAAGATATGTATTTAAGATCAACTCAATAATTAATGAATTTTGTCTTCACTCGACGGTATAAATTGTGGGTAGCATCACCAAACGGCGTCTTTTCTTCCGATAGCAAGGAAGTTTTCAGAAAGGTAGTTACCTAGTCACGCAGAGCATAAGCGAGATGAAGGGACTTTTCAAGAAAAGCTCATTCAGTGGTTTAAGGAAATGTCCGTACTTAGACCGAACTGTGAAACGGGACAGCAATTTCAACATCAGAAGTAAAGCAAAGCGCGGATCAGGCTTTAACAAACGCGCCAACCCCGGTGTCGACAACATCACCAGGTTTGAACACATTTGAGGAATCAGCTAATATCATAGAAGTTAGCATGGAAACAACAAGAGATGTTACTCGTAACATTTCTCAACCATATGATATATCTGTACCAAAAGATTTAGTAGAGAGGAATTTCTTAGTGGCTAGTTTTAATTGGACACCAACAACACTACCACAGACCATTGATTTTCCTTCTGCTTTAGCGGTTTTTTCTTCAATTAGCGATGTTTTCAAAAAATATCGTTACGTTCGTTTCGATGTTCATGTCGAAATAAAGTTGTCAAGCACACCTTATCACCAAGGCACACTACTGGCTGCGGTAATACCAGTACCGGGAACGAAAAATACACTTAAATATTTGAATGTTTGCGCTGGGATGCCACAAGCGGCTGTATTGAGAGCTTCGACTCAAGATTCAGTTACTTTTGACATTCCGTGGTACCACCCTTTAGATTGGTTTGATTGGAACTTGTTTAAAACAACCAATGCACATTCAATGGTGGTCATTCAGCAGTTAAATACATTAACAGCGACGTCACAAGGAATTTTGGCGTCGTGTCCAGTAAATGTATGGGCGTCATTCAGAAATGTTCAAGTTTCTGGGTACGTCTCGCAAAGTAAATTCGTAAGTAATAAGGAGGCTAAGGCCAAAACTGAGGGATTTGACACGAAGGCAGTAGTGTCAACTATCTCACAAATGGCAAGGAAAGCACCAGTAGTAGGGCAGATATGGAACCCTGTCGCGGACGCGATCAATTCATATGCAGGCAATTTGTCTAAACCAGTAGTGGAAAAATTACCGAGTAATTCAGCACCGTACAGAGAACAGAACTTAGCGGCAGCAGTAGAAGATGTCACACAGATATCTTTGTACCCTAACGCAAAAGTAGAAACGGCGCCAGTTATGTATGGTATGGAGACCTCACACATGAGCTTAGCACAAATAGCAAAAACACCAACTTTATTTGACCAGGTTACCTTTGATGGAACAACGACATCCTGGACAACATATTGTTACCCGCATGTAAAAGGCATTTCATTTCCTTTTAGGGACTATCTATTTACAGTAGCCAATAACGCAGTTTTCTGGCGCGGAAGTATTAAGTACTTGATACACTTCGTTATGCCAGCATTCTACGAATTTCGTGTTGCAATTTCTCTGAACTATGGAGGAGTTGCAGTTAACGTAGGAGATATTACTACTAGATATTTAGATATTAAGGGAGACACGACGACAACGGTCATGGTACCTTATTTGTTTGCTAGACCATGGTCGTGGTCAGTTGGAACTGACGCACCAGAGTTAGTTATCAAAATGATCACGCCCATAATTGGAAGTAATGCAGTCAGTACACCAAAAGTGTACGTAAACATTTGGCGAGCAGCGGGCGAGGATTTTCAACTTGCAGTACCTAAAGGGTGGACGACTTTTCCAGAAGTCAAACGCAACCGAATTGGATACAAGGACCAAATGAATATAAGACAAGAGTTTCAAAAACCTTTTGAGCCATTAATCAAAGCAGTTTCTCAGAGTATGGAGAAGGGAGGAGCAGCGGTAGAAGTTATTGGATCAGTGAATGATTTAGTAAAGCGTCCAGCGCCTACTAATACGTTCAGAACAATAGTCAGATCACAAGCAACTGGTGACAGCGTGTTTGAGTGCATGAAAAGATTTTTCTTATTTTGGAAAGGATCAAGAACCATTAGAAGACAAAATTTTAAAGACACAGCGGGAGATTCTTTAAGACCGCTAATCATACACACAGGCTCAAACGCACCAGACATCACAGAAGGAGTGGCGTGGCTTTCATTAAATGGAACTTATAATCAGTTTGTAGAAGGATGCAACATGCCTTACTATTCTGATTCTTATTATGAACCCATGCCGAACCAGGATCTGCTTTTTGTTCATCCATCGTGTTATGAAAATAACACGTTGGATTTGACTTCAACAAGCATTTTACCATCAGATAATTGGTGGATCAATGGAGGAGACGATTTTACAATGATGTTTGTAGTCCCCTACTTTTCTACAGTCGTTACGGAAAAGAAGGAAGAAAAGAAAGAGTCGGTTTAAAAACCGATTTTAAAACATTATACTAGTTAAGGAGACAAAACTCTTTGACCGCACGTTCTTGCGAAGTAGGACAGCCCGGCCCAGGCTTTATTGGGCAAGAGTAAATATTGCAGTGCAACTCTGCCACGTTAGAAAAATAACGGTCAACTATAACTTATTAGGACGACTACTTAATAAGATGTTGATTATGTTTCGTACAGGCCTCTGACGAAAGTCGGGGGGAGCCTGGATTCATTACTCAAAATTTATAGTCAGGACATTTATCAGTGTACTGAGTATAACGGCTCTGCGGATATGCAGACCTGAAACGGGATAACATTTACGTTTCAGGGGGGGCCTTGTATTTTTTTTATCGAGACCCCCGCGGGGTTTCGTTTTTGTAACAAACCTTACGGTGTGACCGATATGCACACTTATAAATGTCAA
>Ga0272412_1000722_pt1 | contig 10517 bp, 9 predicted proteins | sample WWTPWeurt_MetaT_FD_193540 | JGI IMG/M metagenome (GOLD analysis project Ga0272412, IMG submission 193540) | Metatranscriptome of activated sludge microbial communities from WWTP in Nijmegen, Gelderland, Netherland - WWTP Weurt (Metagenome... | ecosystem: Engineered > WWTP > Aerobic digester >...
AGCGATTAGTTCTCCCTGCGTTGTTCTCTTTTTTTTTACCCGATGCCCATCACTCACGGGCGAAGATCGCAAAAATGGTACTTACCTGGATCGCAATCATTGCCAGCTTATTGATGGGCATCGGGGCTCTTCTCATCTTCATTTTCGCAGTCAAACAGGATTACTTTCGCAATCTAGAAGACGCCAAGTATCAAGTCTTTTGGTCTGATTTGGAGGAATTGGTCGAGTCTTCGGTGGCGGAGGTGGATTTGCATTCCGAGGAGGATCGCACCGATGGCAACGGCCAAAAAAGCCAACACTTCAAACGATGAATTGACCGAAGGGCAAATGACACGACGCCGAGTGCTGAGTTGGTTGAGCGGTTTCGGGTTGTTCGGGTCGGCGGTCGTCAGCGTTTTTTCCAACCTGGTATTTATCAAACCGCGAGCCACTTACGGCCAGCCGAATCGTTTCAGCATAGGCAAACCCGAAGATTTTCCATCCGGCACTCGCATTACGCTCGGCGAACACAACATTTGTGTCGTGCGCGAAGGCGAAAAGCTGTGCGCGATTTCAACCGTCTGCACGCATCTGGGTTGCATTGTTTCAACTTCCGAAACCGGCTTTGCCTGTCCATGCCACGGATCGCGTTATGACCAGGACGGCAATGTGACCGGTGGCCCCGCGCCCAAAGCGCTGCCCTGGTACAAGGTGAGCTTGGCGCCCAACGGGGAATTGGAAGTGGACAAGGGCGAGGAAATCGCTGCCGGAACTTATTTCAATGCCTGATCCGGTTTGGAGATGAAGACAATGGCCAAGAACAGCTACTTCAGCGCGCTCAAGGAAATGCCCGCTAACATCTGGCATTCCATCTTTCGCAATTCGTTACCAAGTTCCGATCTGGGACGAGCGCAAACCAGCTTCACCAATTTCTTTCTGCACATTCATCCGGTCAAGGTGAATCGCCACACGGTCAAACCCTGGTACACGATGGGACTGGGTTTGATCAGTTTTTTCCTGTTCGTATTGCTGACGATCAGCGGAATTCTGGTGATGTTTTATTACGTGCCTTCGACCGAACAGGCTTATGACCGAATGCTTGACCTGCGCGGATCGGTCGCATTCGGGACTTTTCTTCGCAATATGCACCGATGGGCTGCGCACGGAATGGTTGCGGTGGTCTTCCTGCATATGTGTCGCGTGTTTTTCACGGGATCGTACAAAAAGCCGCGCGAGTTCAATTGGGTGATCGGAGTCGTGTTGTTCCTGCTGACTCTGTTTTCCAGCTTTACAGGGTATCTGTTGCCCTGGGATCAGCTGGCGTTTTGGGCAATCACCGTTGGAGCTTCGATTGCCGGATACGCTCCTATTGTGGGTAAAGACATTCAGTTCATCCTGTTGGGCGACACGAACGTCGGTCAGGAAGCCTTGCTGAGGTTTTACGTGCTGCACATCGCAGTGTTGCCATTAGTGATGGCCTTGCTGGTTTCCATTCACTTCTGGCGCATTCGCAAAGATGGAGGATTGTCGCGGCCTGAAGAAGCTGAAGACCTGACGGGAGAGAAGGCCGATTCGTTGAGCGACTGGCCGAAAGAGCTTGATGTTGTGCCGACTCCTGCCACTGTTGCTGCATCTGCTGCGGTGATTGAAAAGAAACAATATGGCATTCAAGGCTTAGTTCGCGGCCCGTTCACCAAAGTCGGCAATGTGCCTGACAAATCCGTGTTCAGTTGGCCGAACCTGTTTATGGCGGAATTGTTCGTGTTTGTTGTGACAGTCGCCGGAGTCCTGGTGGTGTCACTGTTGTTCAACGCTCCGCTGGAAGAGCCGGTCAACATCGCGCATCCGCCGAATCCCGCAAAAGCCCCGTGGTACTTCCTGGGTTTGCAGGAAATGGTCAGTTATTCGGCGTTCTGGGGGGGCGTAGGCATTCCAACCTTGGAAGTTTTGATCCTGTTATTGGTGCCGTATTTTGACAGGACCACCAAAGGCGTTGGCCGCTGGTTCGCTAAAGAGCGATTGCTGGCCAATACGCTGTTTCTGATTTTCGTCATCGTCAACATCATTTTGATAATCGTCGGCACGTTTTTCCGCGGGCCGAACTGGGGATTTGTGTCTCCCTGGTAAGCAACCGGGTACGCACGCGTTCTCGCGTGCCAATCCGCACGCGAGAACGCGTGCGTACCCAAAGAGGATCTAATTATGCGACTGGCTCTAGCCATTGCGAGTTTCGTGATTCTGATAGTTCACGGACTTGTCTTCTACAACCAGTTTTTCCACAAATGGGAGCGCCATCAAACGGCTTACTTCGATCAGGCGCGCGCAATGGCCAAAACCGACGCCGAGCGTGCCGCGCTGGAAGGCCGCAGCCCTCGCATTGAACAGATCATTGTTACGGCCTTTGGCGAAAAGCGTGTTGATCGTTGCACTACATGCCACATCGGCAATGACGATCCGCGGTTCAAAGATCATGCCCAGCCGCTGCGTTCGCATCCATATTCCGAAACTTTGGGTGATCGTCAGGTCAATGGCCTGTGGGAACGCCGCCATAAATTTTCCGATTTCGGCTGCACGGTTTGCCACGATGGGCAAGGGCGAGGATTGGATACCTTTGACGCTCACGGTGAAGACCATTATTGGCCGTCACCGCTATTAGGGTACATCACGCAAAACTGGCGCGCTGATTTCAAGCCCAAGCTGAAAAACAAAGACTTCATGCAAGCCAACTGTGCGCTGTGCCACACGGAGGAAAATTTCAAAAGCACTCCGTTGGTGACACAGGGCCGCAGGCTCTTTTTCGAGAAAAACTGTTATGGTTGTCACAAGATCGAAGGCCTGTCCGCAGGAACGCTTGGCCCGGAACTGAGCGAAGTCGGCAAGAAATTCAAGCCGGATTATTTGTGGGAATCCATTGTGGAACCACGAGCCAACAGCGCCACGTCATTCATGCCCAAATTCAATTTGAGCGACGAAGAAGTCAAAGCGCTGGTCGTCTTTTTGAAAAGCCGCCGAGGCATCAACTTTTCCGAAACCTCGCTTGATCGTTACCGGGCTAGCTTGAACAAAGGCAAGACAGGTCAATTTGCCGGCGCAACGGCGGAAACCACTCCGACAGCTGAACCGGCAGCGGGCGGATCGTTGGTCGCTCTGGGGGAGAAGCTGATCAATGACCGCTCGTGTCTGGCTTGTCACAAGCTCGGCAATCGTGACGGGGGCATCGCGCCTGATCTTTCGTTTGAAGGATTGATCAAGGACGAAAAATGGATGATGGATCATTTCCGCGAACCTCGCTCGCGCGTATCAGATTCCATTATGCCGACATTCAACTTCCAGGATTCGGAATATCAAGCGATGACTTCCTATCTGGCGAGTTTGAAAACTCCGCCAGCCTTGGGGGATCCGTCTGGCATCTTTTCTACGCTTTGCGCTCGCTGTCACGGCGATCTAGGCAACGGCAAGGGAATGATTGCCGTGTACCTTGATCCTTATCCGCGCGATCTGACGAAAGCCGGATTCATGAGCAGCAAATCCGACGAACGGTTGATGAATTCGATCAAAAACGGAGTCGCCGGAACTTCGATGCCTGCTTGGGGACGTGTGCTGAACGACGACCAAATTCGCGGCGTGCTGGATCACATACGAAAGAATTATGTGAAAGAGCCTGCGCGTCAGGCCAAAGGTCGGCCAGTGCCGGAAACCAATCCGGTGACGTCGGATGCCGCTTCCGTGAAACGTGGTGAGCAGCTGTTTTTGCAACGTTGCACTGGTTGTCACGGCAAGAAAGCTGACGGCAAAGGGCCGAACTCGACAGACATTCAGCCTCGCCCGCGCAACCTGCGGAGCGCTGACTTTATGAATTCAGTCAGTGATCGCCGCCTCATCGAATCCATTATGTACGGCGTGCAGGGATCTGCGATGCCGCCTTGGGTGGATTACGGGTTGACGCAGAAAGACATCGGCGACCTGGTCAATTACTTGAGAAGTTTCAACAAAGTTAAGCAGTAACAAGCTTGGAACCCTGCCGGGCGATTGAATGCGCCATCAGGCGGAGGTGACGATTCAACAAAGGCGGGGTTCCAATTCAAACTCCAACCTGGAGGCTTTATGCAAAGCGAAGCAACAATCAAAAGCGCAGGCGAAATTCCCGTCTCTGAAGCCGCGCGTTACAACGAATCATTACACCAGGACACGACTGCCAAGCTGTTTTTGGTCAGTTCGATTTCATATTTTTTCATTGTCGGGATCATCGCATTGGTGATTGCCGCCAAGTTCGTCTGGCCGGAATTGCTTGGAACGGTTCAGTATTTGAGCTATGGGCGGCTACGTCCGTTGCATGTCAACGGCATGCTATTTGGCTGGCTGCTGGCTGCGGACATGGGCTTGATGTACTACGTCATTCCGCGTTTGTGCGGCGTGAAGCTGTGGAGTGAAAAGCTCGGCATTGCTACGGCGGTGCTTTGGAACATCATTATTCTTGGCGCGGTAGTTTCGCTGTTAATGGGCTGGAATCAAGGCTGGGAATATGCCGAATTGCCATTGCCGCTGGATGTGTTGGTCGTCATCGCCTGGGTCATGTTCGGCGCGAATATGTTCGGCACGGTCATTACCCGAAAATATACACAGATGTACGTGACCATCTGGTATTGCCTGGGAACGGTTCTGTGGACGGCTTTTGTGTATTTGACTGGCAACTTCGCCGCGCTGTTTGCGACGGGCGTCAATCAGGCAAACTTGAACTGGATGTATGTTCATAACGCAGTCGGATTGATCTTCACGCCGATTGGCTTGGCCATTGCTTATTACTTTATCCCGAAAACCTCCAATAACCCGTTGCACAGCCACAAATTGTCAATGATCGGTTTTTGGTCGCTGGCTTTTGTGTACGTCTGGACGGGAGCGCATCACATGCTGCATGGGCCGATTTCGCAATGGCTGCAAACCATCGCCATCGTCTTTTCGGTGATGCTGTTGGTTCCGGTGTGGGCCGTTGTTTACAACTTCTTTGCCACGATGCGCGGCCAATGGGATCAATTGCGTGACAATGTGCCGCTGAAGTTTTTGATGACCGGGGTCGTTTTTTACCTTCTGACCTGTTTCCAGGGACCAATGCACAGCTTGCGTTCGGTCAACGCGATTGTTTCCAAGACGGACTGGATTCCGGGCCACGCGCATATGGCGGTGTTGGGAGCGTTTTCGTTCTTCGCCATCGCGGGTTCCTATTACGTCGTGCCGCGAATTTTTCGGCGCGCGCTCTTTTCGGACTCGCTGGCCAATTGGAGCTTCTGGCTGTTCCTGATTGGCGGCGTTGGATTTTTCGTGACCTTATGGCTGGGCGGATTCTGGCAAGGATGGCAATGGAATAACCCTGCGATTCCGTTCATTGACACTGTTGTGGCCTTGAAACCGGTCTGGATCGTCCGCTTCTTTTCTGGCGTGTTGATGTTCGGCGGCATTGTGGCTTTCGCCTACAACATCTTGGCAACGATGGTCGGTTCAGGAACCGAATCGAGCAAGACGGCTGCGGCTCATGCCTGAAGCACAACTCCAGGAGCCTAAAGAAGGAGAAAATTTATGTTACGCAAAGCTGATTATAGTGCCCCGATTTTCGTTGTCGCCGCGCTTGCCCTGTTTTTCCTGGGTGGGTTGTTGACGACAGTCGTTCCACCAATTGTGGACAAAAGCTGGGCGAAGCCGTTCGACAACAGTGACGCGAGCAAAGGCGTGACGGGAAAATTGCAGCCATATACCGAACAGCAATTGCGCGGACGCGCCGTGTATGTTCGCGAAGGTTGCTGGTATTGCCACACGCAACAAACCCGGACGCTGCTGGCCGATACGAAACGTTCCGGCTGGCGCGGAGTAGATTCGCCAGTTTCGACGCCGGATGAGTTTGTGTACGACAGTCCCCACCTGTTTGGAACCAAACGCACCGGTCCAGACCTGTCGCGCGTGGGCGGAAAATATGATGAGCAATGGCACCGTGCCCATTTCCGCAACCCGCGCGACTTGGTCCCTGGTTCGATCATGCCGCCTTATCCCTGGATCGTCGAAAACGAAGAAGAATTCCAGGCGGTCGTCGCTTACCTACAAACGCTCGGTCGCGCCAAGAACTGGCGACCGGACAATGATTATGAAAAGTAGGGGGAAATGATGCGCGATTACGGATACCCGAGCGTGTTTTTCGCTTACTTCTTCTTTGCCTTACTAGCCGCAGGTGCGCTGTTTTTCTTCTTTCGCTCAATCAAGGATGGGTATTGGAACGAGAAGAGCGAAGATGCGAAATATCGAATGTTGGAAGATGACGACGAGATGGCCAACAGAAATCTTCCCTAGAGTTCAGGAGATCGTTATGAGCGACAACAACAAACAAGACGAAATCAAAGAATACGCCGACGGTTGGATCACCGAACGCAAGGGAACTGACGTTCCCATGTTTTTGAAGATTGCTTACATCTTCATTATCGGCGGTTGTTTGACCTATCTGATCATTTTCATGAACGGCGAAGTCAATCATTCTGAGCGAGGTGTGTTGGTTCGGACCTTTAATGCGGCGACGCACTCTTCGCCAGCTTTGATGTATGCGGTTGCCGGTATAGGAGTTGTTTACCTGGCGATTCTGCTTAGCTTTGTGTTTCGGAAATTTCACGAATAACAACCTGTGTCGGCAACCCGACCGTAAAGAAGGATTTCCTGTTTAGGCCTTCTTTACAGTCGAGTTGCTGACTTTGATGCAAACTTATGCCGCAAGCCAACTTGCAATTTGAACCCGCCGACCAGACTTCCGCCGATTACTGGATGAAGATGGTCAAATGTCAGGATGCTTGTCCTGTGCATACCAATGCCTGTGGGTACGTGACGGCAATTGCCGAAGGTCGTTACCAGGAAGCGTACAAAATCGCTCGCGCAACGAATCCGTTTGCTTCGATTTGCGGGCGAGTGTGCGGCGCGCCTTGCGAAGTCAACTGTCGACGAGGCGACCTGGACTCACCGGTTACCATCCGCGCGCTGAAACGCTACGTCAACGAACAGTTCGGGCCTGAATCCGGCGACTTCACTCATTACCATGCGGGCGCGAATGAACGAATGCTGTCTCCGAATCGCGGCGATTACGAACGAATTGCGGTCATTGGAGCAGGTGTTTCCGGCTTGACCGTCGCCCACGATCTGACTCGGCTTGGTTACAAAGTGACGGTGTTTGAAGCCAACTCTGATCCGGGCGGAATGTTGATGGTTGGCGTGCCGATTTATCGGTTACCGCGCGAATTGGTGCGCGCCGAAATCAATGCGATCCTTTCAATGGGCGTCGAGCTGAAATGCAATATGAAGCTCGGACGGGATTTCACGATCAAAAGCCTGCGCGAAGAAGGCTATAAGGCAATCTTTCTCGGCGTTGGCTTGCCGAAAGGGCGCAAGTTGCCCTTGCCGGGAAGCGATACGCCCGGCGTATTCGACGGTCTGGAATTTCTGAAAGCCTTCAACGAAGGCAAACCGATGGAACTCGGCAAGAAAATTGTCGTCATCGGCGGCGGCAATGTGGCATTTGACGTGGCGCGTTCGGCGGTTCGTCCCAGAGCCGTGGAGATGGCCGATGCCAAATCCGACATGGAACGAACGGAACGCATCGCATATGACGTAGCTCGCTCGGCTTTGCGATTGAGCGGCGACAAGGAAGTTCACTTGGTTTGCCTGGAAGATCGCCACGAAATGCCCGCTGACGAAATCGAAATTGAAGAAGGCGAAGAAGAAGGCGTCAAGTTACACACAGCTCGCGGCCCGCGCGAAGTTTTGCAACAAGGCGGTTATGTCACCGGGTTGCGCACGGTCAAATGCTCTTCGGTGTTTGACGAAGAAGGGAAATTCAATCCCAAATTCGATGAATCCTTTGTCGAAGACATTGAAGCCGATACGATTATGTTCGCCATCGGCCAAACTTCCGACCTGACCTTTTTGAGTGATGACGACGGAGTCGCAACCGAACGCGGGCTGATCAAGGTTGATCCCGAAACGTATCAAACGACAGCCCCGGATGTTTTCGCCTGCGGCGATATCGCTCACGGCCCCCGATTGTTTATTCACGCCATCGCGTCGGCGCAGATTGCCGCGCGTTCCATGCACGATTACCTGCGCGGCACTCGCACGGATGTTGTAGTTCGCAAACGCTGGCTGTCTGCGGATTACACGATGACGCCGAGCTGGGACCAGTTGAAACGACACAATCCTCCGGCGCTGGACGCGGAACAACGCGCCGCGACGTTGAACATTGTCGAAATCAATTTCTCTGAAAACGAAGCCCGACAGCAGGCTGCGCGGTGTTTACGCTGCAACATCAACACGGTTTTTGACACTTCGACTTGCATTGCATGCAATGGCTGCGTGGATGTTTGTCCTGAAAATCTGATCAAGCTGGTTGGGTTGGACAAGCTTCGCGGAGACGCATTTTTGATGAAGCTCGCCTCGGAATCAGCGGGGATCTCGGCAGACGATTTGCAAGGTTACAGCAATGAAGAATTGCGTGAGTTCGGTGCGATTATGCTGAAAGACGAATCCACATGTATTCGCTGTGCAATGTGCGCTTCGCGTTGCCCGACACAGGCGATCAAGATGAAGCGATTCGACTTTTATCGAGAATGCGTGACCATCAACGCGCCCAATCCAAAGATTAAGCAGAACGGTTTTGTGCAGATTTCCGCAGCGTGAAAAGGTCTTCTTGGGGAATTACGCGCAACGGCGACAAAAACTAAGCGATGTCGGCAATTGAGTTTTCCATTATTTTCGGTCTTGGCTTGGTCAGTAGCCTGCACTGTATGCAGATGTGTGGACCTGTGGTTGTTTCATTCAGCCTATCCTTAAGCCATCGTAAAGCAAGTCAGCAAATATCCGCACATCTGGCATACAACTTGGGGAGAGTCCTTACCTATGGCCTCCTTGGGGCAGTTGCAGGCCTGACCGGCCAGGTTTTTGACTTGGCTGGAAAGCTGGCCGGTGTTGAAAACATTGTCGCTATTGTCGCTGGAGCCTTAATGATCCTCGCCGGATTGTTGATGCTCGATCTGCTTCCTCATCGGTTTCTGCAACGCTTCGATCCGCTTCGTTACACGTCTCAATTCCTTAAACCTTTAGGTCGTCGCATTTCTTCACCAACCATTGCCAGCAAATTTGCTCTCGGATTGATGCTGGGCTTTTTGCCGTGCGGGCTAATTTACGCCGCGCTTCTAAAAGCGATGGCCTCGGGCACGGCACTTGCTGGCTCTTTGACGATGATGGCTTTCGGATTAGGAACGACTGGCGCGTTGTTCGCGCTGGGTGTCGTATCATCGGCTTTCAGTTTGAAGCTGGCACGATTGAATGCCAGCGGATGGGGAAGCCGGTTGACAGCCATCAGCGTTGCGCTGCTCGGAGCGTTTTTGGTCTGGCGAGGTTTGATGCCTTTGATGACCGCAACCGAAGCAGCAAGTTGTCACCACTAAAATCAGGTCAGTACCGCGACTGGTAAGGAGCAAGTGGTCGTGTTGTATGCGCTCCCCAGTGGTTGCGGTACTGACTAAGCAACTTAATCATCATGAGCGTCAGCAGCCCAAACTTATCCGCCGAGCGGGGCCTGGCTGGGCAAACCCCTTCGGCAATTAAATCTGTTCCCAAACCTGCCAATAAACCCAATGGCAAACAGTTGCCGGTGTTGCCTGCACAATCAACCTATCATCGCTATCGCCGCATCATTCAATTCGCCTGCTTCTTGGTGTTCGTCGCGTTGCCGTTTTTCAACGTCATGCGATTCGATATTCCGCGCCAGCGCTTTTTCTTCGCCGGTTATGAGCTTTGGATCAACGAATTCGGCATCCTGTTTTTCTCGATGCTGTTTATGCTCTATGTCGTGACGGCGGCTTCAATGTTGTATGGGCGAATCTATTGCGGTTATTTCTGCCCGCAGATGATCTTTAGCGAAGCGTCGCTGGCCTTGGAAGAGCGGCTGAAAAAGTTCATCAACAAGCGCTTCATCAAACTTCCGGCCAAAAAGCGTCAACTGATGAGCGGCGCGTTGTTTTACGCCGTGCTGGTGGTTGCCGCAATCTTTCTTGCCTTCGTCTTCATTTCCTACTTTGTCGAACCGCGCGATCTGCTGGGACGGCTTTTCTCGCTGGACATTCGCACGGCGGGAGGAATTGCCGGAGCGGCGACGACGTTGATTATCTTTCTTGACTTTGCGTTTGTGCGACAGACCTTCTGCAAAACCATTTGTCCGTACGGATATTTGCAGGGAATGCTCGGCGACAAGGAAACGCTGATCGTTCAGTACCGTGATGGGAAAGACAAAGAGAAAGTGTGCATCGAATGCAAAAAATGCGTCCGCGTTTGTCACATGGGAATAGACATTCGAAACTCGCCCTTCCAGATCGAATGTATTCATTGCGGCGAATGTATTGACGCTTGCGAGGATGTGCTTGGCCGATTGGGCAAGCCGGGCTTGATCCATTACGCCTGGGGCGAAAAAGGCGAATTGCTGAGCGACAAAAAGACTCCTCTGCTTAGGCGATTGGGAT
>Ga0272412_1000723_pt1 | contig 10511 bp, 9 predicted proteins | sample WWTPWeurt_MetaT_FD_193540 | JGI IMG/M metagenome (GOLD analysis project Ga0272412, IMG submission 193540) | Metatranscriptome of activated sludge microbial communities from WWTP in Nijmegen, Gelderland, Netherland - WWTP Weurt (Metagenome... | ecosystem: Engineered > WWTP > Aerobic digester >...
ATCGCGGTAATGAACTGCGGCTTGTGTTCAGAATTAATTCGGGTGCAGGCGAGCGAGACGAACGGTTCCCATGCTTCCTGTAAACACTGGAAGGACAAGTCCAGCAGCCGTTGAATAAAGCGGCTTTCAGTGGCGGTAAAATCCCGGACATTCGAGGCCTTGTACAGCCGTCCGGTCCCGCCGAAAAAGGTGTCCACCATCATGAACACCAGTTCCTGATCGAAAATCAGCAGGGCGGGTCCCTTCAGCGGCGTCATACCGATGACGTTGACACTGCATGGCACGTTGAGGGAAGTGGACAGATCAGTGTGGCTGCGCTTCTCAATGGGTCCGGCGGTAACCGTCAGTTCCCGGCGCAGCAGATCAAACAGGCCTATCCGCAAGCGATGGGCAAAGCGTTCGTGAATGGTTTCCAGAACCGGCAACAAGCTGTTGATGGCGTAATCGCAACCGCTCAGGTCGTAAGAGGCGACGCCCTCGTGGAATTCACCGGTCACCGCACTGCTGGTCAGCGATTTTTTCGAGACGATTTCCATGAGCGCATCGCGCTCGTCTTGAGTCAGCAGTTCGTCCCGGTCAAGCAATTCATCAGTGGACATGGCCGCTATTGCAACACGAAGGCTGTGAAATAAAGAGCCTCGACGCCGGGATAACCGACTTCCCGGGCCAGGATCGTTTGCACCTTTTCCAGTGCTTGGGCGCGCAACTTTTCCTTGCCCTCGTTTGTCGTCAAAGTTTCCATCTTCTGATTGGCGAACAGTAGAATCAGGTCATTGCGAATCTGCGGCATGCTATTGGTGATGGCGTCAGCCACCACTTTGTCACGGGTCAGGGCGGTCATGCCGATTTGCAGGTAGCGCAACACGCCCTGATCTTCGAAATTGACGATGAATGGCGGATCAAGCGGCTGATAGATAGGAGGCAGCCTGGCTGCCGCCGGGGCGTGGCCCGACCCGCCGCCATGCGCTGCGCCTGCCGCCGGAGCGGCTTCCTCGGTATGTTTGGTGAGCGCCCCGGTCAGAAACAGGGTAGCGCCAACTGAACCGCCGATCATGATGACGGCGCCAATCACGATTAACAGGATTTTCATCGGGCCGGAACCTTTTTTGGCCGGGGTTTTGGCATCGTCTTTCTGAGCCATGCGCGTTTCCGCAATTGGTCAAGGGAACCGAAGCTTGCCAAGCAAGGAACGAACCATGATTTGGAATGAAACTTTCAAGGTCGCTTCAAACAGTTGGGATTCGACCCACCGCGCCGTTAGGGAATTGACCGGGTTAAGCGCTGGAAGCCGCGCCAAAATTATGACGCGGGCGGAATGACAAGCCAGATCGAGACTACAAAAAACGCGCACCAACCGATCCACATGGTTGATGCGCATCAAAACATTGGAATCGGGGCGGCAACAGACCGTCAGAGGGTCAGCAGCGACAGAGCGCCGGCGCCGTAGCGGGGGACTGTGACTATAAAATCCGCGTGGTTCTTGGCTACCGCCGCCAGCAGGGCTTTGGCGTCGGCTGGCAGCTTGCTCAAATCGGGATATAAGGTTCCCAGTTTCAGGTGTGGGGTGCGCTCGTCCATCAGCATCGTTGACACGATATTCATGACCTCGTACAGGTTATCAAGCATGGTCTGTTCGAGTTTTTTGGTCTTGATCGCATCCTTGGCGGCTCCGGCAGGCAGCATCGACAAGGCGCAGCCCGCGTAGGCGGCGAACGGAATATCGCACAGTACGGCGGCGACTGGCTTGTCCGCATCATCAATATAAATCGCTATCAGATTGCCGGAACCAGGTTTAACATCCAGCGGTTTACCAGGCGCAACCTTGGTATCGTCCCCGAACAGCATAGCCACATTTTTGGTCATTGCGGTGGCGTTAGGCAACACGTAGACAGGCATAGGCGTCTTCCTTTGAGCGATGAGGTCTGGTTATTCAGAGCTTGTCGGCTGTTCAGAGTTTGCTGGTCCGGACAAGCCTGATGTTGAAGGGGCGGGCGATCAATCTTTGACGTAGGGTTCCAGCGTTTTGGCGAAAATTTCTGCGGTAAACGGTTTTGAGATCAGAAACTTGGCGCCGGCCTGGGTGGCCTTGGCCCGCATTTCCGGGGTTGCCTCAGTCGTGACGAAGCCAAAGGGGATTTTGTAGCCTTCCTCGTTTAGCGCCTCCAGGAATTCCAGTCCCGACTTGTTGGGCATGTTCCAGTCCGAGAAGATCAGGTCTGGAGGATCCTTGTGAACGACCTCTAAAGCCTGGTTGCCATCGCCGGCCTGTTGAACGTCAAGGTGACCATAGCCCGCTTCACGCAGGGTTCGTCTGACGATCATGCGCATGGCGCTGCTGTCGTCAACGATCAGGATTTTCATGCTGGTTTCTCCTTGTTTATATACGATTATTTATAGACGCCTTCGGTAATTTCCTGAAGGGCGGCTTCGATCAATTGCGAGGGACTTATCGGACCGAACGCAATCTGTAGCATAAGGTTTTCCCCATTGAAATCGGTTCGAATGCGGCGTCCAGATTAAGAGTAGTTTCCGACGTGCCCAGAAACAGATAGCCATCCGGTTTTAGAATGCCGCGAACCTTGGACAAAATGGATTTTTTGGTTTCCAGGCCAAAATAGATCAAGACGTTACGCATGAACACGATATCCATGGGGGGCAGTAGCGGCCAGGGTTCCGCCAGGTTGCTCTGCTGGAACTCCACCATGCGCCGGATATCCGGCTTGAGCTGCCAGCGTGAGCCCTGCTTGTCGAAATACTTTGTCAACAGCGCCGCAGGTAAGCCGCGATTGATTTCAATCTGGTTGTATAAACCTTCGCGGGCGCGGGCCAGGATGGTGCTGGACAGGTCAGTAGCGATGACCCGCAGCCGGCCTCTAACCAAGGTAGGGAAATATTCATGCAACAGCATCGCTATGCTGAACGGTTCCTGGCCGCTGGAGCAGGCCGCGCACCACATTGTCAAGGTTTGTCCCGGTTGCCGCCGGGCCATCAGATCAGGCAGAACCTGGGTTTTGAGCGTTTCGAAGGGATGTATATCGCGGAAAAACGAGGTTTCGTGGGTTGTGATGGCTTCCACTACGCGGGTCAGCAGGTCATGGCCGGTGTTACGACGCAATGCCGCGATCAGTTCCTGTAATGACGCGAATCCGGTTTGCTGGGCTAGGGGGGTCAGCCGGGTTTCGATCAGATAGGCTTTGTCCGGTTCCAGCACGATGGCGGTATGGCGCCGAACCAGCTCACGGATGTAGTTGATGTCGTTCAGATTAAGTGCATTCATTAGGGGATGGGCGCAGGTAGAAGTGGCGGCTAACGGGCCGCCCGCACCCGGGTCAGGATTTCCCCAGCCAATTGGGGCAAGGCGATCTGCGCATCGGCCAGCCCGGCTTTGGCGACAAAACCCGGCATTCCCCAAACCACCGAACTGGGTTCGTCCTGCACCAGAATCTGCCCGCCGACCCGGCGAATCGCCTCGCAACCCTTCAGCCCGTCATTGCCCATTCCGGTCATAACCACCGCTAAAACATTGGCTCGGTAGACCTCGGCTATAGCGCGGAACAACACATCGACCGCCGGACGACAGGAGTTTTCCGGCGGATCCTGGTTCAGTTGCAGGCGCACCTGGGTTCCCTGCCGCTCCAGCGCCATGTGTAAACCGCCAGGGGCTAGCCAGGCTTGGCCAGGGTGGAGGATGTCGCCAGCAACGCCTTCAGTGATGGACAACGGTGACTGGGCGGCCAGACGCTCAGCCAAGAGCCGGGTGAAGATAGGGGGCATGTGCTGAACAATCAGGATAGGCGTCGGGAAGTTGGCCGGTAATTGGGGCAGCAGGGCGGCCAGCGCATTGGGGCCACCGGTGGAGATGCCGATGGCGACGACATCAATCCGCTGACGTAGACGCGGCGCAACTACTGGCGGCGGCCCTGAACGGGGCGCGGGTGCGGGCGCAATTGGCCGATTCAGCGGGGCGGGCGCCACCGCAGGTGTCCACCGTGAGCGGCAGAACGCCTTGATACGTGGGATCAGCTCCTCGCGAACCCGCTGTAGCGCGACAGTCATGTTGCCAGTGTTGGAGGGCTTGGTAACGTAGTCATTCGCCCCCAGCGCCAAGGCTTCGAGGGTGACTGCTGCTCCCCGTTCAGTGATCGAGCTGAACATGATCACCGGCAGGCGTGGCTGGCGCTTGCGGATTTCAGCCAACGTCTCCAGTCCGTCCATCTCCGGCATTTCCACATCCAGAATGACGATGTCGGGCTTGACCGCTGGTAATTTCGCCAAGGCAATCCGGCCATTGGCGGCGCTGTCGGCTACCTCCAGCGCTGGATCGCCAGACAGTACATCGGTTAGCAAACGGCGAATCACCGCTGAGTCGTCAACCAGTAAAATGCGAATGGTGGTGGGCATGGCTAGTGCGGCATAATTCCCAGCGGGTTGAGTGTGTCTAACATCGCATCGCGGCTGAACGACTTCATGATGCACTCGTCGACGCCAGAGGCGAGCGCCGCGGTAATTTGGCCCAGTGCCGATTCCGTAGCGACTGCTGCTGTTAAGCGTAGATGAGAATAAGCTGAATTGGCGCGGACGGCGTAGGTGAATCGGTAGCCGCCCATCCCCGGCATATTTCTCCAAAGGCTTCCTGTCTGTCGCAAGCCTCGAATGCTTCGATGCCCACGCTTATTCAGGATACGCCTAAAGCGTTGCCCGCATTCCAGTCCGGCCTGGCCGGGTGCTGACGTGGGGGCTACCCGCTTCATAGCGGAATCGATCCACCAGTTGTTGCAGTTCAGCCGCCATTCGGGCCATTTCGCCGGAAGCGTTGTGGACATCATTGGTGCTGCTGAGGGTATTTTGGGTGGCCTGAGCGACGTCGGTAATGTTCTGGGCAATGGCGGCGCTGCCCTGTGCGGCGTCAGATACGCTGCGCCCGATTTCGTTGGTGGTGGCGGTCTGTTCTTCGACGGCGCTGGCGATAGTGATCTGGATATCGTGGATTTGATTGATGATCATGCTGATGCCGCCAATCGCCTCGACCGCGCTGCCGGTGTCCATCTGGATCGCTTCGATCTTGCGCCCAATTTCTTCGGTGGCCTTGGCGGTCTCCTTGGCCAGTTCCTTGACCTCGTTGGCGACCACGGCAAAGCCTTTGCCCGCTTCGCCGGCTCGGGCCGCCTCGATGGTGGCGTTCAACGCCAGCAGATGAGTCTGCTCGGCGATGGAGGTAATCACCTTGATGATGTTGCCGATGCCGGCGCTGCTCTCGCCCAGTTTTCGGACGATGGCATTGGCGTTCTGAGCCATCGTCACCGCTGAAGTGACCACTCGGGCGGCTTCGGCGGCGTTCTGGGCGATTTCACGGATGCTGGCGCCCATTTCTTCGGTGGCGGCAGCGACCGCATCGACATTGGCGCTGACTTGATCTGCGGTGGAGGCGGTTTGGGTGGCCTTGGTGGAGGCGGCTTCAGCATTGCCGCCCATTTGGTGGCTGACCATTGTCAACTCTTCGGCAGCCCCGGCCAGGGTCGTGGCGGTCTGGCCGATGCGGGCCATGCTGTCGCGTAGAGTGGCGAGCAACTGATCCAGCCCCTGGGCCATGCGGTCAATGGCGTCGGTCCCGGCCACCGCCAGTTCCTGAGTCAGGTCGCCCGCAGCGGCGGCGCTGACCACGTTCAGCATTCGGTCCACCTTGGTCTGCAACAGGTGGGCTTGTTCCTGCTCACGCTCAACGACTTCTTTGACGGCGCGTTCGTTGCGGAGTATTTCGGTGACAATTTCCCACGTGGTCATGGGACCCATATAAGCACCGTCCCGGTCATGCACGGCGCTGAAATGCAGTTCACAGAAATCGTTGCCCAAGGTAATGATGGCCTTGTGCGGGAGGCGGGCGGGATCGGTGACGATCCGGCGCAGTTCGGGTTGCTGGCGGAAAAACAGATCGACGGGTTGGCCAATGAGGTCAGCGACTGGGACCGGTAAATGTTGCTCCAGCTCACGCAGGGTGCGCTCCATCGCCGGATTGAGGTAGCGCAATCGGAGATTGCGGTCAGCGACCATGATGTTAGATGGGGCGCTTTGCACCATCGACAGGACCCAGCCGACCTGCTTGCGCTGCTCTGCGACCTCCGCCCAGTCTACTTTTTCGGTTTGGAATACGGTGCGGATGCCCTCCACCGCGTGATTGAGAGACTGGGCCATGTCGCCCAGTTCATCGCGGCTGATGACTTTCGCTTGGTGAGAGAGATCGCCATTGGCCAGGCTATGGGCCAGATCAAGCACGCTGTTGACGCTAGCCCGGATCCCGTGGGTCAACCAGAACGACAGCGCCAGCAGCGGAACCAGCAATGCGATGACCAGCGCTCCCTCGCGAAAGGCGGCGTTGGTGAAGTTGCCGCGCATTCCGTCAACATAGACGCCAGTGGTGATCACCCAGTCCCACGGTGCGAATTCGCGGACGTAAGCGACTTTGGGGGACAGGTTGCTCGCGCCCGGTCGCGGCCATTCATAGCTGACGAAACCGCTGCCGTCCTGCCGGGCAACGCGGGATAAGTCCGCGAGGATAGCGGTCAGGTTATTGGCGTCGCGTCCTCCATGCGGTGGCTGGGTTTCCAGTTCCGGGTGGGCGGCGTTCAGCAGCAATCGTTGATCCGGACCTAATACGGCAAAGTAAAGATCCTGATAACGCATATTCCGCAGCGTTTCAATCGCCAGTTTTTGCGCCTGCTCACGGGTCAACGAGCCGGCTTGCTCCTGTTTCTGGTAGCGCTCGACGACGCCGCTGGCGATTTCCACTAGGCTGAGCGCCAGCGTTTTGGGTTCTTCCAGCAATTGCTGCCAGCGAGGGTACAGTGACAGGAGAGTCAGCAGCGCCATGCTGGCGACCGCCCAGCCGATGATCAAGGCCAGCTTGCCGCTCAGGCTAAGGTTTTTAAGTAAATTCATTAAGTTGCCTCTCCTTGAGATTCCAGCGGACTAAAGTGCCGAGTGAGCCTTGGATATTAATGTTTTGTGGCCCGGCGCTGGCGGTTCAGGATCGCCGGACTGAACAGCTTTTCAACATTCAGCAGCAATAACAGGCGGCCCTGCAATTTGTAGGTGCCTTGAATCAGTTCCCGGGCGATCCCTTCAAGGGTGTCCGGTGGGTGTTCAAAGCAGGCTTCGTCCACTTCCAGGACATCGCCGATGCGATCCACCAGCAGACTGAAAATGCCTTGCCAGGTTTGGAAGACGATATTGATCGGCAAGCGGCCATCCTGGCGGTCTTCGACCTGCAACAGGCGACGCAGATCGACGGCAGTGACGATCTGGCCGCGCAGGTTGATCAGACCACGCACCACCCGTGGAGCCAGCGGCACCGGGGTGATGATCTGGTAGCGGATGACTTCCTGGACTTTTTCGACATCCACGCCGAAGAACCGGTCATCCAGAAAGAAGGTGCAGAACTGCCGCCGATCGGCCATCGCTCAGGCCTCTTCAGCCAGCGCCAGTAGCGGCTCGACCTGGTGTAGAAAACCTTGGACGTCGAATAACTCGGTGACTCGATTCTGAATGACCAGGGTGCCGGCGACGCCGCTGCGGGTGGACCGACCCTTGATCTCGAATACGTCCTGGACAATGTCGATGATCTCATCGACCGCTAAACCAACCCGGCGGGCGCCATCGCCAAAGACGATAACTTCCAGAAGGTCAGAGGTAGGAACGTCGGATTCAGCATGGGCCAGGCGATCAGCGGTGCGGCGCTCGCCGAGAATGTCCTTGAGGCGGATCAGCGGCAGGATCTGGCCTCGATACTGGATGACATCGACCTCGCCGGCGCTCTCGACCTGATCGGCTGGGAATTCTTCCAGCCGCGAGACGGGAGCCAGCGGGATCGCCAGCCGGCCATTGCCGGGTGAGCGCACCAGCAGCAGGGTCTGGCGTTCGCCGTCCCGATCCCGCGCCTCGCGTTGCTGGGCGGCAACATTATGGTCATGGCTTTCGCTGAGGATTCTGGCCTGTTGGGCGATGCCCAGCACATCAAGAATCAGCGCGACCCGGCCATCACCCATGATGGTGGCGCCAGCGAACACCGGTATATCCTGCAACACCTTGTCGAGCGGCTTGACGACGATTTCCTGGGTGTCGTTGATTTGATCGACCACCAGCCCGAACTGGTGCTGGCCGGCTTGCAGCACCACAATGTTGACTGCGTTAGAGTGGCCGGCAACCAGCTCCAGTTCCCGATTGAGGTGGACGATGGGCAGCAACTTGCCGCGTAGCCGGTAGACCGGGTTGCTGTGAACATATTCAATCGCCACGCCGCGCTGTTCCTCGTTGATCCGGATCAGTTCCAGCAGGTTGACTTGGGGAATGGCGAAGCGCTCGCCGCCGCTGGTGATGATCAGCGCCGGGACGATGGCGAGGGTCAACGGAATGCGGATTTTGAAGGTGGAGCCACGCCCCAGTTCGCTTTCCAGATCGATGACTCCACCGATCTTTTCAATATTGGTCTTGACCACATCCATCCCGACTCCGCGTCCGGAGATATTGGTGATCTTTTCGGCAGTGGAGAAGCCGGCCAGAAAGATCAGCCGCCGGAGATCCTGATCGCTCATGGTCCCGGCGCGCTCCGGGGTGATCAGACCTCTTTCCAGCGCCTTGTTGCGCAGCTTGATCGGGTTGATGCCGGCTCCGTCGTCGGCGATTTCGATATGGACTTGGCCGCCCTCGTGGTAGGCCCGCATCAGCAGGCAGCCTTCTTCCGGCTTGCCGGCGCTGCGGCGGACAGCGGGCAGCTCGACGCCATGATCAACAGCATTGCGCACCAGATGAGTCAGCGGGTCCTTCATCGCTTCAATCAGGCTTTTGTCGAGTTCGGTTTCTTTGCCTTCCATGATGACTCGCACCTGCTTGTCGCAACTGAGCGCCAGATCGCGAACGATGCGGGGGAATTTGGCCCAGATGTTGTTGATGGGCTGCATCCGGGTGCGCATGATGCCTTCTTGCAGTTCGCTGGTGATCAGGTTCAGCCGTTGCGACGCCGCTTGCAGGGGTGGGTTTTCCTGGAGGATGGTGTATTCGAGAATCTGGTTACGCGCCAGCACCAACTCCCCGACCAGGTTCATCAGCTTGTCCAGCAACGGGACATCCACACGGATGGAGCTGTCCGCAACGGCGGGCGGACTGGCGGTCGGCGCGGGCCCTGCAACGGGGTGTTCCTGGATAATAGGAGCCGGTTCGGGCAGTGCAGCAACCGGTGTGATCACAGCCTGTGGGGCTGGATCAGCCGGTTTTGGCGGTGGCGGGATAACGTTGACGGGCGGCAGGTGTGGCGGCGGGGCAACGACGGGTGATGGGACGGCTTCAGTGGTAGACGGTGTGGGTGAAGGAGCGGTTTTAGCAGGCGGTGTGGGTGGAGGAGCGACGCCACCGCCTTCCTTGAGTCGGTGGAGGGTTTCGATAAGCGCCGGATAGTCTTCTTCCCCGTCAGTCTCGGTGCGTTCGACCTCGCTGAGTATGGTGCGCACAGCATCCAGCATTGCCAACAGGGCGGTCGCGATTTCCTGGTTGAAGCTGAGCTTGCCGTCCCGCAGCAGCGACAACAGGTTTTCACCGGCGTGAGTCAATTTTTCGAGGCGGCTGAAACCAAGAAAGCCACAGGTGCCCTTGATGGTATGGACCGTGCGGAAAATGCCGGCCAGCGTGTCCCGATCATCAGGGTTCTGCTCGAGGGTGACGAATTTGGTGTCAAGCTGATCGAGGCCCTCCAGGCTTTCGGTCAGAAATTCTTTGATGATTTCGTCCATTGCCGCAGGGTCGCTTCAGACGGTCGTCCGGGGTTCCGCACTCTGGGGGCAATTCTAGTTGAGTTAGGTCGGGAATGTTAGGGCGGACAAGGCGGCTCATGGGATGACGATCGCGGGCGGCCCGGCGGGTACGGGCCACAGGTCAAGCGGAGGGGGTTTCTGATGGCTAGGGCCAGGCGCTCAACCCGTCGGGCGGGTTAAAACGACCCTGAATCTTCTGCTCAGTACCGTAATTCCACCGTTGTCGGAAACTGGTCAATAGTGGCGGTCTTCGCAGTAAATGTTGTCGCTGACTGACCGTTAACCGTCATTGCCCGCACTGGTCGATCCAGCGGCGAATGCAGAATCATCCGGCCCGGCGGCACAGTGATATCGCCTGTCAGTTGTATCCGCAAAGTATTCGGGTCGCTCATCGCCATCCGAAAATTCAGGGTGCCGTGCCAGGTCGGCAGCCGTTTGATCGTGACGCCTTCGGTGTTTTCCACCCACGCGGCGGGAATGCCGGCCCCAATCACCAGTGCCTGATCGGCTTCGCGTTCGTAGATAAACAGGCTGCGGGCGGCGCGAATGAAGTCGGAACCCACCCAGGTGTGCGGCATATCGCCGATAAAACGTGGGGTCCGGGGATCGCGCCAGACTACTTCCGCCCACTGATTCCAGGCGGCCGGCCGCTGGCCCTCAAAAAAGAACGCCAGCGCTTCCAGCGCCAGATCGCGGAATCCCAACCGGACCATC
>Ga0272412_1000724_pt1 | contig 10504 bp, 2 predicted proteins | sample WWTPWeurt_MetaT_FD_193540 | JGI IMG/M metagenome (GOLD analysis project Ga0272412, IMG submission 193540) | Metatranscriptome of activated sludge microbial communities from WWTP in Nijmegen, Gelderland, Netherland - WWTP Weurt (Metagenome... | ecosystem: Engineered > WWTP > Aerobic digester >...
GTGTATATCACGAATAGTGTGTACATATTATTTTGCTCTTTTCGATATATTATATATTATAAAATGTAACATAATGTATATATTATATTTATATTTTATTTATCTTATTTTATTTTATGTTTTATTTTATTTGTTGTATTTATTTTATTTTAAAATTCCAAGTCTATGTTTTAGAAAATGTGACTTGGTTACTTTATAGTGCTATCTTTAATAGATATATTAAAGTTCTGTGTGTCATTAATTATAGGTTCTTATTTCAAGTTTAGAACTAATGATTTGCTTGAAATATGCACTGAGGAATATCGGAGTTTAGAACTAATGATTTGCTCCTAAAGACTCAGTAAATGCATGGTGTTAAAATCATGTTATTACTAACAGCAATCCTGTGAACGTAATATGATTTGCTGACCAGTCCGAAAGGTAACACATGACGTGCATTTAGGCTCATAACCATGTCGCCTCCCCAATTAATGAATTACTTAGATGCTGTAAAGTACCGGAATATGTTATTGTCTTAACTATTTCCGGGATAAAATGCCTTGGTTGAACATACAAATGGTTACAAAAATTTATCTCACACAAAAATATTTTAAAAATGTTATTATACCCTTTTGCTTATAGATAAAATTAATTTACCTTACCCAAAATTGTGAGACCCAAAATTTAACTTAAAGTTTAACGCTCTTAAATGTATAATTACGCCATTCATCTTTTTAAAATGTTTGGGGGCTGAGAATTTTAACGAAAACATTAGGCTTAGCCTAATGTATGTTCTAACCTAGTTTTAGCCATTGTTTTATATAAAAACGTAGGGAGGCGGATAGCAGCCTGGGCAACCCCCGAAGTTATCACCCCAAAGCTCACACACACATATACGAATACAATTCAACTTTCTCGCAAACTCGCAACTAAAAATTTATTCATACTGAATCGCATTAAATTTTTCAAATTAATTCGTTTAATAATATATTTTTGTTTATTATATAGAATTATGTCTTCTATATCAAAACACATTAAGGTTAATCGAAATCATTTTGATGGTTTTCGGCGTAAATTAAATTTTACGCGGTCTATTGAAGAAGAATATGGATTGTTAATAACGCAAGATCCTGGAGCTATAATAGTGGATCCTAATGATAAAAATGCAATGGCATATGTTGAATTAGCTCGAAAACACAATTATCAGCATACTATTCAAACTTACGTTTTAAGTAATGTTACAGAAAGAACTTCAATACATAAAACATGGGTTAATATACCACTGTTTTTAAAAGAAATATCTAATGTTTCACGTGGTGAACAACACAGACAGGTCAATCGTTTAATAACTGGTTTGAAAGATCGATGGGAAGATACGAAAATGTTTAATACTAATAAAGACGTGGTAAAGTTAATGCGTTTATTTAAAGCTTTAAATGTTATGTCTGATTTACATTTTGATCGTAATGACCGCGATAATAAATTTGCTCGCGCCCAAATGTTTAATACTATGAAATACTTTGTTTCAGGCACTGCAAATCAAGATCTTGAAAGTATAACATCTAATATACAGAAAACATCTCAAAAAATTGATAATGTCATGGATATGTACCATGAATTAGCTAATTCTTTATATACATATATTAACAATGTAATTCAATGGTCTAATTTAGCTTTGATTACAGCAAAAACTATAGCTTTTTCTTATTTATTAACAACAATAGAAAAGACAAAATCTCAAATTATTGCATTACTAACTTTGCTCTTGCCTTCACAGGTGAGTGCTGGACTTAATTATCTAGCCCAGCAGTTGATACGAGCGGTCGAGACGGCAAAGTCTTATTTTAATCAACCAAGAGGACAAATTGATAATGATACTAGTATATTCGGTGCATTTTTCCAACTAATTAAAGGTTTATTTTCTTCTTTATTTACAGGAATTGATAGAGATGCTTTTGAGAATATGAAAATTAATGTTAAGAAAATTACAATTTTATCTGATTTAATACGCGCTTCAACTACTATTTGGGACTTTATTTTAAAAGTTATAACTTATATAATAGATTTTATTACTCAACATGCTATTAAACTGCAAGGTTATTTACCATCTTTTGTTAGGACCTTTGTACCCACTGGTGAAACCAAGATTGAGACATTTTTGAATGAATATGAACAATTATCGCAAGATAATGAGTTTGAGAAGTGCACTATTTCTACGCATAGTGCTAAAAGAGTTATAGAATGTTTAAATGCTGGACGTAAATTAGAAGTAGAAATATATCAAGAGAGTTTAGAGGCTAATCCTACATTTTATGATTGGAAAATATTACCTTTATTAAGATTGTGTATTGTACAATTGCAGAAAGTAACAAATGATATACCACCACATATACGAAATGGTTTTGAAGGATTTCGGAAAAAACCTTTTTGGATATATATACATGGTCGAACGAATATAGCAAAATCATCGGTAATACAACCCACAATTGCTAGTTGTTTGGCTGCACGGTTAGGTCTAGTTGATGTATATGATGATCCACATAATTACTCATACTTTCGAACTTGTGGAGCAAAATATTTTAATAAATATAATAAACAACCTATTATACAGTATCAAGATCTATTTCAAAATTATGCAAATGAAGAAGCTATGCATGAAGCTATCATGGAATTAACTAATATAGTTGATGAAGCTCCTTATGAACTTAATATGGCTGATGTTGAATCTAAAGGTAAATATTTTTGTGTTTCCGACATTGTTATATCTAATGCGCAAAAGGACATTATTGGTCAACAATTTTTAGCTAATAAATGTTGGTCAAATGGTGCTCATATTTATCGACGACGTAATATAGTAATAGAACCTGTCCCTAATAAGAAGTATTTAGATAAAAATAATAATATTGATTTTGATTACGTTAATGCACAAGTCTCTCAACAATGTCCTGTCAGTAGATATGTAGATTTTATTCCCGCAGATTTGTATGATATTAAATTTACCCATCCCGTTAGTGGCAATGTTATCCAAAGCCTTAAATACGATGATGCTATTACTTATATACTTGATGAAGCAGAAAAACACTATGCAAGTCAAAATTCTATGCATGAAAAATTGAATGCTTCTTTACAACGTAGTTTTAATAATATTCAAAAAGCTAAAGAATTTAAAAAGAAGAATATAAAATTTATTAGTAATTCTGGCCAACATGTTCAAATTCATACCACAATGTCTCAACCAATTCCATTTAATGTAGTTAATTCTAATAATGTTAATATAATTAAAGCACAGATGTTTAATAGTTGGTATGAAGATTATTATTGCCCTAATTGTTATGTTAGTGGTAATTGTGTATGTCTTAAGAGAGGTAGAATTAAAGTTGATTTACAACATGAAGTTAGTGAATTTTTCCCTAGTATACATCACGGTATGAGAGTGGCAAAGCCCAGATATTTGTCTATAGAATTTGTTAATAGTTATATAGATGATATGGTTAAGTATTTCTCAGCTAGTCCTTGGTTAATGATGATTCAAAGAGGACATTCCTATGTTACATATACATCAACATTTGCTTTTGAAGATGATACACCACAAGTACCTTTAATGCATGACTATCATGATTTTATTTATATTCCACATGCTCAGATGTTAAATAATAATACAGTTGAAGGACAAAAAGTTGCAACGCAATTATTAGATCTGCAACCATTAATTAATACTTTACCATATGAATTTAGAGAACCCTTTGGACAACAAGTAGATAAAGTAGCAATAGATGCTCTGGAAAATAGTAAAACCGATGTTATTAATGGTGGATTGTTTCGTTGGGTTAAAAGTAAAATTTCTTATTTTGCTAACTTACGTGATAATGGTTATATAAATGCTCTCATGATTGATAGGGTTAAAAATATGTATACTAATAATGTAAATTCTATACAACCACCAGATAATCCTTTTTTTGATGCACAATGTGATTGTTTTGAAACATGGGATCAAGCTTTACGTTTACATCCATTATTAATTAACAATACTGATATGGCGAACGCAATACGTGATTTATTAGCTAAAAGACACAATGATTTATGTCAAATATTCCATAATAAACCAGATCAAATTATAACTCATCTTTTTATAGAATTAATGTACGATAATATCGTTAATGTTCCAACATCTAATTTAAATCCTACCATACAATTATTTATAAGAGGGTTTAAGAATGTTCTAACAGTTTTACAATCTGGTATTGAACAAATGTTTAATATAGGCGCATCTTTGTATCGTGATGTTAAGTATACGTGCCAATCACTGGTTCCATTTTCTCCACAATATAATTTTATGTGGCGTTATCATCCATGTATACAAGCTCTAATAACATTAGGTACTACATTTGTTTTAACAAGTTTAGCCATACGAGGTATTAGTGGTTTTTTGTCAGTTATAACTAAATTTAGAAATAGTAATACTAATGATATTATTGTTGGAGAACGTCAGATTGATAAATCTAGTGTTATCGAAGAGGAAGTACCCTATGCTCAAACTGATGAAGGGAATCGTAAGGCTAAAAAAGTTCGGATTAGAAGAAAATTAGTGAATAAAGATGATAATGTTGCTAGTGCGCATTATGATGTTACTAATCGTAACATAGAAGAAGTAGTTCGTCAAAATATTGTTACATTTCGTTTAGTTACAGTAAGTGGAGAGGAAATAATTGATGAGAATTTATATATGCATGGTTTATGTGTAGGTGGTTCAACATTTGTCTTACCTCGACATTTTTGGAATTTTGCTAAACAAACATTTGGTAAAAATGTAATGTTACAAATAGTTTGGATTAATAATACTACAATAAATGTACCTTTTGAAAATATTTCAGTTTACATTCCACAACAAGATTATTTAATTGATATTATATTTATACGAATTAAGAGATTGTGTTCAAAACGATCAATAGTACATTTTTTCCTTAGTGCTGAAGATGATGTTGATTCACATGAAGCATATATATATGGAAGAAGATCGCATACTAGTTTGGGTAATATAACAGCGTCTTCTGTTGATGGTGTTAGTTTAATTGCAATAGATTATATTGTAGATGATAATAATAGTAAAACCCATGGTTTATTGAAGGGTCAAATTGTCAAGTCACCACTTGCTTATAAATATTATAATAGTAAAACAATTGGTGGTGATTGTGGCGCAATATTGATGTTTGTCAACCCTAAGTTAAATAGTAGAGTATTGGCAGGTATGCACATAGCAGGTATTACCCATCTTAATATTGGCTATTCAGCTCCTATTTATCAAGAAGATGTGTTAGACGCTATTGAGGCATTTGATAAGGAATCATCTGAAGTTGTTGCTACTTTACCCATTTTTGGTCAAATTGATACAAATACATTAACAACTTTAGGTAACGAGATGAGAGATGAAGGTTTTAATGTTATAGGTTCTACTGGTAAGATAAATAATAAGTTAGTTAATTTAACAATTAGTAGAAAATCTAAAATTAAACCATCTTTGTGTATAGATAGAATTATTGAAGAGTTAGGTCCTAATACTTGTGCGCCAGCTAGGTTGAGACCATTTGTTAAAAATGGAGAAGTTATATCACCATTGTTTAAGGCATATGCAAAGTTAGGTAGAATGATGCCTAATATGGTACCCAATTCCATATATGATCAGATATTACAACATTGTTCACTTAGTATAGAGACTTGGCATTCACCTTACACTACGGGTAATAGTTTACGTAGAGTGTTAACTGATTACGAAACAGTTAATGGTTGTGTTGGTTTGAAACAGATAGATTTGTCTACTTCTCCTGGTTTTCCGTATAGTGTAGAATGTAAGACAGGTGGTAAGAAAGAGTGGTTTAAACAGATAGATAATACATTCCAATATGATATGGGTGATCTTGTTAAGAAAAGGCTTGATGAACGTATAGGTTTAGCTCGTAAAGGTATAAAAGCTGAAACCTATTATGTAGATACTTTAAAAGACGAACCAAGACCAATAGAAAAAGTTGAAGAAGGTAAAACTCGATTATTTCAAGTAGCACCAATGGATTTAAACTTAGCAATTCGTAAATATTTTGGTGCATTCATTGCGCATATGTCTATGACTTTTTTGGATGGTGAATCAGCAATAGGTGTTAATTGTCTTAGTGAAGAATGGGATTTAATGTTTAAAGATTTTAAATTACCTTATGATTTTGATTTAGATAGTAAAGATTTTGATGCTAGTACAGGACATCAAATTGGTATGTTTTTGGCTGATCTAACAAATAAATTTTATGATGATGGTCCTGAGAATGCAAAAATACGTGAAACATTAATTGCTACAAATATGGAAGCTTTACATATAGTTGGTGATGTTATATTAGAATCATTACAAGGAAATAAGTCAGGAGTTGCTGTTACGACACATCAAAATAATAGTACTAACAAATTTATTATGAGATTGGCTTATTTTGTTATGTACATGTCATTATATAATTATCATAAACAAGTTAAAAATAAATTTTATGGTGATGATGTGGGTGGAAATACATCTTTGAAAGAGTTTAATTGTGATAATATTAGTCAAATATTAAAGCATATAGGTTTTCAAATAACCACTGGTAGTAAAGGTAAAGATACAGAATTTACATTTTTAAAACGTAAACATTTTCATCATCCAGATTTGAACAAAAGAGTTGGTTGTTTAGACAAGGCTGTTATACAAGAAATACCAAGATGGTGTGAAAGTGATCCAAATAATATGCGTGATCAGATGAATAGATTTAATAGTGCGCTTTTAGAAGCAGCCTTACATGGTCGTGGATATTTTGATAAAATACATAGGGTGTGGTTATTGTGTTGTTTAGATTTAATTCAAAGTCATTACCAAATCGATCCTAATGAATTATTTACATACGATATATGTCTTAAAATCATGTTTCCTAATGTGGCAAAATTTAATTTGACAGATAAATTTTTACAAATACCACCATTTGATTCAGAGCGCTTAGTAAAAATAGAAGAACTTATACTGCAGTGCAATGAAAATTCAAATTGATATTATAATAATTCATCACTATCCCAAGTTTAACATTCCATTTTCCATTTAAACACTATATGGTTACTCAGCATTTAATCTAATTTAAAAGTTATAAATTATTTGTTGTGCTTATAGTGCATTGGTGTGAAGACATTACTAAACTTTCTTTGTCGTTGATTAACTAGTCCCGACATCGTATTTATAGTTTCTATGCAACTTACTGAACAAGAACAAGAAATAATAAGAAGAAGATGTGATATGTGTTGTGGTCGTTTAATTGAAGGTTGTGCAAATATTATACACCTTGCACGCACTGAAATTGTTTCCACACTAGGTTTGTCTACAACACAAGAATTAATGTTATATCGATGTTTTAAAAGAATTTTAGATAAACTAATTACAGAGGTTGAAGAAACAGTTCCAATAGCTCAGATGGAGACAATAACTCATGAAGGTGAGAATGTAGTTAGTGAATCTAAATTACAAGGTAATAGTTACATTCCAACAATTACTACCCCTATGTTTGGTTTAGAGGAATATTTAGCACGACCCCAGTTAATTGAATCCCTTACATGGACTAGTTCTAATAGTGTTGGTTATCCTTTGACTAATGGTCAAATTAATTTTCCTTATGCTTATTTTAATCTTAATAGTATTATTTTAAAACGTTTACAGAGTGCAAATTATATGTCACCTGATTTTGAAATAACTGTTAGTGTAGTTGGTACGTCTACTTGTTATGGAAGATTAATTATTGCAGTTTTTCCCTTACCTACAATATTAAATGATAATTATCGTAAATTCCAAACATGCACAGGTGGTGAATGGTATCGTATAGATGCAGATCAAAACTCTAGTGTAAAGTTTATTGTTCCATATCGCACTATTTTTCCCCGAATGGATTTGACGGTGGCAGACACTGAGAACACTCGTAATTTATTCCAAATTTGTATTTATGTTTCATCTCCTCTATTGGCTTTTGCCGGTTCTCCTGATACTTGTACTGTTAATGTGTATGCTCGCATATTAAATCCCCGAATTTGTGGTGCAACCCGTTCTATTCCTGTCGCACAAATGTATACAGATAAAGAGCAAATTGAAAAGAGTACTAAAGATATTACTATTTCTGATACTTTAACTAAAATTAGTAAAGTTATTTCCCCTTTTAGATCAATCCCTGCTGTTGGAAGTGTTGCACAAGCAGTTTCTAGTTCGACAAAAAGTGCAGCAGATTTGTTTAAATACATGGGTTATAGTGTTCCTGTTGATGTTAAACCAATTACTAAAATTACCCGTGCTAATCCTAGATTATGTAAGTCAGATGATTTGAGTCAATCTGTAGTTTTAGGACCTGTTGATGATCATGCTATGTGTAAAGACCCTGGCGTGGTTCATGGAACAGAAGAAGATATGTCAATTTTACATATATCCCAAAGACCTTTTTTGATTTATTTAGGTACTATTGCTAATACTGATGCTATAGGACATACTGTATTTAAGTGGTGGGTTTCCCCTTGTAACTTTGTTTTAGATAATACTTTACATACATATTCGTTGTCAGATACAGGAGGACAAGCTACTACATATTACCCAGCCCCTATTACTAATTTATTAACTATGTGTAATTTATGGAGAGGTAGTATACGTTTAAGTTTTTCTTTTGTAGCTTCATGTTTCCATCGATGTCGGGTTCGTATTGTGTGGGACCCTTGTCAGGTAAATACTGCGTTAGAAAATACAACAGTTTTTGCTGAACCGTACTCTGTAATTGTAGATGTAACAGCTGGTGAAGATTATAATATATTAATTCCATTTTTAGCAGATACAAATTGGTTAGCTTGTACAGGACCTCGATTAACTTGGGCATTTAGTGGTTCAGGTGGTGGATGGGCAAATGGTTGTGTTTCTATGTATGTTGAGTCTTTGTTAAACGGTGGTAATGCTACTGTATCTCCACTTAATTTTGAAGTTTATGCCTCCTGTGGAACGGATTTTCAGATGGCTTCACCCTCTTTTGCTAATATAGTAGATACTGGTAGACCTCAAGTTGCATATGCTCAGATAGCAAATAGTTATAAGGAATTAATGAATGAGACATATAAACCAATAGCTGGTGATGGTCAAGGCTTTGTTTTAACTGATTTGAATACCAACTTACTAATTACATCTGTTAGACAACTTAGTAACATGTTGACAAGAGTGTGGGTTAATCCAAATGAGGACGGTTTATATGTTAAATCTTATTATAACACTGAATATGCATCAATTAAAGTTTCACCTTTTCAGACGTATGATTTTTATATGTCTACTAGTTCATTTGTAAATTCAGGTAACACTTACTTATCTCATGGTAATATGTGTTTAAGAGCAAATTATTTTCGTCGTATTTTAGCAATGTACGCATTTAATCGAGGTAGTGTTAGATATTTGTTATTAGCTAATGTAAATAAGAATACCCGTTTTTTCCGCCATCCCTACATAGAAACTACCCCAACCTCTGGTGTTGGTTCTACAGCAACAGGTTCGACTGTATCTGTTGTGTTGAATCGACATGAAGCTAATATTGAAAATGAGACATTTATAGATGCTCCTGTTTCTCAAGCAACTGCTTTTACATCAGCTGTTCAACCCTTTGCATGGCGTGCTTTTCCAGAAATAACTAATTTTTCTAGTAGTTTGATGTTTGCGACATGCGATCAAGAAATACCAATTGATTTTACTATTCCATATAGTTCATTATTTCAATGTATGCACAATTCTGTACGACCTAAACATAATATGAATGATACCACTAGTGTATATATTAATTTCCCTCCTTATCAAATTAATGAATTATTTTATAAATATACAAGCTTAGCATCTGAAACTGATCCTATAGGACAAAATTTTGTGGATTATATCATTGGTGATGCTCAAAAATCTACAGCTAAAAGAATAGAAGGTATAGAATATATTATGTTTGAAGCATCTGGTGATGATATGATGTTTGGTCTACTTTTACCTTCTTTACCTATGCAATTTGCAACAGCAGAGAACCCTCCTTTAAGAAAACGTAGATCCTTAGATCCAATTAATGTTGATGAATTAGGAGATGTTATTAATGCAGAGCTACAAGCTGAGCAAACTTCTACAACAACAAAATCAATAACTACTACAACAGTCAAAACCAAGAAACCAATAAGTCAGTGGCTCCGCGGATTGGTTTTTAATGGACAAAAATACGTCCCTGAAATTTTTACTCGTAAATATATGAAACGAGCCACAACTGGATTTGATACAACGGCAATTAAATATAGACAGATGAATTTTGACCCTAAATTACGTGATGAATATTTAGAATTCACGCAACGATTTTCACCTAAATTACCTCAAATCCCCGAATAGAGTGCTATTGCTCCCAATCAAGATTTTATTTAGAATACTCACAAATTTTTCCAAATAATGAAAATTTTTCCTTACCCAAGGTTGCAGTGAATTATTTAAACGAAA
>Ga0272412_1000725_pt1 | contig 10502 bp, 8 predicted proteins | sample WWTPWeurt_MetaT_FD_193540 | JGI IMG/M metagenome (GOLD analysis project Ga0272412, IMG submission 193540) | Metatranscriptome of activated sludge microbial communities from WWTP in Nijmegen, Gelderland, Netherland - WWTP Weurt (Metagenome... | ecosystem: Engineered > WWTP > Aerobic digester >...
ACTGAATTTAAATTTTAAAATATATGGCACTCCTCCAGACAAAGGTCAGGTGATCATATTACATGGATTTCTGGGTTGTTTGGACAACTGGCAAAGCGTGGCAAAATCTCTTAGCGATCAATATCAGGTTTTTGTACCGGATTTACCAAATCATGGAAGATCTCCACATTCAAATCAATTCAATTTTAAGATTTTAGCCGAGGAAATATCTGCCTTCATCCGAAGTCATATGGATGTTCCGATAAACGCTATTGGTCACTCTATGGGTGGAAAGATTTTATTGGAGATAGTAAATTCTCAGCCAGAGATCTTTCAAAAAATGGTCATTGCTGATATTGGCACAAAAAGCTATCCACCTGAACAATCAGCAATGATGGTTGACCTGCTTCAAATGCCAATCTCACAATTTAAATCCAGATCAGAAGCTGTAGATTATCTCACCAATCTTGGTTATAACGCTTCATTCGTACTCTTCCTGATGAAAAATCTGGATAGAAGTGATCAGCAGGAATTTAAATGGAAAGCAAATATTCCGGTTCTAACCGAGAATTATTTTGAGATTCTCAAGTCAGTAGAACCGTCCAAGCCAATTCATATCCCAATCCTCTTTGTAAGAGGTTCTGAATCCCATTATATCACAAGCGGAGATCAGGTTCAATTGGAAGTACAATATCAAAAAGCTCTCTTTCATACGATCGACCATGCAGGCCACTGGGTACATGCAGATCAACCCGATGAGTTCGTTAGAACCGTAAGAGATTTTTTTAATTCACATAACTAAATGGTTCGGGTTGGCGTTTTAAGCATTACAAATCCAATTATAAGCGTTTGATCTACATGTCAAAGAAATTTTTCATCCTACTCAGCACTGTTTTTTTGTTGATCGGAGCCAGTTCATTTTATTACGACAAATATTTTGAAATAACAAAAAATATTGAAATATTTGCTAATGTTTATAAGGAAATAAACAATAATTTTGTAGACGAAACCAATCCTTCGAAATTAATGAAAGTAGGGATTGATGCGATGCTTGCCTCACTTGATCCTTTTACGAATTATATTTCCGAAGCCCAAATAGAAAACTATCGTCTGACAGTAGAAGGAAAGTACAACGGCATAGGTGCCAAGGCTAAAAAAATGGGAGATCACCTGACTATCACAGAAGTGTTCAAAGACTACCCGGCATACAAAGCAGGTTTAAGGGCAGGAGATCAAATTTTGAAAGTCAACAATCAAGACGCAAAAGGCAAAGATAGCGAGGATCTCAACCATATCATGAGAGGTATTCCCAAATCAGAAGTTGATGTGGAAATACTCAGACCAGGTTCAAGTCAATCTCAAAAATTTACTATCATCAGAGATGAAGTTAACATACCAAATGTGCCTTACTCATCTATACTGAGAGATTCCATTGCTTATATCAGCTTGACCACTTTCACAGACAATGCTGGAAAAAATGTCCAAGATGCCCTGAGAAAACTAAAAGCAGAAAATGCCAATATCAAAGGAGTGATCTTAGACCTGAGAGACAATGGTGGCGGCCTTTTGCATGAAGCCGTAAATGTATGTAATACTTTTGTTCCTGCCGGACAAACAATTGCCACCACGAGGTCAAAACAAAAGGAAAAGGACATGACTTACAAAACCCAAATGAATCCAGTGGACGAAAGTATGCCCGTTGCAGTTCTGATCAATAAAAACTCTGCATCCGCTTCAGAAATCGTAAGCGGCACCTTACAGGATTTAGACAGAGCAGTCATTTTAGGACAAATTTCATATGGGAAAGGACTTGTGCAAAATACTCGTGATGTAGGGTATAATGCAATTGTTAAATTGACCATAGCTAAATATTACATACCCTCAGGTAGATGCATCCAAAGTGTGAAATATGAAAATGGAGAAGTCGTACATCTGCCGGATTCGTTGAGGACGCTCTTCAAAACGAAAAATGGAAGACCTGTATACGATGGAGGAGGAATTAAACCCGATATAGAAGTTCCAGAAGCAAATTTTCCTGAAATCGTACAAAAGATTGTAGATCAAGATTTTATATTCAATTATGTCACTCATTATTTACTGAAGAATTCCGCACCGGAAAAACCTGAAAACTTTGAATTCAACCAGTTTAACGATTTTGTGGACTACTTGAAACAGAACAAATTCGATGATAAGTCAGACGCCGAATCCAAATGGGCTGATTTTGAAAAAGAACTCAAGAAATCAGGACAATCATCAATGATAACACAAACTCAGACCATTAAAAATAATTTGGACCAGCTACAATGGCTACAAATTCAAGACAATAAAGATTTGATTTCCAATCTGATAGAAGAAGAGATTGCTTCTCGAACCGGTTATGAATCAGGAAGGTATGCAAAGAGACTTGGACAGGATAAATTGGTTGCTGAAGCCATCAGCACCCTGCTGTCCAATGAAAAAATGAAATCCATTCTTCATACTCCATGAGCTTTTTGAATCCTCAGACAACATCCCAACCGCCTATTTTAGCTATTGAGACTGCCACCGATTACTGCTCAATGGCATTGTGCAATAGAGATGGTATTTGGTTCAATAAAGAGGAATTGAAGGCTGACCCTGTACGTGTTTTGTCTGACTGGCTAGATAGACTAACAGCTGAGGCTGACCTTGGACTAGCTGATCTCAAAGCGATTGCAGTATCCATCGGTCCTGGTTCTTTTACCGGACTTAGAGCGGGAATCTCCTTTGCAAAAGGTCTTAGCTATGGATTGGATATCCCTATCTTGGGTATTTCATCATTGGAAGGTATCGCACTAGGAATGCGGATGATCAATGCCGATTTTGACTATTATTTACCGATGATAGATGCCAGAAGAGACGAGGTTTATATGGCTGTTTACGATAGAGACGGTAAAAGCCTCAAAAAAGCTTTCAGCCATGACTTTTCCCTCACAGTCGAGATTCCTGATCTGGAAAGTGGAGCAAAGCTTGCTTTGGGCGGAAGCGGGGCAGCGAAAACTGAGATTTTTTTGAAAAATTATGAAACCACTTTGAGCGAAATCGTTTCACACGCCAGCTATATAGGAATCATAGGCAAAAAGAGGTATGAGACAAAAATTTGGGACGACAGATCGACTTTAGCACCTGATTATATTAAAGAACCTAACATTACAACAGCAAAAGTTAAAATATATAAAACATTGAACTAAAAGGACCTTAGGAGAATTTTTATATATATAAAAGAAAAATATCAGTTTATCAAATAAGAAAAAAAGCTCCCAGCACAAAATTGGCACTGTTTTGGATTCATTTCAGCTCGTATTAGATCAACAAAAAAATTCCCGAAAATGAGGAACAAAAAAAACGAAACGATTACGCTGAAGAAGGGGGGCAAGGATATACAGCTCGACTATGCCGATTTAAGAAAGGCTGTGTTGGTTCTCCGCGCTGTCAATCACAAGCTGCGCCAGCGCGTCATTGACCTTTTGGAGGAAAATGACACGATGACTGTCACTGACATTTACATTAAGTTGAGGTTAGAGCAATCCGTTGCATCTCAGCATCTGGCAATTTTGAGACGCGCAGGAGTGGTTGCTACAGAGCGCCAAGGAAAATTCATCTATTACTCACTGGATCGTGATCGTTTGAACCAAATTTCCAAACTCGTGGAAGAACTCGCTGGCTAAATTGTAAGTCCTTAAAAATCAATCTCTATCGTATTAAAAGCTTCTACACTACATTACTTCAAGTAAGTGACCACTTAACAAATAAAAAAAATATTTAATATTTATTTGTAAAATCGGATAATGTTCGCATCTTTGTCCCATTAAGGTCAACTACGAATCAAAATAAGAAGCCCCCGATGAGGAAAGCTAAGGTCATTTTCAATCCGGTCAAGCTCGATTATTCATGCGAGCTAATGCGAGCTCTGGCTCATCCACTCCGCCTAAAAATTCTGGAGTTTATCGACAAAAATGGTATGGTAAATGTCAATATGATATACCACTCCCTTGAAATCGAACAATCTGTAACCTCCCAGCATCTCAGTATACTGAGGCTTGCAGGAGTTATACAGACAGAAAAATTAGGCAAGTTTGTCCACTGTAAAATCAATTACAGTTGTGTAGAAAAGGCGCAGATCGCCGTAAGAAATTTTCTGAGTAAAAAAGAAAAAGCCTGAAGAATGAGTTTTATTACTTAATCATCTGACTTTTTACTTTAAAAGAAACATAAAAACCGGAAATCTCATCATTGATTTGATCTCCGGTTTTTGTCATTTAACCCCAATTTTTATGTTTAAACTTGAGGTGAAAGACTAATTGAGAATAATAATGAAGCTTTTAATGTAAGCAAGTGGTTTCACGAAGCGAAAATCTGGTGATTGATTTAAGTCGCTCTTGGTTAACGGAGCAGAACTTTGCCGGGATATGTCTTTCCTCTTCGTGGAGTAAACTGGTGACATTTCAATTGGTCAATAATGATATTACCTAACTCAGCTTCCTGGGCAAGTTTCAAAAAAAATTCTACTTTGCTGAATAATGCATATTGCTAAGCCTTGATTTTGAAGTCAACTTGGTACGATTTGTATTTTTAGGTAAATTTAGGTTTAATTCCTTCCTTTCTTTTGTATTATACTTGATCTACAAGCGATACTTAAGTAAAATCTATTCAGAGAACAATAGCGACTTTTCATTTGAAACGTGAAAAGCTGAATCGCTTCTAATGAAACTCTTCAACTGCCTGTATATTCTTATCAGATCCAAGGGCCTTTTCCTTTGAGCTACCCTGATAAAAGATCAAAAAAAGACAAATTCCACAGAAAATAGACGAGTCTGCCAGGTTAAACACAGGGCTAAAAAATTCAAACGGTTCACTTGGCCAAATAGGACTCCAATTCGGCAAGGTAAAATGAAACATTGGAAAATAGAACATATCCACTACTTTGCCCATCATAAAAGGGGCATATCCTCCTTCCTCAGGTAAAAAAGTAGCCAAGCCTCCATGATAAGGTGAATTTGAAAAGATTAATCCATAAAAAGCGCTATCGAGGATGTTTCCAATAGCACCTGCTAGAATCATAGAGAAAGCAATAATCAATCCGTTTCGCTCTTTCGCTTTGATGAGTTGCAATAATATATAAATGATGAAACCAACGGCGACGACCCGGAACGTACTCAGAGCAAGCTTGCCCCAAAATGCTCCCAGGCTAAGCCCAAATGCCATTCCTTCGTTCTCTACAAAGTGGATTCTGGCCCACTGCTGTCCGAACATGAGAAACTCCTCTCCCTGCTCCATATGTGTCTTAACCCAGATCTTTAAAACCTGATCCATAACTAAGATCGACAATACTACGATCAATGAAAGAAGTCCGAGTTTACGATTGTCCATTTTTAAGTTTTGCTTAATCTCTGATTAACGTTCCACCACAATACTACAGCAACCCAATATAAATAAAGATCAGTTGACAAAGTTTAATGGATTTTGTGGTGTCTTCCCTTTCCAAATTTCAAAGTGCATTTCAAAAGCTCCCTTCTCATTTGATCGAGCTTTACCAATTTTCATCCCTCTTGTAATCCATTCCTTTTGTCGGACTAAGACACTTTCCAACTGCGAATACACTGTATAAATTTCACCGACTCTTGTCAGCACCATGTACGTATCATTTGGCAAGCGAGCTATCTGAATAACCTCCGCATCATTACTCACTGATACAAAAGGATCATTCGTCTGCACGTCAATCCCATTATTATTGGTATAGATATTTGGAGCAGCTGCAGTTTTGCCAAATCGCGAAATTATTGTCCCTCCTGTAACCGGAAATTGCCATTCAGAAGAGTACCTATGTGACCCCGCTGAATTATTTGCCTCATTACTACTATTTGAACTTATCGATTTCAAGACAATGGCTTCAAGTTTCTCTTGCTTCATTTTAAAACCTGCTAATTCCGCTTTTAGATCGGATTCTTTGTTCACCATACTTCTCATTAGAATGCTGCTTTTATCCAAATCAGACGCGAGATTAAGTTTTTCGGCGCTCAGTTGAGAAACCATGTTTGCAACACTATCTCTTTTTTGCTGTAGTCTATCTTTGTTCGAAAAATAGGAATGCAGAGTAACTTTCAATTGCCTTAACTGTTGCCCCTTTATTTGTTCCCATTGATTTATCCAATACCATTTCAGAATTTTGTCACTCAATTCTTGATCCGCACCTGAAACAAGGGAGGTATTTCCTGCACAGATATGTTTCCACTTCATTCTCCAAATCGCGCTAAGTTGTACTTTCAGATGGTCTATTTTCTGAACATCCTTTTCATTGTTTTTCTCCAGATTAATGATTTCCGTTGAGATATGGGTATTTTGCTTATTGAGTTCAGAAATCAACTCTGTCCTGTAATCCAGTTGACTCCTAGACATCTGAATTGTTGAGAGTAAAGAAAGTTTCTCCTTTTGAGAATCAGATAAAAGCTGATTTATTTTTGTTATTGATTTTTTAATTTCGTCCAATCTCCCTTGAGGGAGCACTTCGGATAAAAAAGCTGAACATATCACAACCAGACTTCCGAATAAACAAACCATTCCCAACCAATGGATCCTCCTAATGCTCATTTAATTTGATTTGTAATGGGAAGGAATATCAAACTTCATATTGGTTATACGATCAAATGACCAGTAATCAAAAACAAACAAGATACTCATTTTTCCCTCTTCGGGATCTTGGATAACCAAACTACATTTCTTTTGGAGCACTTTTGAATTTTCCATTTGTTTTTCAATGACTTTCCAGGTAGCAGATCTGCCTTGTTGTAAATAATTAAATTGCAAAGGAAAATAATCTTGCTTATCCACTTGAACCATGGTTTGAAACAACTCAGAAACGCCTTCAAGTTTTACACTCAAATCATTTTCACTGACAAAATACTTTAAATATTCGGATAAATAGCATCCGGAGGTCAATAAATCTTGAATTAAATAATGATCAAATGGGACATGAAACTTCTCTTGGTAATCGCTGGTAGAAAATCTCTGTACTTCTTGATTTATCCTATCTAGTAAAATTGCCGAATCAGGTGTGATCTTTGCCCTAAATACTTCAAAACCCAACTTCCTCACAGAGATAATCATCATTGAATCCTGTTTACATTGAATGATAAATGAAGCAGATTGATCTCCAATGCGAGTGGTTCCCTGTAACTCACCTTTTGTAGTAAAATAACCAAAATCATTTCGCGATTGTAATTTCTCGATAATGGCGTCCAGGCCTTTGATTTCCTTCTTCTCTACAGTAGATGGATTATTCATTTTTCGAGAACTTCCACAACCCATGAAAAAGATGGATAAAACCACCATGCCAAAAATGAATCTGCTTACTTTCAATTTTCTAGTTTTTTCAAATATGATTCAATTTTCATTTTATCTTCAGCATATGGCAACATGGATTTTAGCAAAAGAACTGCTTCAGATTTTTTTCCTGATGTACTTAAGATTCTCGATCTCAAAATAGTTTGATCGATGTTTAATTCGATACCAGATTGCACAATTCTGTCCATACTTTTACTTGCATTCAAAATGTCTCCCTTGCAAAAACTGGTATTCGATTGGCTGAATAATCTGTACTCCAAAGGCAATTTATCATCAGCCCAGGCTTCTGAAAGCTTTTGTCCCAGATCATTCTGTTGTTTGACTTCACAATTTTCAGCTAAAGAATATTCAATTATCTGAGCTGATGATAAATTGTTGATTTCGATACTTTGTATCAAAGCTTTAGCTTCATCATTTTTATTCTTTGCCATTAAAAGACGATATTGCAATATCTTAGAATCAATAACTTTGCTTGTATTGGAACCAATCATTGGCATTAATCTTTTAATTTCGTCATCTGCTTCTTCATATTTCCGGAGTTCAATCAGTGCCCTTGCAAGCGCAAAATACAAATAACTTTGATTTGGAAAATAATTTAAGGCGATGTTTAAATATTTTTCAAGAGAGATCCACCTATTGCTTTGTATCAAACTATAAATTCCATGTTCCCAAACAGAGTAAGGAACTTTTCCAAGTTCAATTGCTCTAATATACTGATTTGATGCTTCCCGGTATTCTTTCTTCAAAAACAATGCATCACCATACAAGGCTTGTAGTTTGAGATCATTTTTATTCTCATATGCCAATTGGTGTATTTCATTTTTTATCCGATTGGAGAAAGCTGTGTCTGTCAAAAAGTGTTCTGATTCCAGTACTGGTATCATTTTTTTTATTTTCTCATCGATAGTTATTGTCGGGTCATTTGAAAATTGCCCGAATTGAACTTCCGTCACCCCGGAGCCCATTGATTGTTTATTAAATCTCTTATTTGAAGGATCTATTTTCCGTAGTCGCTCCATATAAGCAAGAGCTTGTTCAGTATTGGAACTATTCTCATAAAACTGTATCATTTTTTCCAATAAATCGGTATTTTCCGGATATTTTATAAGTGCACCTTCCAGTGCTTCTTTGGCTTTTTTATCTTTTTTCAGAAGAGAATAAAGCTCGGCCTTCCTTATGGCAATCAAAGGATTTAATCCAAATTCAGCTTGTGCCGATTCCATTATTCCGAGAGCTTCTTCGGGTTTTTCTGCTTGCAAAAACCTGAGTGCAGCATTGTCGTACATGGTATAATTATCCGGTTCCAGGCGGCTTAAAGCTGCATAAGCTTCTGCTGCGGATTGGTTGCGTCCGTATTCATCCATCAGATTAGCTTGATACACCCAGAACCATTTATTTGATTGTGCCAGCCTTGTACATTCTGTTATTGCCTTAATAGCATCTTCATGTCTGCCTGATTTGCGATAGAGTCGAGCCAGATAAAATAGTGCCGTAGACCTCGAATCCTGGCTTTCTGCTAATTTTTCAAAAAGTTCTGCCGCCTTAGGTAAGTTGCCTATGGCTTCTTGTTTTATGGCTTCAATAAACTCGCTTTCTCTAGGTAAATTGAGCTGAGATAAATCCTGCTGTGCTCCCGCATGAAGAGCTAAAAACATCAAGAAGAATAGTAAAATATAGTATTTCAAAGAATTTAAATTATTTTGCAAAATTGAACGCTTTTTTTGAATCAAAAATTTCATTTTTATTCGACCTCTGTCACTTTGAGCATGTTCGTGCGGAGTTTTTTGTGTAGTGGCATGCTACCTGTATTGACGACCATATCTCCTGCTTTAACTTTGCCGTCGGCTTTTAGGATTTCTATAAGGTCTTCTATGGTCTCGTCAGTGGAAGTATTTCTATCATAGTAATAACACCTAACTCCCCATACTAAATTAAGTGTACCCAGCATGTGGTGAGCAGGTGAAAATATATAAATGGGGCAGTTGGGTCGATAGCAAGAAGTCTTAAATGCTGTATATCCTGAAACCGTAAGGCCAACAATGGCTTTGGCACCAATTTCTTCTGCTGTACGTGCCGCATTAAAACAAACCACGTCGCTGTAGAAAGTCGATGATTTTTCCGAAGGTATAGGTTTGCGAAATTGATTCGGATAAAATTTCTCTGCTTCGAGAATGATCCTATTCATTGCTTCCACCACAATATCTGGATGCTTGCCCACGGAAGTTTCTCCACTGAGCATTACTGCATCAGCACCATCAAGTACCGCATTTGCCACATCAGTAACTTCTGCTCTTGTTGGACTCGGATTGACAATCATGGAATCCATCATCTGTGTGGCCACGATGACAGGTCTTGATCTTTGGATGCACTTGTTGATGATCATTTTCTGTATCATGGGAAGTTTTTCAAGCGGCATTTCCACCCCGAGATCTCCTCGTGCTACCATAATACCATTGCTTGCTTTGATAATATGATCTATATTGTGAACGGCTTCCGGTTTCTCGATTTTCGAAATCACTTTTGCAGGGTGACCAGCATTTTCGATACGAGCGATCAGATCCTCCACATCTGAGGCTTTCCTGACAAAAGAGAGAGCTATCCAATTTACCGGCTGTGTCAAAATGAAATCAAGATCATTTAGATCTTTCTCCGTAAGGCTTGGCAAGGAAACCGCTGTATCCGGCAAATTTACACCTTTGTTCGACGAAAGAATTCCACCAAAGAGTACTTTCAGGCGGACTGTATCTACTTTGTTGGTTTCCAATACTTCAAATACAAGCTTACCATCGTCTACGAGTATTTTTTCTCCAGGACGAACATCCCGGGCAAAATAATCATAGCTCATATAAATCTGTTCTTTAGTCCCAATACATTCCTGGTCTTTAAAGGTGAGGATGTCCCCTGGATTCAGTTCCAGCGCATTATTTTCGACCTTCCCGATACGAAGCTTTGGACCTTGCAAATCCGCCAAAATACCGACATGAGCGTCAAATTCCCCATTGATTCGCACAATATGGTCTATTACGGATTTGTGATCATCGTGCGTTCCATGAGAGAAATTAAGTCTGAAGATAGAGACACCGCTCCTGACGAGATCAAGGAGTTTTTCATAGGTATTGCAAGCAGGGCCTACAGTCGCGACAATTTTAGTATTTCGATTTAAC
>Ga0272412_1000726_pt1 | contig 10499 bp, 7 predicted proteins | sample WWTPWeurt_MetaT_FD_193540 | JGI IMG/M metagenome (GOLD analysis project Ga0272412, IMG submission 193540) | Metatranscriptome of activated sludge microbial communities from WWTP in Nijmegen, Gelderland, Netherland - WWTP Weurt (Metagenome... | ecosystem: Engineered > WWTP > Aerobic digester >...
CGTAGGTGTTGTAAAACTTGAACCTATTGTATATCGGTATTTCTGATTAAGTTAAACTATCCATATTCTTGCCCTGGATAGATGTAATGCTGCATGTTGCAGCAGACTCCCTGTGGAGTCTAAGGGGTGATCAGTCCCTCTTGAGTATACTCATAGACGTATACTGGTTTTCGAGTAGAGCCGACTGTTCGTCAGTCAGCATGTTAGCATGAGGTATATCAAAATGTCAATTATACCTCTCTCTAAGGTGTGGCTTGTTACAGTTAAACCTCACCTTGATTGCCCGCTAATAATGTTCCAATTGTATCAATTTGTGGTTGGTTAGCAGGCGGCCTAATAGCATCCATAACGCTAGCATATTTAGCTTTACAACTAGCGATTTTTGCGGCAATTTCTGACGCAACGCTGTATGGTGCTGATTGTAACTGCGGATATTTCGTGATTAAATTCGTAAGCAATTGATCAGTTGCTTATCCCGGTAATGGGAACGCAGTTTGTAATATGGGTAAAGCAGCGGATGTAGGCATATACTCATATGTGTAAAAATAAGTTAGAGTATAAGCCGATACGCTGGGTTAAGCTCCTGTAACTAATATTACAAAGCAATTCTCAGGTGAGCTCTGTAGATTTGTCACTCCCCTAAATTCATCCACTTCATTCGTATCTGGTATGTGAATCATCCTATAGCAAGAATTTAACATGTTACCCGTCACGTAATATTATTGCTATGATAGTGCCATCTAGGTTTGAAATGGACTCACGGCCATTGAGCTGTTGCTAAGCTGGTTAGAAAACACCATTTGTACAGTACCCGATGATTAGTTGACTGACACAATCGGTTTAATTTGTATCGAAGCTGAAGTAATCTTGAAAGCCAACGCATTAGATATTGTGGGGTACAATGGTCCTGCCGTGAACACACAACTACCCGGTGTAAATACTCCTGACGCAGGATTGTAATCAGTGAACTATGTTATAAATGAACTCGTGACATCACCTCCTGTTCCAAAAGGCAACTCTGTTTTTAATACAACTAGCGACACGCCCGAAGCATTGGTCGTTATCGTATAGCTTGCTTGTGAGTTAGCAACAGCCGTTTTTAATACCTTAAAAGTAGGTCTTCTAGCTGAGTATTTCTCCGGACATATTAAGGATTGAACCATGCTAATCGAGACTCCATCGAAATCGTAAGCTGTTTCTTGTGTCTCTTGTGGGATAGGCTGGTTTGTTATACCCGGCTGATAGCTGGTTAGTTATGGTGCTATTGATGATGCTGATGACAATTAAATTGGGTTGTAACTTGGTTCATCAGCCATTAACCCCCTCCTGCGTCCCACGGTTCCTAATCCGAGGTGATTTAATGCTGTGTCCTTGAGTCTATTCCACAATCCTGAAAAAGATGGGTTAGGATCATTCTTATAGTAATCGATAATAAACTCTACAGCTTTTTTCCCATACTCGCTAATTGCGGGAGCTAGCATGCTATACATGCCTGGGTCATCCATAGCTAGTAACTCTAGGTAGTGATTTCTGCTAACCTACTCCTTGTTTAACCCATATTTCGCTAGCCACTCTTAATAAGCGTCTCTCTTGGTAATCCCTGGCTTAGTATTTTTGAATTTAGCTTCGTCAAAAGCTACTAGTGCTTTGTGATACGCTTGGCGAGCTTTTTACCTCTTCCAATAGGGTACCTGAGTATTTTAAGTATCTTTGTACGTCTCTTAGTTTAAAGCTTGTTTATAGTATGGTCTGCTCTTTGAGAAATCTTGAAACGCTGCATCAAAACCTGTCGTGTGTGGGTTCTTCTTAAATACCTCCCCAAGTTAATCTGGTGTAAAATCTGTGTGGTACATTTTCGCTAGTCTCTCTATCGTCTTACTTTACGCGTCTACTAAAGCAGCCCATTCTCTAGGGTCATATCGTTCTTGAGTCTGCTGTTATTGTTTTGATTATTGTTGCTATGATTAATCTTGTTCCATATGTGCGTTTATAATTGAGCGGGACTGCACATACTGTCTTTACATTTCAGACTATGGCTTTCGCTTCGCCCTCCAGTAATTTTTGCGCTCAATTGCTTGTTAACAGGTGTTACCCCGAAGTGGTCAGCCCCACTTTAAGACTGATAGGCTTGATTGCTCTATGTCCTGTCCTGCTTGTTTACTAGCCGTTTTACCGTGCATACCCCGACTAGTGGCACTCCTCGAGTTAAGGAACAGCACAATGCCCTTGTTGACTTCTACCTCTAGTTATAGGTCAACACAGCCGCCACAGATTAACTAGTTGCTGTAAGTATTCTAGAACACAAAGGGGTTTCACTAATAGTTTTTCTCGTGTCTGTGACTGGGAAGTTTTCAACTAGATTACAACTTTCCCCCTGATAAGTGGGAAAGTGACAATCTAGACCTTAAACTTGTAGCTTTGCGTAATCATAATCGGGGAAATCAAGCAGGAATTTATCATTCACGCAATCTGATGACAATACCGCAGGAGGTCGTATCATCATCTCTTGTGCCCACTGCCATTAACTAGGTGGTATAGCCTCGCCCCGTTCACACTTGTAACGAAGTTACTCTTTAACAACAGGCTAAATCTTATCATCCACAAACTTGACGCTATCATCAAAAATCATTTTGCACACTGGTTCAAACATATACGCTATTCTAGCAAGTAAATTCACTTATTGGTATTGCTCTCGGGTCAATTTATCCGTGAGCTTCGAACAAGAGCCCAATAATACCCTTTACTACTTCCTGTGCAAAAACACTTGTCCGCACCTTATAAATCCGGTCTTAGATAAGAAGTCAATTGTGTTCTCTGTTACCACCAAGCTCTTAATCATCAGTCCTAAACCCTTCGTACACGGCATATCACCTTCAGACATGTAAATTTTCTATAAACCCATCTTCATGTTATCCACATACACACGGTTAATAATTAGTAGAACGTCATCGCCTGCAACAAATGACCTATACTCAGATTCAGGAACCGAGCCTAGCTATGCAGCTAGTTTGACATAATATTTTACTCTACATGTATTTCCTAGAGTTGTAGCTGTCGCATTCCCTGAGCAAACTGTCCCTAGCAGCTTGACTTTGCAAGCTAGTCTTTTCACTTTTCTCGTGTAGTAAATGTAGCCTTTCATTACGAGGCGCTTTACAGCTAGTAGCGTTTAATTTATCAAGTAGCTCGACTCACCGCCTCTGTGCATTAACTCAGGCAAGAAAGCGTCCAATATTTAGTGATCAACAGCAACGAGCAGCTCCGCGTGTTAGTGAGAATCATGTGAAGCTCCATCATATGTCAAAATAACAGGGTTGTGAATCACTTTATGAGCGTAGCTTACCTCTTGTTCTAACTATTCCGGGGTGTAAGCTTGTATAAATCCATATCCAAACCAGTGCTTCATAAATAAGATCATCAGGTAATTAGCGTAACCACAAATAGCCTTGATTGTTTTATGAGGGTTAAAAATACATCTGTACCGACACTTAAAATCTGTTTTATGACCATTCTACCAAACCGTTTCATCAGGCTTAGCCATAACTTAAAACCAATTAGGGATACGGCCGATTTTCCAAAAGTGTTCATATCCTTCGCGGTACAATCTCTATCTTTTAGCTCCACCATCAATTTAGTTAACATAATCGTCAAAAGTAGGCCAATTATCACGCAGTTTCACTTAATTATCATGCGGACCTATTGCTTATTTCTTATATCTAGAAATATCCTACCTTACCAAGTTCGCCAACTCATTGACGTAATACTGTTGAGGTAAAAAAGTCGCAGCACCTTGTCTTGTTAGTAGAGCCTCTACTGCGCCAGCTGCTCTCTGCATGAAGTCCATTACTTGCTGGTAACCTGACATATACGTAGTATTTTACATGCTCAAGCCAACGTGTTCATATTTAGGGATCTTAGCATCATAATCAGGTTAAACAGTACCCTCTTAGCCATTCCTTTTAAAGCACTCTAAGTCTACTCGTCCATTATGATAATGGCTAGTCACCTTCTCAGCTAACTACTTAACTCTCATTGGCACTTCCATTAACTCTAGTTTACGACGTGACCACCACGTGTGACTAAAAGGCTCTGACAGTTACCTTGTTAAGGCTTTAGAATTTTCAGATATAGTCTCAACTGTGTACTTAAAACCCGCCTTAATCCACTCTTGGGCTTTGTTCAATTTCACTTGGTTCTCGATAAACTCATCTACATACTAAAAACCGGTCCACTACTTCCTAGCATTTCCACGAACTCCGATTGTGTCTATTAATATGGGGATATATCTCATGATTCTATCGCTTATAGCCGCGAATAAGGCTAAGTGTGGGCAAAAAATTTTCAATACTATTTCGTACATAGTTTCTAATCCTTTATCCAAAACGCCCCAATCGCTCCCAGTCGGGCAGAACCAGCCTAATATCCACAACCAGAATACTAGTGATAAAAAACCGAGAACTGTCTTCTACTGCTCGTAAGCTTTATAATAATAGTAGCAGGTAAAAACATAAGCAGTCCATCGGACCAACTCTATCGTCAACATAATAAGATCCAGTCGTTAAACTCCAATTAAATAAACTTACGTATCTGTCATCAGCGAAACCAAATAATAAATCTTCATCAAACTTACACAAAAGCAGCATAATGCGTATCTGTTCCCGATTCTAACATAATAACAGTAATACTTTAACCCTAACACCAACAATTCAGTCACTAGCTTAATATCATCATTAATTTGTTTGGTCTATAATAGGTTATAACTCACAGTCCATTAGACGCATATTATAGAAACCAAAGCTATTGTTAAACTGTTTGGGAGTTATAAGTAAGAATACAAATAATAAAAACAGACAGACGATAGAAAGACGGTTAAGTGTATCACCTTGGCCCAATTCCCTATATCGAACTCAAACATAAGCCATAAGTTGGTCAATATAGCTATAATCATTAGCAAAGTGGGGTCTAACTGTAGGATATTCTTATAATAATATTATACAAGTATTAGAGCAATAAAGAAATAAATCCATGTAAATATCGGGGACTACGGCTTATATTAGTAATAAGCAGTAGCATCAAAATCAACCTCACACCACTTATGACCAGGCAACAAAAATTGCTATATAGCTTAGCAGCGCTCAATGCCCTGTTTAACCAGAAGGTTCACCTTCGACGCAGCACTACTAGCTCTAATTTGTTCATAAGAGTCCATTGCTTGCCTTTAAAGATACGCGTAGTTCTTAACGCTTAGATGCTCTAGTCGTTCAGTATAGATTGAGCTTTAGATACACCGGTTCAATTGTCCTGCTGACTCTGGCTTGACATATGTCATCTCACTAGTATAATGTCTTTCGAATTGAGCACTAATCACTTCGACTAAACCTTCTTTTGGATAAAGCTTGCGGTATGTCAACGTATGATACCCCACTGCCACATAAACGCCAACTCCTATTTCAGCACAGACCTCAGCGTTAAACCTAGCTTCTTTGTCAACAGTCAAAGGTATACAATAAAATATCTTGTGATCATTATCTATAGCATGATATCTCTAAATATTAATCTTCCCGTCATACGTCTATAAACACCCAGGTTCGTACAATAGTGCGAATTGTAGATAACAGTCATTAATTATTATGGGGTTTTTTGCGGTTTCGAAGCCTTCACTCAAGAACTTGTCATTAGAGTAGTTCGTGTTATAATATACGTCCCTTTAATACTTCAGTTGTAATTAAACCTTGAACGTTCTCATCCAGAATAACAACAAACTATCACCTACAAAGTTATTCCAGTAGTTATTTAATTTGACTTCCTTTAGCTATTCAGAGAAACATCGAAGCGACTACCTTTGGTTTATAGATAGATTTAAACCCGCTAAATTAACGTCCACCAACTCATCATCATCAATCAAATAGCATTTGTGATTCAGCTATTAACCAGGTTGTCTTTATAATAGAGATTTGTATTGAGTACTATAATTTACAGCTCTGAACCCGGGGTAAAAGTTTTTTGCAATAGCAGCGAACCTAGTCTTATAAATCCACCACATCTGTTTTATCAGCTGCTAGTAAGCAAACTAGAACGTAGCTACGTAGTCCCAACCGGTCACGATTATAGCTATCATATAGAATACAAATCCTATAACAAGAAAAATAATGACCAATACGACACCTGTCCAAGAATTATATTACTAATATGCCTAAGCCAACATCCACACGTACTGACAATATCTTGCTAGTGTCAAGCATTGCTTAAATTTGTATCCTAACTTATTATAAACGTGCTCTCTAATTGAAATAAACCGAGCGGCGCCGTACCCTTCTTGGACCAAAACGTACCTGAATTTATCAACACTGATCCACACTTTAAATAAAACATTAGCACATATAAAGTACACAACCCGTCTCGCTATAGGAATTTTCGTTACCATAAGCATAAACACGATAGCTGTTATTATTTAAAGAATGAAGTACTCTATAAACTTCCAGTCATATCCTGATTTTTTCATCTTCTTCATTGGTTGTCGCTACTGGTGCTTTCTAGACCTCTTATCATTATCACTATCAGAGCTACTGGGTGAGTCATCAGGGGGCCCCGGTTTCTAACGATGATCAGCATCATACGTTTTGCTAATTTCTTTCTCATTAACTATAGGTAGACTTACGATATTTATGTCTGGTTGAGGCACGCTTCTCGCACTGTTTAGCTGCTTTTTATCGTGGGCTTCATTTTTGACAACCACTTTCTCAGCTTCTTTATTAAAATGTTTAACCTCATCCTGTTTTGGTTGTTTACACTCCTCAACGCGTGGTGGTGATCCTGCTTGCAGTAATAGTTCCATTTCCATCTTCTACTTTAATTTGTATTCATCGCCCCACGGTTCGCTTTTATTTGCATCTAAGTATTATTGTCTTGGTAATTAATAGGTATATATGAACCATTCGTCGATCCACTCTTAACAAGCCGTCTTGAAATGTTTGCTTACGACTAATTTTTTTACCTCCGATAAAGCTGGCTCGACTAGATGGCAACGAGGCATGTAGCTTAAATTGAAAGGATTAACAGCAGATTCCCAAATGCCGGTTTTATAATAGTGACCAATAGCATCTGTTCCATAACGCCTAATCTCGGAGTAGACAACCCCCTTCTAACAGTTTTTGAGCCAATAATGTTATATCGCTCTAACCAGCATTGGTTCACCTTAGATCTCATCGTAGTATTAATACATGGCTGTACCTTTCTCATTAACTGTTATTAACCTAGACTCTGTCGTGATAGTAAAAAGCACGTTGTCTCTGTCTAATTCTTTTTATATATCTGTAGCCCTTTAGTAGCATTTTCTTACAAGATTGTCTGCATCAAGATCACTAAGGAACGACACCTCATCACTTACGACCAACCCGTTGTAGCATAAACTGTGTTCGAGCAAATTTTATCTTATGACTTGGTGCTTCGACATACTTGCCACATTCCATATTGTAACGTTAAATTCAGATTGACAATCTGTAATTATGGCTTGGTCCAACGGTAATTTTTCCATATATCTCAACATTAGCTCTACCCAGCTAGGCATAACATATTGTCTGTCTTCAAGGTCTAAGCCGGGACAGCTATACTTCTTACCTTAAGAGAAAAAATCTTACCTAGGACTTGGCCCACTAAGCTTGCACAACTGACCTGCTTCTGCTTCATAGAGAGCTGAGAGTTCCATAGATTTGTTCGCTATGACGCAACAATGCAGAGAGTTGCCGCCAACGTACCAGTATAGTGTAATCTTGTTTGTCATATCCCTCTCAACCTTCAACCCTCGATTGGTTAATATTGTACGAACAGCTGGTTAATTACTATAATGATTGAACTATTTTAGTTCATCAAATTTTAAGCAGTTATCCAACTTGGTATCCTTAAGCTTGAGGACATCATCCAGCATTAATAAGATGTCGCCATGCACATGTTCTAAGTGACCAGCGTGTTGGCATTTAACTATATCAAGAACGAAACTTAATGGGTGGGGTACCCTCTTGGCCTATAAGCATTCAGCAATATACATACTGTTAGCAAAACAATGAGTCTACTCTGGGTTAGGTATGAACATAACCATACCACTTACTGGAACGAGCTTAGCTTGCCTTTTCTCAGTGGCGATTCTAATTTCATTAACCAGCATATCTTCAAAAGAGATTCCAAGTTTCTTAACAGCTACATCAACCTGCGTATCATGATCATCTTCCCAATAATTGATAGGGTCATTAAGAGCTCCCTGTTATTATTCATCAAAGTCATTAGCTTCATCTATGTATTATTGATAGTCAAAACTTTTCTGCTTTCTTCCATTACTAATCTAATTTTACTTTTAGTTGACATCACCTCTATCATTATCTTTGCCTATAGTTCTCTACTGCTTGCCTTATTTAATATATTTCTTTTTCTCTGATTAATTAATGGGTCTCTTTTAATATTTCTAAGATCCAACTTCCATATCTAAGTAGTAAGGCATGACAATTTAGGAAGGCTCATGAATGGGTTAAAACAAGGTAGCTGGGTTCTATTCTATATCCAAATACTAGGCAATTAGATCTTCATCGTCGTTAGAAGCTTAGGTTTCAGTGTCTGACATACTCTGATTTAAATCTTGTTACTGCTATGGCACAACAAGAACAGGAGCTTTTAATAATTCATTTATAGTTGATTGTACAATGATGGTCATATCAAGCATGAAACAAAGCTCATCATACCTAACATAGTACAATTCATCCGACTCTATGTAAAACCACGTGCCGTCAGAGCGTAATCTCCAGTATCCATATTGTTAAATATACGCGTGCTCTTAGCTAGGTCTTAACAATAGATCAACATTATAAACCCTGTTATTATCAGCACAAAAAGCAAAGTTCTTTAGTATGATAATGTGCTCTATAACGACCACTTTAGGCCTAGTATCTATACTTTCCATTAAAGTTCTAGTTTTCAGATAGAATTCACCCACCAATTAATCTACAGGCTTGTCTTAGGTTAGTCTAGAATCCTTGACACTCAAGTTAATGTCAAAGCAAGTCTAATCAACCTCAATTTACTTGGAGTGGGGGTATTAATGTTGTGAGGTTTCAGAGTACTATACTTCCTTACCTTGCCACTTGATAGTGAGCTAACTGTGTTATTAACTTACTATAGACTCACATTGCTCACACCACATTGCCCACTCACCGACACATCCGCCTTCGTCCTCTTCCATCTGTAGAACATCACCTGGCTCTGCTCCGCCGTTCAATCTTGGGACTAAAATCAAAGTGCTGTATGGGAGTAATTCGAAATCCGCGGTCGCAACCATAAGCATAGGAAAATTAACCTAAGCAAACTTACTTGCTGTCTAATGTTAAAGAGTTTCAACTTTCTTCTTACCCAGTGGCGTACTCAAGATAATATCTATAGTCAAATCATCCACGGGCTACCACTTCCTGACACTGATTTCCATATCATTTTAAATCAATAGCGTTAAAGCGACAGTGTCAACAACATACCGCTTGGATAAATAGTCTTATATTATCTGCACTTTTTATCCGGGCTATACAGTTAGCTTGTCAACTTATATTTAGTTACAGACTATAACTATATCACAACTCTATATTACATCGCTTTAAACCTTCACATTGTTTCTGGTGAGATAGTTTTAACGTTCCTGTGCAATTATTCTAGGGTTTCGTTATCTTAATTTTTTCTCAGTCTGCCAAGCAGCTTTATTCGTTTACTTACCTTCAGAAGCTTATAGCGTTTGAGCTAGTTCATTTTGATAGGATATTAAATATTCCCTTTGGATTATGGACATATCTTTCCAACCTTGAAGCTTGGGCTTGCCCTGTTAAGAATAAATGTCTCTACAGAGGGCTAATCTGCCGCCTCTCGCATTCCCAGCCTTGGCTTTGGCTAATCTCTAAGCCTACCATTTTCTCTCTTGAGCAGTCGCTTCGCCAACAGTTTATCTTGGGGGAGTACAGCTGCCAAATTTCTTTCTTTATAGACGTTCAGCTTCTTTCTATAAGTGTTTCTCATACTTCCTAAGAGCGGTATACGCTCTTAACTCTTTTTTGCTCCTGAAGGCACCTCTTTTTATCTACTTTCTACCTCTTGTTGACATGAAGGAATCAATAACAGTCACTATTTCATGTGCCAAATTATTAGGAGTCTTTTAAAACTTGAGGACTTGAGAGTTTAAAATATACTTAACATGATTTTAGTCCTCTAGCGATAACCCATTGAGATCCAGTCCTACATCTGTAGGTTCAATGATATGTTATTTTTTTGTTACCGCATAGTCAGCTCTAATCGCTGTTATCTCTTAAGAAACACGCTGACTTATATTGCTTATCTGAGCTTTTTTAGAATCTTGCTCAATACGCTTCGCAATTGACAACCAGTTTGCCAATTTTTCTTTTTACTATTGCGCACGCTTATCAGTGATTATTTGTGGGATTAAGGATACCAATCAAGTATGACCAAACTCGGTTCAG
>Ga0272412_1000727_pt1 | contig 10499 bp, 1 predicted proteins | sample WWTPWeurt_MetaT_FD_193540 | JGI IMG/M metagenome (GOLD analysis project Ga0272412, IMG submission 193540) | Metatranscriptome of activated sludge microbial communities from WWTP in Nijmegen, Gelderland, Netherland - WWTP Weurt (Metagenome... | ecosystem: Engineered > WWTP > Aerobic digester >...
CGTCAACAAAAAAACAAGTTTTTGGTTGCGTTTGAGGGTAAAGAAAAAGAATAATGAAGGTATTCATTTCTTCGTTAGTTCTTTTCTCTTTGTTAGTTGGAGTATTCTGCACAACCGCAGTTTACACACCCATTCAACGAACAATTACAACTGGAGAGGCTTTCCTAAAAGACCAAAGACTCCCAGCTTGCTCAGAAGTTTATTATACAATTTCGAATTTGAACTCCTTAATTGAAGGAGATTTAATTACTATTCTTTATGTACCAAGAACTGACAATAATACACCTCCCCCTAATTCAACTGTTACTATTGGGTTAATGTCAACAAGTGGAACAACATATCCTGTTAGTTCCGTTATAAACCAAACCTACAATTCAATTCCATACCTTTCTCAAACTGCAGGTTGTGACATAAATTCTGGTATCGTCAGTCGTGCACCTGGAAACGCTAATTCTGGATGTGGATTGAACTTTTATTGTTCAGGATTTAAAAATAGCAATACAACTCTTAAGATTCGCATTGCTACCACTGGAAATGAAAATCTTGAAGGAATCCTCTTCGATTTAAATGTCCAAATTACAAGTGTTAGTGTCCCTTCAATTAAATTTGATTCCACTTTTACTGCTACTGTGACTCCTTCTGCAGGTTCTCAATTATTTAAACCTACTGTTGCCCAAAAGCACTACAAAGTTTATGTTGGTCCCACTGAAAGTAACATCTATACTTATGCTAATTTTCTTTCAGCCAAGAACTCCATGACATCTCTCAGATTTTCACTCACAAACCTTAAAGTTAACGGAGTTAGTGCCCAAGGTGACCAAGGATTGTGGTCCTTAAATGTAAACTACAATGATATTTCTCAAGCTAATTCAGATTTATTATTATCCACTGATCCTCAACAACCTTGTGTTATTGGTACAACCTCTGATGCACACTTTTACAATAGTACTAATACTAAACTTGTTGTTGATGTCGAAGCTTGCGATGTAACCTTTGGATATTATTACATTTCAGTTGGTTTACCCCAAACATTTAGCACATCTTATAGTTACGATTTGATGGTTAGCTTTGTTGCAAATGAAGATTCTTATATTCCAAACTACAAAAATCTTACTGTTAACAACCCAATCAATGATGTAGTTGGTGATTTCTCATATTATGATGGCCCCGCTATCAATTACTATCTTCTTAACATATCAACAAGTAACTTTGCTAAGGGAGACTATTTCTTTGTTACCCTGACTGGTATTAATTTTGGTAGTGCCTCAATCCAAATTACTCAAGGCTGTTATGGTTATAACGTGTCTTGCAATTCTTGTAAAGTAATTGCAGAATGTAATCGCTTTTCTTATTACGATGGTACCCCTGATGAAGCCCTTGATTATTGTAAATTAAAAGTTGATCCTTGTGAGATCTCAGTCAGTGACACCCTCCCATTCTTTGTTACAGTCGTTGGTAACCAATATGAATCCAATTATTATTGGTATTACGTATATAACTACAACTATATTAGTTACACAATCTCCTTGGATATTGTACATTCAACCGCTTTAGATATCACCACTTTGTCCAAAACCATTGGTAATGGATGGGTAGAGTACACTTACAGTGGTCAAGTTAACGAACAAGAATATAACCACTTTGTTTGGAATTTTGACCTCTCAACAGTCTCTGAGTTCTATCTCCTCACCGCTCACATGTTTGTTGACCAAGAACAAGATGAGGTTATTTTTACCCACAACGTTGGTTCCCTTGCAGGTAGTGGAGCTTATGTAAACCTTGATCCAATTTATTATTTTGGAAGCATAGGAAGTTTCGATGAATGTTATGGAAACGATTATGCGTGTAATACTCGTTTGAAAACTGAATTTAATTCTGATTACATTTATATCGACCAAATTGGATCATGCAGAGCCACATTACCCTATTGTGACATCCTCCATGGTTCATCACACTATTTCAGTGTTTATGCTGTTGATTCATCACCCACCAACGAGGAATCGCAAATATTGAACCAATTCGGAATTGCAGGATTGGGTTATAATCGACCTGTCGACTATACAATTGTTTGGAGACTTTTCACTGCTCCAATCAGTCTTCAAGATAGCACCGTAGTAAAAGGATATGTAAATTTAAATGATTTATCATATTACTCTTTCGAATACTCTGAAAACTTCGAGGAGTATTACGTCTCTGAAGTTAGACCTAATGAGTTAACTAACACTTACACACCCCAATACAAATATTCAATTCCTACTGGTGTTAACGCTGACTCAGTTAGAATTGCTCTTTCTGATATTGTCTTCACCGAATTGAATATTTTCGATTACTTCCCATTCTACACGTTACACGCAAGGTGCGGAAATGCAGCTGGCTCATGCCCTTGTTTTGAGTCCGACTACAGTTGTACCGTGTACTCTGAAAGTGGCGATGGCTGTGAAATTTATTTCCCAACTTGCGAATGTGATGGACCTATTTATATTAGTGTACAAGCAAACTTCCACCCACATGGTATTGCCACATTCACATTAGCTGCATTTGCTCAAACTTCTGAAGTAAAAGACACCATTGATTTATCTCAAAAACCAGTCGTGAAGAAAGGAAACTTAGTACCCCACACAGGGTTCAACCCAATTACTGTCAACCGATTTGATATTGTAAGTCGCCACAATGAGAACTGGGAAAATTACTACTTTGAAGGAGCGATAATTTATTCTGCGGATTTATTTGTACTTCCAGATGCATCATATTCATCAACCACCTCGCTTCGATTCACAATGAAATACTCTTACACTCCAGGAAAACAACAAACTGACCAATTTGCGATTATGAGTATCGGAAACGGAGTCATTCCCCCAAGTAGTCCATTTTTAACCGGCTCTGGGTGCTCACAATCATGCTTTGCATTCCCAGGACAAAGTTATGGATCCGGAGAAGGAAGTTCTTATTGTACAATTACAATCCCACCATGCGAATTGGGAGTTTATGGAGATATTTATGTCCGAGTTTATGGAGTTATGCCAGTTTTCCGAGATAATTACGAATCCAAAGGTTACTTTGGGTACAGCAACGATTTGTCATTTGCTGGAATCACTTATACCATCAATGTTGCTGAAGATAACTATACTCCTCTCGCATTGTTGGTTAATACCCCACACTATGACAGACTCTTCGAAACCCAATATCGACACTACTCTCTTGCTTTACCAAAACTTGATGCTGCAATGAATATTTTCATGTACAGAAATTCTGATGAGATTGGTGACTTAACTCTCTACTACAATCCCAAGTCTTTTGCTGGAGATACACCTTGCTATAACTATGAAAAGAGATGTCAACTCATTGAAGGTAATACTGTTTCTTCTGCATGCCAGATTTTTATCCCCATGTGTGAGTACACACCTTATGCTGGTAAGACCGTCTATATGTCTGTGAGAAACGAATATGAAAACCCCAACCGAACATACTCTTTTTCAGATATTCAACATATTCCTGGAGAATTACCCTTGGAATACACAATCGCTCCCGAAATCAGTGTTTTCCAAACCATTGATCTCAGCAAAGGACACCCTTTGACTGGAAATCTTCGAGCTCACCAACAAGCCTACTATACTTTCACCATTACTCAAGCCGATATTGATGCCGGAAAAGTTTTCACTATTGAATTAGATTCTATTGAGCCATATCTTGGTGCTAGCATAGTTTCCTACGTTTCTGAAACCAATCCTGCAAGTTCCTGCACGTGCTCAGGAGCTTTGACCCTTGATATCGATTTCTTCAGATATCAAACATACAATTGTGAATTGTTAGGCAGAGCAGGTACCTACTATTTGGTAGTCAGTGTACTCCGAGATGGTCTTAGTTATGAAGATCCATTTAATACAGTTTCCTACACTCTTCGTGGCTGGTTTTTACCACCTGTAGTTCCCATCCAAACCTTACCGATCTCTGAAACTATTTACACGATCCCACCATTCCCATTGAATTTCAATCAATTCATTATCTACAAAGTACCTTACACCCGACAAGAAGATTCTCTCTTGTACATTGAAATCGCAGATTTACAATCAACTCTCCATTCAAGCTTTGCACACGGAATTGAAGCTGTTCTTAATTTTGGACACCCTGGTTCTGACTCTAACTTATTTTCTCTCTTTGGAGGAAATCAACAATGCTACGAAGATAATTGCTTTGCTGAAAATATTGAATCTGACACTCTTCCTGCTGGAACTGTAATGTGTAGATTTATTGTTGCACCATGCCAAACCACCAGCTCCGACAATACTCTTTACGTGACTATTTTCCCTCAATTTGATGGTCCTGAACCAAGAGTTGAATATCGAGTCAACTACACTATTAGAGCGTTTACTAAGACCATTCCTACTCTCGATTTCTTCCCTGATTCTGATGCTTACAGAACTGATGCATTAGCTACCAACGGTTACGCATTTACTATTAACAATCTTGTTCCTCCTACCATTCAATGCGACTCACGATTTGGAACTAACGTCTGGGGAGACTATTACTTCAAATTATCATCTATCCAAGTAAACCAATATGAAAGATTCACCCTTACTAATGCTGACTCTGAGTCCAATGATAATATCTACATGGTATTTGAAGAAGGGACAATCCCAAGTGAATTTAACTGTGGATGCCCAACCATTGCTGGTGAATCCTGTGAAGTAGATAGTGGATGTACTACTGGATCAACAACCAATCAACTTTACGGATTTGTTGGATATTTTGATTGCCCTACTGATGGTGCTCTTTCTGGTTCTGCAAATGGAGCTGTCTTTGTAAGCAAAATCGATGCCGATCGAGTTTACACTCAACTCCCTACAGTCCAAATGACCATTAACCTCAGAGTTAACAAGACATTGGCTCCTGGTCAATTCATTGTTCATCAGTTTAATTTCTCACAAGTCTCTCTTGATCTTTACCCTGTAACAACTTATTCTCTTAAATTCAGTGGAAACCAAAATGCCACCGATAGAACTTGCTTCTCTACTAGCATTCCTATCCACCCTGATACTGCAGTTGTTTTCCCAGGTACTACAGACAAACAATCATCTTACTGCTCTTTCTGCGAAGCCTCACTCCCTTCAACACCAATTTTCTCAAGTTGTTGTGTCGACCCCAACGAGATTGCATATCTTACAATCTATAACCCATTGAACAGTGGGGTTTCTTTTAGCTATGAATATGAAGTTATTGTGAACTATCTTGCTTCCAATTATTCCGAAATGACTTTACCAATTCATACTTCATTTGTTTCTGTTGGTCCAACTTACCCTATCACTTTCTCATTTGATTTACTCGATGTAATTCAATATTCAACAACCACTAGATCTTACGACTCGGTATTAAACTTACGATTCAGAAGTACAAATGGTACCGCTGATGTTTACCTCAACGCTTTCAGTGCTGCACTTCCAAATAGTGACTGTACTGCTCCAATGTATCACTGTTTAACCTCTGATGCAGAGGAATGTATTATCCAAGTTCCTGCTTGCGACTTGGCAAAATGGGCAAATTCACACAATTTGTATGAAATGTATGTTGGTATTGTCTCTCACACTGCGAATGCATTTGTTGGAACTGTGAATGTTGATATCTTTGCGCAATATGCTACTGAGATAACTTTACCCTCCACCACTCCATTCCCTTCAGGTTTTGTTCCTGATGAGGTGTACGTTCCTCTTGAGTACTATTCTTTCTATAAATTCCCAATCAAGACCCAAATTGGAGACTTTAAATTGGAAGACAACAAGGCTGGATATAAAGTTACTTTAATTCCAACTGGCTCTCCTAATAGCTTGGAGCTTAGCATTCACTATCCTTCCTTTTCTACCAACCGAAACCCATTAGCTGGAACTTCAACTGGAACTGACGCTAATTGCCAATACACCCATGACCCTGAATGGAAATGTTACCACAGTAACGATATTGGAGGTACTGAAACTAGATTGACTCTTGGAAACGTTGGTGTTACTTGTCTTTTATATTTCTGTGATGATTCAACTTATGGTTTAGTTAATGGTCAATACATTTACATTTCAGTGCAAAACGTTGCAACTACCAATCGAGTTGTAAGCAATTTCCAACTTAGCCTCGATTACAACTACGTCGATCTTCCTTCATCTGAAGCGTTGTACACTATGACCCCTGATGCCGCTGTTACTAACCCCGCCGTTGTTTGCAGCACATCTCAATTCAATACTACTGGTTGTACATATGCACCAAATGATAAAGTTACTACTGCATATTTCTTGTTGAACCTCCAGAACATCTCTCAATGGGCAACCAATGACTACTTGATTGTTAATATCACCGACTTTAACAACGACCTCCAACTGAGTTTTTGGGCTGCGGCTACTTGCGAACCCAGTTCCACAAACTTCACCACCTGCACCCCAGGCAGTGAATGTTTCATTCAAATGGACCCATGTACCTTTTCTTCCTTATACCGATCTGATCCTGGAAATAACAAATACACCACCACTCCTGAGAACCTCTATGTGAGAGTATCTGGTCTTAAACCCTCAACCACATTTATCATCCAGACCCCAAGAGTCACCCCATATGCTGTTACAGTTCCTCTTAACTCTTCTCAGCTCACTTATACTCAAACATTTGTATCATGGGATAGACATTTTACCATGTTCAACTTTCAGACTCCAAAAGATGATACTTACGATTTCACTGTTTCAGTCACCACTGAATGTACTTCAAATAACGGTAGAGTAGTTGTCTATAGAAACTTCAATAACGCTCAATGGGCAACTAATGCCTGCCGTGATACTGGTGCATTTGCTCCAATCTCTTACACTGACCAACGATGTGAAGCCCAAGGCAACCACTTCCTTTCAGTATTGGTAGGCCCAGGAGCAGTCAAATACCCTGCCATTGAGCTCCCTGAAGGTTATTATTCTCCTCAAGTACGATTTACAGTTACTGCATCCCTCACGAAGAGTGTATATACCACTTTAGATTACTGTTGGGAATGTAATCAACAATTAGCTGCTGGAACTACCAACTTGATTGTTGATGGTGATAACGAAAACTTCGGTACTACTCTTAGAATTACTCTCACCTCCACTGACACTCTTTCTATGCGAGTTGTATCCCCATTATTCAGAGAATCCACCCTTTCCTCAGCTAGTCAATCATTCTTGGACGGAACTGACAGCTGCTCTCTCCCTAACTGTAATGCTACAGGTGTTTACTGCTGTAATAATGTTGTTTATTTGGATGATACTGTTCAATACTGTACAATCAATATTCCTGCTTGCAACTACCGAAATGGTCGATTTTTCATCATTGCCAACTTAGAAAAACCCGGTGTTATTTCTTCTAAGATTTACCGTCAAGATTACCCAATCCTTACTGTTGGAGAAAGCAATGACTATAAACTCACTGTCCAAGGAGAAATCCCAATTGGTCCTAATAGAGTACAAGACTTTGATTATAACTACCTTGGAAATCAAGATGGTGCTGTTATTCCTTATTACCAATTCTACAAAATTGTTCCCACTGGAGAACCCTACTTTCTCCAAGTCCAAGTCCAAGCTTTTGTAGAAGAACTCATTATTAGCGAAACTGGAATCAACTATGACTACGAAGACTTCGTTCTCTACCGTCAAGGAGATTTCCCCAACCTCGTTGTTTCCCTTAGAAGAGGAGAAAACCCAACTTCCACTTCTGTTCACTGTACAGGATGCACTAACTGCGAAACTTCTTATTGCACAACCGAAGTACCAGGCACTTGCTACCTTGGTGATACAAACTGTGTTGCTACTGCATATTATTTGAGTGTATCATTTGACCAAGAATTCGACTTTGGTATTTTCGAGAACTGCGATTTAATTCAATACGAAATCACTGTTCTCACCAGAAATACCGAACCCATTACTGAGGTTTTGGTTGGAGATGAGATTACTACTGTGTGTGGAAATGTCCAAGGAATTCCCTACAACCCAAATAACTTCCCTGACTACGATACCACTGATGACGATGATAATGAAGATGATTACGATCTTAACGACGATTCTGATAGTACTTATATTTACTACCCTCTCCATGACGAACCTGCCGGAACCTACCCCAATTCTCAATCATACTATATTGACACCTCATCACTTGGAGAACACGACGATGTATATATTGAAATCCGAGTTCGCCCAACAATCGATCGATTACAATTCACTCAAGCGGACATCATCGCTTCTGTTTCCACTCAAAATCCTGCGACTCCATTCTGCAACGATTGTGAAGTTGTTTCAGAAACCATCGAGTATGATTACGTCAATCAAATCTATATTGAGTGCGCAAATCTCACCCACTCAGGTCTTTGGATCACTATCACTGCTGCTCGTCACAACCTTTTAATCCTTGATTATGCATTCTATGTTGCTGCCATCACATACCCCATTACTATGCCCGTGATACCAAACTTAGTCGCTGGTATCCCTGCTACTGTAGTTACAAATGTAACTGGTGGAGCAACAATTCCATTTACACCCAATCATCAATATGCCATCATGAGAGACAATCAAGGTATCTCAAGTGGTATTAACTATAATCACGATTGTGTCAGTGGTTGTCCTGATGTTGAGCCCGGATGTATCTTCTTAGGATCACAAGAAAACTATTACATGTACACTAGTGGACCTATGAACGTTGATCTCCAATTGGTTCACACTGTGGATATCGCTGTTGATTCTACCACTTCAATCAGTGCCTATGTTTATGCAGGTGGATATGAACTCATCTATGTACCTTATGATGATGTTCTTACATTCTCAAATTTGGACATCTTTGTTGTTAGCGCTACAGGTGATCTCACTATTGAAATCAGTTATTTCGGTTTCAGTGCGGGAACTGGTTGTTCCAACGCTCTCTTTGCCAAACTTAACAATACCGGAATCGCAACCATCCCTGCCTCATACTCCCGAGTTGGTAGTACTTGCAATTCTAATGGTTTTTACATTACAATCTACCAAGCAGATCAATGTGGATCTGGTGCTGTTGAGTTCACTTTGGGCTTCCAAGTTCGACCTCTTCTTAACCTTTTACCAATCCAAGCTTTACCTACCAACCAGTGGGTAGCAGGTAATATTCCAGTCTATGGTCTCCCTACCCCCACCAGCTATCCTCGAATTTTCCAAATTCAAGCAACAAACCAAGAAATTCTTCTTATAAACATTGCGAACGCGAATAATTCAATCTCGGACTCATTCACCCTTTCAATCTCCTCTGGAACTTGTAGTCTTGGTACTTGTTCAACCATAGTTGGTACGTGCAGTGTCGCAGTAACTCCTGTGACTCCAAATCAAACTTACTACGCATTCGTTTCCACAGTTACACTTCCTGACACTTCTCTCTTAACTGAACTTACCTTCAGAATCCAAGCTCTTAATACATTACCTAACTTAGAAACTACTGTCAACAACCACTACCAAGCCCTTCCTCGAAATCTTCAAATCTTCAAAGTGAATGGCCGTCAAAACGGAAGCCCCACTGGTGAAATCCAATCTGTCGTGATTACAACTGAGTTGATTGATGGAAATCCTCTCATTATTTCTGTCAGTGACCGACCTGACTTTAACGGTTGGAGAAGATCTAAAATCTGTGATTTTGGTACATGCACTTTGGAATTCCCAACTCGTGCCAGTCACCCTGGATTCTCTGTATTCTATGTTTCTGTCCGAGTAGATTCGGGTATCACTTTGAACTTTGTTAAACCAACCAATTACAAAATTTATGCCACAACTGGTTTGAAGAACTGTGAAACTACTGCTTCTTTTATTTCCGGATTTTGTTTACCAACAGTAAGTACCCTTTCCCATGTATATAAATACCGAGATGCCGAAGCGCGAAACGCTGAAGCTCAAGCTCGAGTTGAAAGCTTCTCTTGCAAATGCCCATACCCACAAGCTGAATGTGTTTCCAAACTCACCCGATTCTCATGCTTAGAAAGTTTCAGAGAATGTGATAGTCACGGATTTTGGACTCCTTTATGTAGAAACGAATGTGAAGATGTTGTTTCCAGCTGTGGTCCTTGGCACTCATCAAGTAATAACTGCACATGTGAAAGACCTGAATTTTCATGTGGCTCTTCTCGCTATTCTGATGATGATTCAAGTGTATGCACTGGTCACCAAGTTATAGTCCCATCTGCTACTCCTTCTGCTTCGCCTGCACCTTCTCGTTCACCTGCTGCATCAGTTGTACCTGTACCCAGCGCATCACCTTCACCATCTACAGTTGTTCCTTCTTCCTCTCCTTCACCATCTGAACTTCCTGAACCTTCAGATAATGATACATATAGAACTTATATTATTGTGAATAGTGGTTCTAATTTATCCCTCAGCGTTGCTGTTTTGATGATGATGGTGGCATTTCTTTTATTTTAATAACATCTACCATTATTCATAGGAATTTATATTCTGTAATATTCAATAAAATTGCTAATAAAATAAATAATATTTGAGCGC
>Ga0272412_1000728_pt1 | contig 10484 bp, 5 predicted proteins | sample WWTPWeurt_MetaT_FD_193540 | JGI IMG/M metagenome (GOLD analysis project Ga0272412, IMG submission 193540) | Metatranscriptome of activated sludge microbial communities from WWTP in Nijmegen, Gelderland, Netherland - WWTP Weurt (Metagenome... | ecosystem: Engineered > WWTP > Aerobic digester >...
GTGAAAGCCTATGCAGAGGCGGCGGGGAAGTTGGAGGTAGTCGGCAGGACTCTCTGATTTGATCCAGGCGTGAAGGTTGCATTGTGGCGGTAGGTGTTCATTCCTCAGTTACTGGCGGTGGTGGGCAATAGACGCAGAGCCTGGTTGCAGCCAGAGGGATACTAGGTTTCTAACAGGAATATAAAGCGACAGGCTAGTGGACAGAAATATGGAGCTGAAGAGTGTTCCTATCGAATCTTGGAGGAGAGCAGTGTCTCTGATTTTGCGTCGCATTCGTTCCAGAGGCCAGCAGGACGTTGCGCTGATAGAGGGTCTTGATATTCGCCGGTCAGAAATCATTTCGCGCTGGTATGCCTCAAATTTTAAGCCGGAACGGTTGAAGAAATATGCTATCGAAGGGGTTGGAAACATTGATCGTGCTGAAATGGAACGAGTGTTTTTAACCCCACTCTTGAATTTGCTTATTGAATATCTCCGTACGGATGCGAAGGTTTTTAGAGACATATATTTAGACGAACGTTTGCGGTATGCACCGCACAAGGCGAGCCCGGAGGTGCGCAAAAGCTTCTTCCAAGAGCTGCTGCAAGAAGATGTGAGTATTCTATTGGATGGAATGGAGGCGGGAAGCCAAAATGTCAAGATGATGCAGGCTCAGCTAAATGAAGTTCACTTTCCTTTGCTGACAGAGCCATCAGGTAACCCCCTTCGGCTTCTGGCGATCGGTGATTGTCTCATGAATGAAGTTCGGGTATTTCTACCATCTCATTGTCGGAGTGTAGGAATCGAGCTTGATATGCGGTGCCTTTATTTTAGTGCAGTATTGGGTAAAGCGTTGTCTACCGAGCAGATTGTTAATTTCCTTGAAAAAACACCGGTTGATTTGATAGCGGTTAGTTTTTTGTCATACGAGGGGTTGCCTCTCTATCGCTCTCTTATGCTTGAGGCACATGCCCTGTCACAGGAAGAAATTGCACGACGTATCAGTGGGCTTCTTTTCATCATGAGAAGCTTCCTTGAGGACCTGCGCACGTATACAGACGCTCCTTTTCTCCTGCATAACGTGAGTGGTCTTCCCCTCAAGAAGTGGCGTAAGCGCCTGGGATTTTTGGCACCGTTCTCATCGGCTCAACAGTCGGTTCTCGGCGCGCTGAACAGCGCTATCGCGGAGATGGCTACGAATACCCCTAACTGCGTACTCATCGACGAAGCGAGGGTTGCCACCGGGAAGGGCTACCGACAATGTGAGATGAGCGCCGTTCCTCACCATATCGCTGCTCGGGCGCTATTCCATACAAGCCAATTCGGAGCTTTCTTGTCCGTCACCTATGCAAATATTCTGCGGTCGTATCAGGCCATGAAAAAAGCTAAGGTGCTTCTAATTGATTTCGACAATACTTTATGGGATGGCGTTATGGCAGACGGGCCTGTTACGCATCATTTTGATCGCCAACAATTGCTGCGCACGCTTAAAGATTCCGGGATCCTGCTGGTAGCCGTTAGCAAGAATGATCCGCAGAATATTCGCTGGAGTGAAATGACATTGGTTCCTGATGATTTTGTCTTGCAGAAAATCAGTTGGAAACCAAAAGTGAGCTCGATTCAAGAGGTAGCATCAGAACTGGATCTCGGACTTGATTCATTCATTCTTATTGATGATAGTCCCGAAGAACGAGGGTTGGTTTCTTCACAGCTACCAAAGGTACGCACACTTGACTCTCATGATTTATTTACGTGGCAATCACTCAATCTCCTTCTGCAATTCCCAAATACCAAACAGACAGAAGAAGCTCGGTCTCGAACAGCACTCTATCGCGCTCAAGCACAACGACGAGAGACACTTAACCCTCAACTTGACTATCCTGCCATGATGGCCTCACTTGGTCTCTGCGCTAAAATTGGTCGGGGTCGTGCCGAAGATCTGGATCGAATCTCAGAATTAGTTCAGCGCACCAACCAATTCAACACCACAACCATTCGATACTCTAAGGCCAATCTCGAATCATTTATAAAAAGCCCGGCGCATCGTGTGTATGTTGCCGAACTCTCAGACAAATTTGGCGCACTCGGCCTGGTGGCTTCGGTAATTCTTGAAGTACAAGACAAGTCTGCCGTATTTGAGTCTTTTGTCATGAGCTGTCGAGCAATGGGGTTCGGTCTAGAACAGCTAATGCTGAGTCATATTTTGAATGAATTGAATGAAGTGAGTCGCTTTGTAGGGCGTTTCATCCAGACTGATCGAAACAATCCGGCAATGTTCCTTTTCTCTGAGGCTGGATTTAAAGCTGAAGGGCCGCACGAGTGGATTCTGATGAATGGCGATCCCAAGCCCAAAGGGCCGGCGTGGTTTAGCGTCACACCTCGAGATGCATCATAGGCGAGCAGCCCCATAGGCCATAGTATTTCTGACGAGGCCAGCAGATCAAGAGGGAAGGGTCTAAAGTCCCAAGGTGAGGCGTCGGTTCTCTCGGAACGTGGAAGATGGCTGAACTCGATATGCCTGAGCTGCCCTGCATCGGCCACCTGGCGTGATGGAACGAAGAAGTCGGGGGAAGCTCGCTAGGTGCCCCCAGGGAATGCTAGAGGAAAATTCGGGGGCCCCCGGAACGGACTCTAGAGGAACAATAGTCGCTTCTTATCAGGCCTCTCATAAGTAGAAGCTCTCACCAATTCTGTGCACAACAAGTAAGTTGGGTGGCTGAGCACTACAGGAGTCTATTTATGTCGAAATGTTTTGCAGGTACGTGTGGCATCTTGGAGAAGGAAACATGTTAGGGGTGCTGGGAGGTTCGTGTCACACCGTGGGGGAAGGGAAAAAGACGCAAGAAATTGTAGCTGCAATATTTTTAGTATCTTTGCTAGCAAGAGCGTTGGCACTCTGGTTCTTTCCCGAGACTCACCTCAGCGACAATGCAATAACCGCTTACCTTGGAGCAGCCCAGTTGCTCAGGACGGGAGAAGGTATGCTGGACCCAGCCTATCCGGTGTTTGCTCCTCCTCTCTATGCGGTGTTGATTGCTTTTCTTCAGACCCTATTTGGCGATGGTCAACTGCCCATAAAATTTGCACAAGTCACGGCTGATTCAGCAACTTCGGTCATTCTTTTCTTTATTATGAAAGAACTTTTTACCGCAAGGGTTGGATCCCTGGCAGGTTTGGTTTATTCCATATATCCCTTCTCGATTTATGCCTCGACCTACATTGGATCCGAGACGTTCTTTACGTTCTTTCTTAGTATTTTTGTATTGTTGTTTGTAGTCGCCGTGAAATATCAGAAATGGCAATTCTGGGTCGCCGCTGGTGTTACCCTGGGAGTGGCAACAATGACTAGAGGCACCACTCAGTTTTTTCCTCTTTTTGTGGGACTACTCCTCTTTAAATCAAAGGACGGGCAACTATCGCGAGATATGAGGAATTACATTTTATTTTGTTTTTGTTTCCTTTTGATACTTTTACCATGGACCATAAGAAACTATGTGGTCCTTCATGAATTTGTTCCCGTTGCTACAGCTGCGAGTGTATTCCAGCAAGGATCCGCTGAGCGCTTCCTGACCATAGATGGAAAGAATAAAGAATTGCCAAAGTGGTATGAGCACATGAGAGCGCAGGGCATCATCCCGCCTCCTCCTGGAGCAAGCGCAGTGCAACGGGACCGATTTCAACTTAGAGCCGGTCTAGAGAGTTATTGGGATCAAGCTAGGAATGACCCCTGGAGTTTGGTTTCTTTTCTTTTGATGAAGTTTGGCCGCCTATGGTATGCAACAGAATCGGGAAGAAATCACTCTCTAATCTTTGCTTCTAACGTTGGCATTTACCTGCTTGGATTAGGCGGTCTTATTATTTTGATAGTTCGAAACCATCCTTTCTCATGGATACTCAGCTTCGTCATTGGCTATATGGTCTTACTCCACTGGGTATCGCTTCCTCTATTCCGCTACATTTTGCCAATCATGCCTTATGTTATAGGGCTAGCCGTCGTTGGCGGAATGACTATTATCGAATTCATAAATGGTCAGTGGCGCTATAAACTACCCGTAGATCGAGACACGAAAAAGGAGACTCTTTTGGCAGGATAGCCACCCAGCCACAATGTTCCTATGCGGTATCGAAGTTCACGATGACCGTGTCCCATATGACTAGACCATTGGCTCAGAATTTCACCTACGCTGGCGATGGGGAATGCAGAAGGCTCATGCCACGCAAACGGCACACGGCGGAATAGGTAATTCAGTATTCAAGGGTACCCAAGCGGGTATCGGAAAAACAGGGCTCTGCCCCAGGCACCGCATATCGGAAACTACTTCTACAAATGGCGGACGAAATATGCTGGAACCGAAATCCACGCCGCAAGATAGCTCCGCTATCTGGAAGACGTGAACCGGCGGTTAAGACAGATGGTGATCTCGGTTCGGTATTGTAGCGGACGCGATGTCGATGTGCGGTTGCCTTCAGCGGATTTCTGATACATTGAGTGCTTTAGTAATTTCGAAGCGACGATGCATCTCGCTGGCTCCTCCAGCCTGATGGATTCCGAAATGAAGGAAGGGAGTCGCTCAGGCTGCACTCTATCAACCCGTCAGCAGGCCAGAGGCCTATACTAGATGGCTAAACCAAGTTTCTCATTAGCCGGTCAATTTGTAAGGTTCTCCTCGCTTGGGGTAGTCGGGACGGCCTCTCATTATGTCGTCCTCATTATCGGCGTGGAGCTTGGTGCTGGGCCAATAATTTCTTCAATATTTGGGTTTCTTGTCGGAGCGCTAGTCAATTACTCTCTAAGCTACTATTACGTCTTTTGTAGTGGGGGGCCCCACTATCACATTATGGCGCGGTTTTTCATTGTGGCTCTGTGTGGTGTAGGTATCAATATTCTTGCTATGAGGTATGCAATATATAATCTGAGGCTGCATTATCTGCTTGGACAAATGATGGCTACGGGCATTGTAGTCGTATGGAATTTCGCTGGCAATCGCTGGTGGACATTTCGAGAGGCGGATTATGGAAAACTTAAGTAAGAATCATGGAATGGCTAGCGCAAGGGAAAACCTAATACTGTCAATAGTGGTTCCTGTTTACAACGAGGCTGAAGGCCTGAGAGAGTTCCACAAAAGGGTTTCAGGAGTTTTGGGATCTTTGGTATTCAAGTCGGAAATAATATATGTAAATGATGGAAGCACAGATTCAAGTATAGCGACACTTATGCAACTGAAATTAGCAGACCCACGTGTGGCGATAATCGATCTTTCCAGAAACTTTGGTAAGGAGATTGCTTTGACTGCTGGGATAGATCACTCTTGTGGTGACGCGGTGGTGGTAATAGACGCGGATTTGCAAGATCCTCCGGAGCTGATCCCTGAGCTCATACATGAGTGGGAGCAGGGATTTGATATCGTGTATGCTCAGCGTAGTGGCAGGGAGGGAGAAAGCTCGCTTAAGAAGGCGACAGCATATGCTTTCTACCGAGTTATTCAAACCGTCAGTCGTGTTTCTATTCCTAAGGACACGGGTGACTATCGACTTCTGAGTCGAAGAGCAGTAAGCGCTCTAAAACAACTTCGTGAACAACACAGGTTTATGAAGGGCCTCTTTGCCTGGATAGGTTTCCCTCAAAAGGAGGTTCGGTATACGAGACTTCCGCGCTATGCGGGGAATACAAAATGGAACTATTGGAAATTATGGAACTTTGCCTTGGAAGGTATTACATCTTTCACCATCGCTCCACTTAAAGGTGCTACATATCTTGGACTTTCGGTCGCAATTGCGGCTCTTATTTCTGCGATCATAATTGTTTTTAAAACCTTGGTCTATGGCAATCCTGTAGCCGGGTATCCATCTCTAATGGTCACGATGCTGTTCCTAGGCGGTGTGCAGCTGATTGGTATTGGAATATTGGGGGAATACGTAGGCAGGATGTTCAACGAAACTAAGGGCCGCCCTCTTTATTTAATAAAGAATCATGAGCCTTCTAGTATAGGCTTGTCGATGGTAAGACAGTCTCAATAGGGAGAACTTTCTGGCAAGTTACCACTCTACTTAGGAAGGCTACCACGCGGCACTGGAAGTTTTCTGACACGCAAATCGTGTCTTTCCTGCAAGAAGTCGATGCTGGTCGGCCTTTCAGTGAGATCTCGAGGGGCTACGGCATCAGCGCTGGGACGTAGTACAAGAGAAAAGCCAAGTTGGGTGGGCTCGAGGCCTCGTATCTGAAGTGGCGGAAGAAATGGAGGAGGAAAACAACGCCTGAAACAGAGGTGGGTCGACCTGACCTTGGAGAACGTAACGCTCAATAATGTGATTGCATAAAAAGCCCTCAGGCTTAGTGAGCAACGGGAGGAGATCGGCACCGTCGCCGGATGCGTCACAACGGGTTCGCTGGCATGTCGCGCGGTTGATGGCCGGGCGACGTACTATCGTCAGCTCGTAGATGGAGCCCGACCGGATGCGCTAATGATAGCAGCGATCACGACGCTTGTGATGGCGAAGACCGCTGGGGCTTCTCGAAAATGTTATGCGCAGGTCCGGTGAGATAGGAATCGCCGGAATCGCAAGCGACTCTGGCGTGTGTACTATCAACTCTGGCAAAACCTGCCTGATCGGACGAAGAAAACAGCTGCCCGTCCGTCATCGCTAGCCGCTCGCAATTGTGCCACAACCGAACGAAGTGTGATCCGTGAACTTCATGAGTCACACCTTATATGGCAGGTGACGATTTCGTGCCCTCAATATCCTCGAGTAAGGCGTGCGGAAGGGTTTGGCCATTGAAGTGAATACGTCGCTGTCCCCTTGGGAGGGGTGCGCTTCTTCGAACAGGTCGTCGTCTGGCGGGGACGGGCGCAAGCGATTCGCCTGATGGCCTGGAGCTGACGCCAAGCGGTTTATGTCCTGGAGGGAGGACCGCGGCATTGAGCCGGGGTATATCCAACCGAGCGATCCCGATCAGAATGCATTCATCGAGCGCTTCAATCGACCTACCGGACCAGGTGCTGAATGAATATGTATGAAGTGATTAAATCAGGTGGGGAGGGATCAGCCTCGAATGGTGCAGAGTTATAACGAAGAGCGGCCTCATATAGATTGACAGGCCCTCCATCGCCATGTGTCGGGTCAACCTTGAAGTCCGAAGTTCTTCTTCGACAACCTCTCATCGGTAGGGTAGCTTGCGGGGTAAGTTAAATGTTGTAGACCGTGCGCATTGAGCACATCTGATGAACGACTGTTTCACATGAGTCTTAGTTACCCGATGGTCCGATGTCACGAGTCATGCAGGACCCGCGTCACTAATGCCTCATGGGTGTATGCCGGACTCCCTTGCACCGAAGTGCAGCCCCGATTGCAATAGGGCAATCTCCGGAAAATGCTGCGCTATTCCACAGTGACGGCAGGAGGTAAGCCAGAGGAAGGAATGATCATGCGTCGAGTAGCCATTGGTATAATCATGGCAATTCATGTGCTCGTGTCAGTTTCGCTTGATGCATTTGCCACAGCTGGCTCACAACCATTCCAGCCAAAGGCTAACTCGGCCGCCATCGTGCAGCTGGACCGTGCCAGGTTTACCATACTCACACCTAGGGTCATCCGTATGGAGTGGTCCGAGACTGCCACGTTCGAGGACAGAGCCTCACTTACTTTCATTAATCGCAACCTTCCGGTACCTCCATTCACGAGACGAAACACCGGGGGGTGGGTAGAATTGGCTACCGAGGCACTGACGCTGCGCTATCAACCTTCACCTCTCGGCTTCACTTCCGACAATCTTCTCGTAGAGTTTAAAGCTGACGGCCTAATCCGCACGTGGACTTTCGGCATGCCGGACACTGCTAACTTGCGCGGTACCACTGGATCGTTGGACTCCACTGAGGGTAGCCACTGGCTGGATGGAGACAAGCGAGTCCCGATCTTGCTTGAGCCAGGGCTGCTATCTCGCGAGGGCTGGACGGTAATTGACGACTCTGCGCGTCCACTCTTCGATAACTCCGAATGGCCATGGGTAATCGAACGAACGACGCAACCGGGATACCATGACCTTTACTTCTTCGCTTATGGCTTGGATTACAAAGCCGCGCTCGGTGATTTTGTAAAGATCGCCGGTCCGATTCCACTGCCACCTCGCTTCGCCTTTGGCTATTGGTATTCGCGCTGGTGGCCTTACACGGAGTTGGAGCTACGCGAGATTGTCAGTCACTTTCAGAATTTGGACATACCAATGGACGTTCTTGTCATGGATATGGACTGGCACCTGACGAACCTCTCTCAGTTTTTCAAGGATGGAGCGCGTTCCAAGGATCTCGCCGGAGAGGATGCAGGCTGGACAGGATTTACGTGGGATCACAACTTGTTCTCCGAACCGACGGATTTCCTAAAATGGTCTGATGACCAGAATCTCAAAATCTCCCTGAATCTACACCCAGCGTCCGGCATTCAGCCACACGAAGAGCAATATGCTGCCATGGCACGTGCCATGGCTGTCGATCCTGCTGGAGGCAACCAAATTCCCTTCGACATTCTCAACAAGACATGGGCCAAGAACTTTCTCGATCTGATTATCCATCCGATGGAACGGAACGGCGTTGACTTTTGGTGGCTCGACTGGCAGGCATGGTCCACCACGAACATGACCGGCGTGAACCCCATCTTTTATCTGAATTACGTCTTCTTCAGTGACATGGAGCGGCAGGGGCTACATAGGCCGCTAATCTACCATCGATGGGGCGGCCTCGGGAACCATCGGTATCAGATTGGCTTTTCGGGCGATACTAGTATCTCCTGGGCAACGCTCGCCTATCAGACATACTTTACCGCCAACGCGGCCAATGTGGGATTTGGTTATTGGGGTAACGACATCGGAGGATTCCGTGGTTCCAGCGACAATGATCCAGAGCTTTTCACGCGTTGGTTCCAATTCGGGGTGTTCAGCCCCATTCTCAAAACACACGCTACTAGCAATTCTGAAATCAAGCGAAAGTTCTGGGAGTATCCCTTCGAAACATTTCTCTCCCTCCGCGGGCTAGTGCACCTTCGCTATGCGCTGCTCCCATACATTTACACTGCGGCGCGTACGGCTTATGACACCGGCGTCTCAATCAGCCGACCGATGTACTACGACAATCCCCAGGATGACCAGGCCTATCGTCGGCCTACGCAGTATATGTTTGGAGAACAGATGCTGGTTTCACCTGTGGTCGAAGCCATGCCCAAGGAAGCTTTGCACACCTGGCGTGAAACGTGGCTGCCCAAAGGGCGGTGGTATGAATGGACATCGGGCTCCACAATCGAGGGCGACAGAGTTGTGAGTCGGCCGATCACGGTAGAGGAGGTGCCCGTATATTTGAAGGATGGCGCCATCGTCCCAATGCACCCCAAAATGCGGAACACCTCCGAACGGCCGGTTGATCCGCTTATCTTGGCTATCTTCCCCGGTCAACACGGCAAGGCGACCGTGTACGAGGACGAGGGGGATACTAGCGGTTATCGACAGGATCAATATGCGATCACGCGGGCCAGCTTCACGCGCCAGCAAGATGTCGTGCGGATCACGATCGACCCGGCCGAGGGCACCTATCCTGGAATGCCGGTTCGTCGGTCCTACCAGGTACGGCTGGTCCACATGCTACCGCCCACCTCTGTCACCATCAACGGAAAGCCAGTCGATTTCAGTGCGGAATCGAGAGCGGGGACGTGGCGTTACGAGGGACCAGACCTGGCAACATGGATCACGACACCGGAGGTAGGCATTCGAGAGAGAGTTGAGATAGAGCTCACGTCGCCAAGTTCCGGTGATGAATTGCTCAATGGCAAGGTAGCCTTAATGAGACGGCTGTATACCTTCGCGAAGTTCCTGGGGGGCCAGCGCAATTTTCGCAAACAAGACAAATGGAGCGACGCGAAGCACCCGAGCGGCATTGTAACCAGGGCAGCCCAGACCGGGCTAAGGCTGAGCAAGCGTCCGGACACTGCGATCGATGAGCTGAGAGGACTTGACTTGGCGGTGTCACAGATCATTGCGATGCTGACCGAAGTGACGAAAAATCAGCCAGACTTTTTACCATACCTCAAGCTGCTTGAGGTGACGGTAACATCTCCGTAATGGGTCGACGGGATGCTCCGGTGATCCTCACAGGGACGACGTTCGTCGCGGCTTAGAGTCGCTGGGCCTCTGAAAGTGTTGAGGGCGACGCCGTTTAAGTGGACGTCCGTTAAATGACAAGTGCCTCTGAGAGGTGTACTACCAGCTCTGCTTGATCTCCCTATCGGACGAAGAAGCGCTACTGGGTCGTTTCCACCACACCCGTTATGCATGATTCCGCAACCGAACGGCATGTGAGCTGGGTGACCCAAAACCCGAAAAGTAGGCCAGCGGGAGCTTGAGGAAATGGTCGGCGGCGTGGTCTTCTTTACCCCAAGGAGATCCGACGATGGCACGACGACGAGGGCATACGGAAGAGCAAATTCTGGCCGCCTTGCGCCAGGCCGAGAGTGGTACGACGGTCGCA
>Ga0272412_1000729_pt1 | contig 10484 bp, 8 predicted proteins | sample WWTPWeurt_MetaT_FD_193540 | JGI IMG/M metagenome (GOLD analysis project Ga0272412, IMG submission 193540) | Metatranscriptome of activated sludge microbial communities from WWTP in Nijmegen, Gelderland, Netherland - WWTP Weurt (Metagenome... | ecosystem: Engineered > WWTP > Aerobic digester >...
CCGCATTCCATGAACGCCTGCCCAACCCGCGATAACAGCCCCGGACGATCCCACGACACCAGTTCCACCACCGTGCGGCTATTGGCGGCATCCTCCCGGAACGACACCCAAGTCGGCATCTGAAAGGCTTTTTGAATCCGCGATACATGCCGATTAGGGGTTGGCGGCACAGCGTCCGGTTCCTGGAGATAGCGCAGCAGGGTGGTCACGATTTCCTTGATCCGACCCCGATCCTGAATCGGCAGACCGCTATCTTCCAGCACTGTAAAACTGTCCAGGGTATAGCCGCAGTGGCCGGTGATAATCCGGGCATCCAGAATGGTCAGACCCAATTGATCAAGAATCGAGGTCATCAGGGCGAACAAGTTGTCCTGATCACGGGTATAGATAAAGACCTCGGTGCCGCCTCGACCCAGGTCATCACGGGTCATCACCAGCGGTTGTTCCTTGTGGCCTCGCTTGAGGATGGCGCGGGTATGCCAAGCGATCTCATCGGCGGCATGGCGCAGAAAATAGTCGTCACCGAAGCTGTCCCACACCGAATTGATCCGTCTCTCGTCAATCTTGGCGACCTGTAACCGTCGCCGCGCCCGGGCCTGCACCTCCCGGATCCGCTCTTCCTTGTCAATCGGGTGATCCAGCCCACGCCGCAGCGCCCGACGCGTTGCCTCGTACAGCTGCCAAAGCAGCGACGCCCGCCAGGTATTCCACAATCTAGGATTGGTGCCGCGAATGTCAGCGACCGTCAGCAGGTACAGATAGTCCAAGTGAAGCTGATCGCCCATCTGCCGGGCGAACTCATGGATGACCTCCGGATCGTGAATATCTTTTTTCTGCGCAGTCAACGACAGGGTCAGATGATGGCGCACCAGCCAGGCAATCAGCCGGGTGTCGAAACTGCTCAGACCATGCTGGCGACCAAAGCGCTCGGCGTCCTGACCGCCCAGTTCGGAATGATCGCCGCCGCGTCCCTTGGCGATATCGTGGTACAGGCCAGCCAGATACAGCAGTTCCGGCTTGGGTAACTGCTCCATGATCGCGCTGCACCGCGGCAATTCCTGGGCAAATTGCGGCAGGAAGAATCGCCGCAGGTTCCGCACGACAAACAGAATATGCTGATCAACGGTGTAGGCATGGAACAGATCGTATTGCATCCGCCCAACGATGTGGCCGAACTCCGGCAAATAGGCCGGCAACACCCCGTAAGCGTTCATCAGCCGCAGCTGATGCGTCACGCCATAGGGCTGGCGCATAATTTCCATAAACAGACTGCGCGGACGGACATCGTTGCGAAACTTGTCGTCAATCAGCGGGCGATGATCACGGATCAAACGAATGGTCGAGGCGCGGATGCCCTTGATTTCCGGGTGCTGCTGCAACACCAGGAAAATTTCCAGCAGGGCGAACGGATAGCGCAGAAACACATTGGGCCGGGTCACTTCCAGGTAACCACGCCGGGCCTGAAACCGGCGGTTGATCGGCACTGGATCGACCGGGTCGTCAGCCAGCAGAATCGCTTCCTCGAACAATTGCAGCAGCATTTCGTTCAGCCGGCTCAGGGCGTTGACTGTGCGGTAGTAACGCTGCATGAACTGCTCCACCGCCAGATTGTGATCGTGATCCTGATAGCCAAACTGCTCAGCGACCCGCCGCTGGTGACCGAACAGCAGAACATCCTCACGGCGTCCGGTCAGGGCATGCAGGGCAAAGCGGATTTGCCAAAGGAAGTTGCGGTGTTCGATCAGCTCGTCGTATTCACGAGGGCTGAGAAAACCGTGGCTGACCAGCTCCTGCAAGGTGCCAGCCCCAAAATGGCGCTTGGCGACCCAGCCAATCATCTGCAAATCGCGTAGCCCGCCGGGGCCTTCCTTGATATTCGGCTCCAGATTGAACGCGGTTTCGTTGTACTTGTGGCAACGCTGCTTGCGTTCATGCTGTTTGAACTCGAAAAAGGCGGCATCCGGCCAAATCCGATCCGGACTGGTCACCACCCGCATCCGTTCAAACAACGCCACACTCCCCATCAACGGCCGGGCTTCCATCAGGCTGGTCGCAATAGTAATGTCAGCAGCGCCTTCGCGAGCGCAATCTTCTACGGTGCGAACGCTATGACCGACCTCCAGTCCGATATCCCACAGGAAAGTTAGAAAGTCCTCGATTCCAGCGCGGCGAGTATCCAGCGCCTGATCGTCCAGCAGGATCATCAGATCCACGTCAGAACTGGGATGCAGTTCACCCCGTCCATACCCGCCAACTGCCGCCAACGTCAAATCCGGCGTATCGGCCTCGAAAAACCGCCGCCAAACCCGCTGCAACACCTCGTCCATGAACTGGGCGCGAGCTGGCACCAGCTCATAGGCCGGAACACCCTGCTGAAACAGCTCCTTGAAATGGGCATTGCTCTGTTTAAGCAACTCCCTGAAAGTCGCGAGAGGATTGGCCTCAGTGGCCGGTTCAGGATCCAGTGCAACGGCAGGCGGAATCAGACTCCGCCAATCCAAACTGTCCCGCGCTAGACCAGCGGCAAAAGGAAGCGGGGCGGGCGCAGCGAACGGCAGCGCGAGATCGAGAGCAGCCATGCGGGTCTCCGGGTAGAGCGATACATTAAAAGCATTTCATCAATACCATGCTGACACCTTCCTCCCTTAACCTTCCTTCCATCATTCCGTGGAAAAAACCCGATTAAAGGGTGCGGCCAGGCGGCAGGGTCAGAATTTCGCAGCCGGTCTCAGTCACCAACAAGGTATGTTCCCACTGGGCAGAGGGGCTGTGATCCTTGGTGACCACCGTCCAGCCGTCAGGCAGCAGTTTCACGTGGCGCTTGCCGGCGTTGATCATCGGCTCAATGGTAAAGGTCAGGCCGGGAACCAGTTCGAGGCCATCGCCAGGTTTACCGTAGTGCAGCACCTGCGGGTCTTCGTGAAACTCACGACCAATACCGTGGCCGCAGTACTCGCGCACTACTGAGCAATGCTGACTCTCGGCGTGTTTTTGAATCGCGTAGCCAATATCGCCAAGGCGGCGGCCCGGCTGCACCACGCCGATGCCGATGCACAGGCACTCATAGGCGATCCGGCTGACCCGTTGCGCGGCGATAGGCGGGGTCCCGACCGCGAACATCCGGCTGGTGTCGCCGTGATAACCATCCTTGATCACCGTGATGTCAATATTGATGATATCGCCCTTTTTGAGCATCTTCGGGCCAGGAATGCCGTGGCAGATTACATGATTGACCGAGGTGCAGATTGACTTGGGAAAGCCGCGATAATTGAGCGGCGCCGGAATCACCTGTTGAACATTCACCATATAATCGTGGCAAATCCGGTCCAGCTCTTCAGTAGTCACGCCTTCCTGCACATACGGGCCGATCATGTCCAGCACGTCGGCGGCGAGCCGGCCTGCGACCCGCATCTTGTCAATTTCGGCGGGGGTTTTCAGGGTAATGCCAACCGATTTTTTAGGGGGTTTCTGGAACATGGTTCGGTTCACGGACGCATCGGAGCGGGCAGATGGAATCAAGGACAGGCGTAAACGCCAGCAATTGGGACAGTATCCGGCCAAGCCGGGTTCATTGGTTTTCCCAAACAATCCATGTTATAAAGCGCCCGCCTTTTAGGCAAACTCTTCAATCCATTTTAATTCGCACATTCGCCGGCACGGGCGGCCGGGTGTCCCGGCGCACGGGATCGCTGCCTGGGGCGGATGGAGGCAAAACCCCAATCCTCAGGAGATTCGGCAATGGCGACTGTATCCATGCGCCAGATGCTGGAGGCCGGCGTTCATTTCGGCCACCAGACCCGTTACTGGAACCCCAAGATGGCCCCGTACATCTTCGGCGCCCGCAGCAAAATCCACATCATCAACCTTGAAAAGACCCTGCCGCTGTATCTCGACGCGTTGAATTTCGTCGGGAGACTCGCCTCCAAAGGCGGTAAAGTGCTGGTAGTGGGCACCAAACGTTCGGCCCGCGAGGCCAGCGCCGAAGCGGCGATCCGCTGCGGCATGCCCTATGTCAACCACCGCTGGCTGGGCGGGATGCTGACCAACTTCAAGACCGTCCGGCAATCGATCAAGCGGCTCAAGGACCTGGAACTAATGGTCCAGGACGGCACCTTCGACCGGTTGGCCAAAAAGGAAGTGATCGGTCTGCGCCGTGAGATGGACAAGCTGGAGCGCAGTCTGGGCGGGATCAAGGATATGTCGAGTCTGCCCGACGCGCTGTTTGTGATTGACGTCGGTCATGAGCGCATCGCGGTCCTCGAAGCCAACAAACTCGGCATTCCGGTATTGGGCATCGTCGACACCAACAATTCCCCGGACGGCGTAAATTATGTGGTTCCGGGCAATGACGACGCAATTCGCGCTATCCAGTTGTATGTCGGTGGTCTGGCCGAAGCGGTGCTGGAAGGCCGCGCCGTTATGGCTACAGGGCGCAGCGCCGAAGAGTTTGTCGAAATTCCCGAGGAGCCGCCGGTAGCAGAAGGCGTCCAAACGATTTAAAGCCAAGGCGGTGCCGGAAAGGCTCGCGGTTGCGAGCCTTTTTGATGCACCACCGGCGTTCAGCCGGTTTTCAGCAAGCGGGTTTCATGTTGTTTTGTATGTTCAGAGGGTAGCAAGCATGGCGGACATTACAGCGGGACAGGTCAAAGAACTGCGCGAGCGCACCGGTTCCGGGATGATGGAGTGCAAAAAAGCGCTTCAGCAAGTGGGCGGCGATATTGAGGCGGCGGTCGAACTGATGCGTAAAGCCGGCCAGGCCAAGGCCGACAAAAAAGCCGGGCGCATCGCAGCTGAAGGTTTGATCGTCATCAAGCAGGCAGGTGGGGCGGCGGCGATAGTCGAGATCAACTGCGAGACCGATTTTGTCACCAAAAATGACGACTTCCGGGCCTTTGTCGATGCCGTAGCCGAAACGGTGTTGAGCGGCGATCCGGCTGATTTGGCGGCGCTGCTGGCGCAAGACATGGCAAATGGGCAAAGCGTGGAGCAGAACCGGCGCGCATGCATCGCCAAAATCGGCGAAAACATCAACGTGCGCCGCTTTGCCCGGCTGACCAGCGATCAAGGAGCCCTGGGCTGTTATCTGCACGGAACGCGCATTGGCGTACTAGCCGAACTGATCGGCGGCGACGCCGATCTGGCCAAGGATATCGCCATGCACATTGCCGCCAGCCGGCCACTGTGCGTCAGCGCTGAGGACGTGCCTGCCGATCTGGTCGCCAAAGAACGGGATATTTTCACAGCACAGGCAGCCACTAGCGGCAAACCGGCCAATATCATTGACAAAATGGTTGAGGGCCGGCTGCGTAAATACTTTGAAGAAATCACTCTGCTTGGCCAACCCTTCGTCAAGGACCCGGAACAGAGCGTGGGCCAGTTGCTAAAGACGCGCCAAGCCGCCGTCATCCGCTTCACCCGCTTTGAACTCGGTGAAGGAATTGAGAAGAAATCCGGCGATTTTGCCGCTGAAGTCATGGCGCAAGCGCGCGGCGATGATTAAGCGCCGACCATAATACCCATGCCGAACCATCCCAAACCGGTCTTCAAGCGGATTCTGCTCAAGCTCAGCGGCGAAGCGCTGATGGGCAGCGGCGACTATGGCATTGACACCGAGGTCATCGCCCGAATGGCCGGCGAAGTACGCGAATTACAGCGCCTCGGCGTCGAAATCGGCATGGTGATAGGCGGCGGCAACCTGTTTCGGGGCGCGGGCCTGGCCCGTGCCGGGATGGATCGAGTGACCGCCGATCACATGGGCATGCTGGCGACGGTTATGAACTCGCTGGCGATGCAGGACACGCTGGAGCGGTTGGGCGTCTTCACCCGCGTGCTGTCGGCGGTCCGCATCAATCAGGTCTGCGAGGATTACATCCGTCGCCGGGCGGTCCGCCATCTGGAAAAAGGCCGGGTAGTCATCTTCGCCGCCGGCACTGGCAACCCGTTCTTCACCACTGATTCCGCCGCTAGCTTGCGAGCGATTGAAATCAACGCTGAAGTAATGCTCAAAGCCACCAAGGTCGACGGTATCTACTCGGCGGATCCGGTCAAGGACCCGCAGGCTGTGCTTTATGATCGATTGACCTATGACGAAGCCCTGGAGCGCAAGCTACAGGTCATGGACGCCACCGCGATTGTCATGTGCCGCGAACATGACATGCCGCTGAAAGTCTTTAACATTAACCGCCCCGGCGGCCTGGTGCGGGTCGTCTGCGGCGAGAACGTCGGCACCACCGTAGTTCGGGAATAACCATGATCGACGACATCAAGAAAGAAGCCATCGCCCGGATGACGAAAAGTCTGGACAGCCTTAAACAAGAACTGGTGAAGCTGCGCACCGGGCGAGCGAACCCCAGTCTGCTGGATCATGTAGTGGTCAGTTATTACGGCAACGATACGCCGCTCAGTCAGGTGGCGTCGGTCAGCGTGGCGGATGCCCGCACCTTGTTAGTGACGCCGTGGGAAAAGAACATGATCGGGCCGATTGAAAAGGCTATCCTGAAATCGGATCTGGGGCTGAATCCCGCCTCTGCCGGTACGACCATCCGGGTGCCGCTGCCGCCGCTGACCGAGGAGCGCCGCCGCGATATGGTCAAGATCGTCCGCCACGAAGGCGAGGGTGCGCGGGTCGCAATCCGCAACATCCGTCGCGACGCCAACAATCAGTTCAAGGCCTTGCTCAAGGACAAGAAAATTACTGAGGACGCTGAACGCCAGGCCCAGGACGAAGTGCAGAAACTCACTGATCGGCATATTCAGGACGTAGACAAGACGCTCGCAGCCAAGGAAGCCGAGCTAATGGAAATCTGAAGCCGCCTCTCCCGCCCGTCAGGGAAGCCGCCATGACCCATCCAGAACCGCCGGATTCAAATCCCGCTTTGCCTCGTCATGTCGCCATCGTCATGGACGGCAACGGGCGCTGGGCGCAGCAGCGTTCCCTGCCGCGCACTGCGGGGCATCGGGAAGGGGCCAAGGCGGTGCGCCGGGTGGTGCAGGCGTGTAGCGAATGCGGGATCAAAGTGCTGACCTTGTTCGCCTTCAGCAGCGAAAACTGGCGGCGACCGCAATGGGAAGTCGATGTCTTGATGAAGCTGTTTGCGGCCACCTTGCGGAGCGAGATTCGCCGGCTGGACGCGGCCAATGTCCGCTTACGGTTTATTGGCGATCATCTTGCCTTTTCACCCACCCTGCAAAACTACATCGCCAAGGCCACACAGCGAACGCTGAACAACACTGGCCTGACCCTGGTGATCGCCGCTAATTACGGTGGGCGCTGGGACGTGATGCAGGCGACGCAGCGGGTCGTCGAGGAGGTGGCGGCGGGCCGGCTGCAATCGGGCGATCTCACCCCCGAGACCTTCCAGCGCTATCTCTGCCTGGCCGATCTGCCTGAGCCGGACTTGTTTATCCGCACCGGCGGGGAACAGCGCATCAGTAATTTCCTGCTCTGGCAACTGGCCTATACCGAACTGTATTTCACTGAACGGCTATGGCCCGATTACGATGCTGACGATCTGGCTGCCGCCTGCGCCGCCTTCGCCAGTCGGCAACGCCGGTTTGGCCAGACCAGCGAACAGATCGCCGGAGTCCTCCATGCTTAAACAGCGGGTAATCACCGCCTGTATCCTGGCGCTATTGTCAGTCTGGGTCGTGCTGAAGTCGCCGCCCGCCGGATTTGGCGCTGTAGTGGCGGCAGTCATGCTGCTGGGCGCCTGGGAATGGGCGCTACTGGCCGGGCTGAACGGAATCCGCAACCGACTGTGGTATGTTGGACTGGTCCTGGCGCTGATTTTGGCGAGCTGGCCGCTGACTGGCGACGCCATCTTTGTCAGCGGGCTGCTGGTTCTGACGGCGGCAGCCTGGTGCGGCGCCGGATTCTGGATGTGGCGCTACGTTATCCGCCCGGAGCGCCGGGATTCGCCCTGGCTGATCGGCGTCGCCGGGCTGGCGGCGCTAGTTCCGCCGTGGGTGGCGATGATGGCCTTGCGCAACCAGTACAGCCCCGGGCATGTGTTGTTCCTGCTGCTGCTGATCTGGGGCGCGGATGTCGGCGCTTATTTTGCTGGGCGGCGTTGGGGGCGGCGCAAACTGGCCTTGAACATCAGTCCGGGCAAGACCTGGGAAGGTGTCGCCGGCGCTGGCGCAATGACGCTGGGTTTGGCCTTAATTGGCGCTGTGGTGCTGGGGCTTGGCTCACACTGGCCGGGATGGGTAGCAATCTGCCTGATCTCAATTGGTTTTTCCATCACCGGCGATTTGTTTGAGAGTTTGTTGAAACGACAATGCGGGATTAAGGACAGCGGCTCGCTGTTGCCGGGGCATGGCGGGGTACTGGATCGAATCGACAGCCTGACCGCCGCCGCGCCCATTTTTCTGCTCGGCCTGTACGTGCTGCCGGCATGAGCGATCGCATCGGCGTTGTTATCCTCGGGTCAACGGGCTCCGTCGGCGTCAATACCCTGGATGTGCTGGCCCGCCATCCTGACCGCTTCCAGGTGGTCGCCCTAACCGCTCACCGCAATGGCGAGACGCTGTTTGAGCAATGTCTGGCTCATCAGCCGACGTTCGCGGTCATGGTCGATCCAATCGCGGCAGAGCAACTGCAACACCGGTTGCGGGCCGCGGGTCAACCAGTCGAAGTGCTAACGGGTTCAGCCGGTTTGGAGCGGGTCGCCGCCCTGCCTGAAGCCCGCTATGTCATGGCGGCGATAGTCGGCGCGGCGGGTTTATTGCCGACTCTGGCGGCGGCGCGGGCCGGCAAGCGAGTGTTGCTGGCGAACAAAGAAGCACTGGTGATGGCCGGTCCCTTGTTTATGGCCGCAATCCGCGAACAGGGCGCGGAACTGTTGCCGATTGACAGCGAACACAACGCCATTTTCCAATGTCTGCCGCCGGGCTTCGCGACGGCTGGTCTTGATGCGCTGGGAGTGCGCCGGATTCTGCTGACCGGCTCCGGCGGGCCGTTTCGCGCCACGCCGTTGGAACACTTGCCGGAGGTCACCCCGGATCAGGCTTGCGCTCATCCCAACTGGCGGATGGGCCGGAAAATTTCGGTAGATTCCGCCACCCTGATGAACAAGGGACTGGAAGTCATTGAAGCGCATTGGCTGTTTGCCGCGTCGCCCGAACAGATTGAAGTCGTGGTGCACCCACAGAGCGTGATTCATTCAATGGTGGAATATGTGGACGGCTCGGTGTTGGCGCAGTTGGGCCATCCCGATATGCGCACGCCGATAGCTCATGCGCTGGCCTGGCCGCAACGATTGGCATCCGGCGCGACCTTTCTGGATTTCACTCGACTGGCGAAGCTGGAGTTTCAAGCCCCTGATTTTGGCCGATTCCCCGGTTTGCAACTGGCGTTTGCCGCACTGGAAACCGGGGGAACCGCGCCAGCAATTCTGAATGCAGCCAATGAAGTTGCGGTCCAGGCTTTTCTGGAGCGGCGGATTCGCTTTACCGCCATCACCGCGGTGGTCGAATGGGCGTTGGAACAGGTTGTCGTCAGTGCAGCCGAGACCCTGACGACCATCCTTGCTGCCGATGCCGCCGCCCGAGTGGTCGCCAATGAATGGATTGATTGCCGCACGAACGTCGGAGGCATGAGATGAGCAACAGTCTGATTTCATTATTGGCTTTGATCGTCACCTTGGGGGTGCTGATCACTGTCCACGAATTTGGGCATTTCTGGGTGGCCCGGCGCCTGGGCGTCAAAGTCCTGCAATTTTCCATCGGTTTTGGCAAACCACTCTGGAAACGGCGAGGCAGGGACGGTGTGGAATACCTTATCTCTACACTGCCGTTGGGTGGTTATGTCAAGATGCTGGACGAGCGCGAAGGCGAAGTATCGCCAGCCGATCTGCCCCGAGCCTTCAACCGCCAGGCTATCGGCTCCCGGATTGCTATTGTGGCTGCCGGGCCGCTGTGCAATTTCCTGTTCGCCATTCTCGCCTACAGCGTCATGTTCCTGATCGGCGTTCCCGGCGCAAAACCCTTGCTCGATGCGCCAAAATCCGGCTCGCCAGCGGCGGCGGGCGGCTTCCAGAAGGGCGACCTGGTGATCGCCATTGATGGCAAGCCGACGCCAACCTTGAGCGCAGTCATGCTTGAATTGGTGGATCGAGCAATGACTGGCGAGATCATCCAGATCAAGGTGCAGGACGCTGAAGATCGGGAGCGACTTCGTACCCTGGATGTTCGCGATAATCAGGATCTGGCCAAGGATGGAATGACATTTGATCACGCCGGCTTGACGCCGTGGCATCCGGTGTTGCCTGCGGTCATTGGTCAGGTGGTGCATGACGGCGCAGCGGAGCGGGCTGGTTTGCGAGCCGGAGATCGCATTCTCCTGGCTGACGGCGAGCGAGTGGCGAACTGGCAACAGTGGCGCAGCGTTATCGAACGGCATCCCGGCCAACCGTTTCCAGTTCGGATTGAGCGCGAGGGTGTCGAACAGACCCTGCAACTGATGCCCGACAGCCGGGAAAATA
>Ga0272412_1000732_pt1 | contig 10451 bp, 9 predicted proteins | sample WWTPWeurt_MetaT_FD_193540 | JGI IMG/M metagenome (GOLD analysis project Ga0272412, IMG submission 193540) | Metatranscriptome of activated sludge microbial communities from WWTP in Nijmegen, Gelderland, Netherland - WWTP Weurt (Metagenome... | ecosystem: Engineered > WWTP > Aerobic digester >...
CATGTAGCAGGCCACCGCCATCGACGCAGTGTCGTGGGTGTGCATCGACAGCGGAATTTCCGGCGGCAGGATTTTTTTCAGACCCTTGGCTGTTTCATAGCAAGTATGCGGGTCAGTGGTGCCAGAAGCGTCCTTCATGCACACCGAATCAAAATGGATGCCCGAAGCGAGCAGTTTTTCCACCACGCGAATATAGAATTCCGGGGTATGCACCCGATCCGACAGATAGGGCAACCCCATCATCGCCACACAGACCTGGTGGTGCATTCCAGCGTCTACGATCGGCTGGCCGGTTTTGACCAGGTTGTCCACGTCGTTCATGAAATCAAAGTTGCGGTCAATCGTGGTGCCATGCTTCTTCATCAACCGCGCCTGCATCTCCAGCGCCTTGAGCTGCTGGGTAGTCAGGGTGACGCCGGAGACCGAGCGGGTCAGGATTTGCAGATCAGCGCCTGGTCCAACCGCATCCCGCATCTGGTCCATGCAGGTAAAGGGATCTTCGCCGGCGTAGAAATAGGGCGCTTGATAACGAGCGCCGCCACCGAACTCGAAATGCCGCACCCCCATTGCAGCCGCAGCCTGCATGGCCGGCAGAAGGTCGCCGGTGCGGACTTTGCCGCCGAACACGCTTTGCAAACCGTCGCGAAAGGCGGTCAGCATCACACGAATTTGCTTGGGGTTTTGCGTGAAGATCATAGGAACTCCAGGGTTGGGATTGCAGTAATTAGCGGATTTCTTCGATACGAGTGACGCAAGCGCCGGGGGCGATGGTGTTGACCGCAGCGGCGATGGCGACAGCAACAACGGTGTCTGTCTTTGGCGGCCGTTCGGGGAATAGCTCGATCAATCCCCGGATTGCGCCAGCCAACACCGTCAGCAGGCCCAGCACCGCGACGAAGGCATTAAGACAAACAAGCAGCAAATTGGGATTTTCCATACATAGATCCTGGATGCGCCGATGACGGCGGTGGAGAGAAACTCGGCAGCCATGTGATTAGCCTCGGACGCTAAGGATAACGAGGTTATCCAGTGCAATGAAACCCGTTACACGATGCGGCGATCCGGGTTCATGAAGGGTATAATTAGCGGATTTAAGCAAAAATCGATCCGTAGTTGCAGATGAGCGTCAATACCCAAAGCACGGTCTCTTCCAGGCGGTCAAACCACAAGCGCCCAGGAACAACGGGGCTAACAGAGCGCTGATTCGGCAAGAATTGACTACTATACGGGCTACATCAAGTTGGCAGCCTACCATGATCTACGATGCCGAACCCCAGTTCATCGCCAGGCGGGCCGATTTGATCGACTTCATCCGGCGGCGGCTCAGTGTAAAACCAAGCCAGTTGCGCCAGGCCGCAGACGAGCTGTTGCCCACGCTCTGGCGCAAGTTCGACGCTTCGCAACAAGCGGCCATCGCTGAAACCGCGCATGGCCCCGAACCGTCGTTCGATCCAGAACGCTTTGAAGCCAAACAGCCAGTCGCCGAACTGGGGCCATGATTACGACTCCAGGCGCTTATCGCGAGTCCATGTCGCTGTCAATTCGGGAATGAACGTGCGCCCCATGCGGTGCAGAACACGACCGCGACATTGAATGCCGCCTTGAATATCCGGCGCGAGAATTGGACGGGAAATCACGCCTGTGGAGAGTGAAGGCGCTGGCCTGAGTCGCAAGATCTCGGCAAAACTGGCCTTAATGAAGCAGAAAGTCAGCTATACGATAAAACGCTATGGTTGATGCAACGGTATCGCCATCAGATCAATGGTGAAGGCTGAGCGCGGACCCGGCGGGTCTCGCCTTTTAACCCGCAGCGCCTAAGCGTAAACCTTGGCTGGATTGCTGATAGTCCTGATTTACCCAAGGGCTGGATTACTTTCTACTAGCCTCCGCTTGAGCTGATTTCCACAGTAAAGGTGGGTTTCAAGCTCAATAATTCTTGTCTTGACCGCTAGCTGGATTCGCTGGCGGTTTTTTTTGCCCGCTGCTTCAGTTCCCGGCCAGGCGTTGCGGTGGGCAGCGGGCCAGTTGCGCACTGTAGCGGGCAGCCTGGCGGCTGACTTTTCGCGCCCGCTCCATGAGCCACGGCTTGCGCCGGTAGCTTCCCCTGATGAAGCCTTCCTGCCCTTCGTGATAAGCCAGGTATTGGTTATAAGCATCGCTGCGGGCGATGCCGGTCCGTCGGGTGGTTTCGTTGATGTACCAGCCGATGAAATCCACCGCATCGTCAAAGTCATCGCGGTCTGCACCCTGATTACCAGTCGCAGCGGTATAGCGATCCCAAGTGCCGTCCAGCGCTTGGCTGTAACCATAGGCCGAGGAGGGACGAGCGCCCGGAATGAAGCCGAGATACCAGCGGCGCGGCGGCTGGGCGTCGGCCCGGAACGCCGACTCCTGATGAATGATCGCCAGCACCACCGGAATCGGGGCGTTCCAGCGCCGGCTGGCGGCCTTGGCGTCGGGATACCAGTCGTCATACTCGGCGAAAATGGCGCAGGCGTCATTAACATTGCGCGGTGGAGCGGTGGTGCAGGACACCAGAGGCAAAATGAGCAAGAAGCCGTAGAAACCGGCTATCACCCAGAATTTCTGGGCGTTGCTGACGGGCAAGGGCGCGGCGGATTCGGTCATGGGGCGACAGGACGGCGAGCAAAAAAGAGTCCGAAGGCTAATAACGCTACCATCAAAATCACTGTCGGCAAATCCCCAAACCGGGCATACGGCGTCAGGCCGCGCAAGGGCTGCACCACGCCGCGAATCGCCTCGGCCTGGAATTGCGGCCCCTGCGCGACGATCCGGCCGTGCGGGTCAATCAGGGCGGAAATACCGGTATTGGTCGCACGGGCCATAAACCGCCCCAGCTCCAGCGCCCGCAGCCGGGCAATCTGCAAATGCTGATGCGGGGCAGTCGAGTCCTTGAACCAGGCGTCGTTGCTGACGTTAATCAGCCAGGTCGCTTCCGGCAGATCAAGACGAAGGTCTTCGCCAAACACAGCTTCAAAACAGATGGAAACGCCGACGGGTTGACCGCCAGCCCGTAACAGGGGTTGATCGTGGTGGCCGGGAATAAAATCGGCCATTGGAATGGTCACCCAGTGGCGGAAAAACTGGAACAGCCAGCGCAACGGCAGATACTCGCCAAAGATCAACAGGCGGCGCTTGTGGTAGAAATTGACAGTCGCGCCGAGACTCAGGACGCTGTTGTGGAAAATACCGGTTTCCCACGAGCCGGTCGGGATGCCGGTCACATAATCCACCCGATCCTCACGGGCCTTGGCGGCCAGCGCCGTGATGAACGGCTGAACATCTTCATAGAATACCGGGATCGCGGTTTCCGGCCAGATGATCACGTCACTGCGGCTCTGTTCGGGCAGGCTGAGCTGGACATAGCGGGACAACGTGTCATCAAGGGTGGTTGGCAGCCATTTCTGATCTTGGGCGATATTGCCTTGAATCAAGGCGATGCGGAGCGGTGGCCCTACCGGATCAACCCAGTTGACCGTTCCCAGACCCCAGGCGCCGAGCCACAGGATCGTCAGAAGTCCCAACAGTGTCAGTCGATCCCGCAGACCAGCGCAATGCAGCAGCGCCCGGAGCAGGCCAGCACTGAGCATGACCGCCCAGCCGATGCCGAAGACGCCGAGATACGAGGCGATCTGGCCGAGCGGCGCATCGATCTGACTGTAGCCGATCGCCAGCCAGGGAAAACCGGTAAACAGCCAGCTTCGCACCCAGTCCAGCAGCGTCCATAGCGCCGGGAAAACCAGCAGCCAGCGGATCAGTCCTGGCGGCGGTCCCCAGCGCACCAGCAGCCAACCAGTGACAGCGGGATACAGCGCCATCAACAGCACCACAGCAAAAGTGGCCAGCGCCGCGAACGGGACCGGTGCGTTGCCGTAGTCGTGCAGGCTGATGAAAATCCAGTAGATGCCGAAACCGAACAGTCCCAGTCCGAACAGTCCGCCGCGTCTGGCGGCCTGGCCCGGCGTCGCTCCATCCCAACCCCACAGCAACAGCACTGGCAACAGAATCGCCAGCGGCCAATCGCCGAAGGGCGCGAAAGCCAGCGGCAACAGCGACCCAGCGGCGAGCATCAGTAGATCGACAAAGCGGGGATGATGGCTTTTAAAATTGATAACCCCCCGACCGCCAGCGGGCGAAGGGCAAGGGTAAGGGTAGTTTTTCAAGCAGTAGGATCACCAGCAGCGGATAAAACCGTGGCTCAGTCTTCCGGTTCAGCGGCGGGGCGTGGGGTTTCCTGCGGATCGCCGAGGGTCATTTCCAGCAGATGAATCCGTCGGTTATCGGCCCGCAGCACCTGAAAGCGGAACCGGTTCAGATCCACCGTCTCGCCACCCTTGGGCAAACGACCCAGTTCCATCATCACCAGCCCGCCGATGGTGTCGGCCCGTTCGTCGCTGAGTTCAGCGTGGAAATGCCGGTTGAATTCCTCGACCGGGGTCAGCGCCCGGATAATGAACGCTTCGCCCTGAGGCCGGATAAATACGCTGTCATCGGCGGCATCGTGTTCATCGTCAATTTCACCGACGATCTCTTCCAGCACGTCCTCGATGGTGATCAGACCGGCCACCCCGCCGTATTCATCCACGACTATCGCCATGTGCAGGCGGTTACTGCGAAATTCCTTGAGCAGAATATTCAGACGCTTGCTTTCAGGGATGAACTTGGCCGGGCGAAGCAAGGCGCGGAGATCAAAATCCTCGCGGCGGTCGAAGGCGTGGGCCAGCAGATCCTTAACAATCAGGATGCCGATCACATTGTCCTTACTGTCGCCAATCACCGGGAAACGGGAATGGCCGGATTCGACGACGGCGGCGATCAACCGTTCCAGGCTCCAGTCATGCTCCAGCACCACCATCTGGGCGCGGGGCAGCATGACGTCCCGCACTTGCAGTTCCGGCGCTTTCATTACCCCTTCCATCATGGACAGGGTGTCGGTGTCCAGCAGTTCCCTCTGTTGCGCGTCGCGCAGGATAGTCATCAGCGCGTCCCGATCCTTGGGTTCGCCTACCAGGGCAAGGCTCAAACGCGCCAGCCACGATTTATGGCTGGGTTCGGATCGCTCGTCATTCATGGTGGGTCTTGCGGGTCTCCATAAGGATCGGGATAGCCGAGTCCAGCCAGAATGCGGATTTCTAGGGACTCCATGGCGTCGGCCTGTAATTCATCATGATCATAGCCGAGCAGATGCAGAACGCCATGAATGACCAGATGCGCCCAGTGCGCCGCGGGTGATTTACCCTGACTGACCGCCTCGCGCAGGACGACGGGGGCGCAAATCACAATATCGCCCAGCAGCGAGCTTTCCACTTCGGGCGGAGCCTCGAAAGGGAAGGACAGGACATTGGTCGGCCCTTGCTTGTGACGATAGGTTTCGTTCAACGCGGTGCTTTCAACTTCATTGACAATGCGCACGGTTATTTCAGCATCGCGCTGATCATTGGCGCCGGTCAGCGCCGCTTCCGCCCAGCGCTGAAAATCGGTTGCTGCGGGTAAACCCGGCATCTCCAGAGCGATTTGCAAGTCCAGTTCCAAAGCCATCTATATGATCCTGTCGGTAAAGAGGCGAATTAGATTCAGTTTTTTGTTCAGCGGGATTTTCACTTCTCGCTATTTGCTTATCGTGCATATTCGGGATCGAAGGCGGCGGTTCTACCCTTTAGCGGCGTCCTGCTGCTCAAGATTCTGCTCCCAAATCTGGTAGGCATTGACGATCCGCTGCACCAGCGGATGGCGCACCACATCACGGGCGTTGAAAAAAGTCATGCTGATGCCGTCCACGTCTTTGAGCACCTGCAAGACTTGCCGCAACCCGGAGGAAACATGACGTGGCAAATCCACCTGGGTCACATCGCCGGTGACGACCGCAGTGGAACCAAAACCGATTCGGGTCAGGAACATTTTCATCTGTTCCACCGTGGTGTTCTGGGCCTCGTCGAGAATGATGAAGGAATCATTGAGCGTCCTGCCCCGCATAAACGCCAGCGGCGCGACTTCAATGACATTGCGTTCGATCAGCTTGGCGACCCGCTCGAAGCCCAGCATTTCATACAGGGCGTCATACAGCGGGCGGAGGTAGGGATCGATTTTCTGCGACAGATCGCCGGGCAGGAAACCCAGGCGCTCGCCGGCTTCCACGGCGGGCCGCACCAGAATCAGCCGTCGCACCGTATTGCTCTCCAGCGCATCCACCGCACAGGCAACGGCAAGATAGGTTTTACCGGTGCCCGCCGGGCCGACGCCAAAGTTGAGATCGTGATGGTGGATATTCCACAGATAGCGTTGCTGATTGGGGCCACGCCCGTGAATCAGTCCGCGCCGGGTGCGGATCGTCACCTCGTCGGTTTCCGGCTCGTCGGTCAGCAGCGCATCAGCGCCAGCTTCCTGCAAGTAAAGATGCACTCGCGCCGGCGTCAACGGTTCATCGCGGGTGCTTTGATACAGCGCCGCCAGCAACGCCGCCGCCAGTGTGACCGCGTGCGGTTCGCCGATAATGCGGAACTGGTGGCCGCGATTGTTGAGCTCCACGCCCAATCGGCGTTCGATCTGGCGCAGATGTTCGTCCAACTGGCCGCACAGACTAGCCAACCGCTCATTGTCCTCCGGCTCCAACAGCACATCCTGAAAATGAGCGGCGGTCATGCGGGGCACCCAGCCGGCTTCGTGACGGCAGGATCGGGAATAGCGGCCAGCCGACCTCGCAGGGAATTGGGCAACGCCTCGGTAATCACAACATCCACCAGCTGACCTATCAACATCGCTGGGCCGTCAAAATTGACCACCCGGTTGTTTTCGGTGCGCCCAGCCAGTTGCCGCTCGTCCTTGCGGGCAGGCCGCTCAACCAGGACCCGCTGCACCGTGCCGATCATCCGCCGGCTGATCGCCTGCGCTTGCGCTTCAATGCGGCTTTGCAACTGCGCCAGCCGCGCCTTCTTGACAGGGATTGGCGTCGCATCCGGCAGACTGGCGGCGGGAGTGCCGGGCCGGGGACTGTAGAGAAAACTGAAACTGTGATCGAAGCCTATTTCGTCAATCAGGGTCATGGTTGCGGCAAAATCCTGCTCGGTTTCGCCGGGGAAACCCACAATAAAATCGGTAGACAGGCTGAGATCAGGCCGCACGGCGCGAAGTTTGCGAACCTTGGCCCGGTACTCCGGCACAGTATGGCCGCGCTTCATCAGGGCCAGAATCCGATCAGAACCGCTTTGCACCGGCAGATGCAGGTGGCTGACCAGTTGCGGGACATGGGCGTAAGCCGCGATCAGCCGGTCAGAAAGCTCCACCGGGTGCGAGGTGGTGTAGCGGATGCGGGCAATGCCGGGAATCGTCGCAATGTGTTCGATCAGCAGCGCCAGATCCGCCTGATCATCATCGTCGGTCGCACCCCGGTAAGCGTTGACGTTCTGGCCGAGCAGGGTGATCTCGCGCACGCCTTGCCGCGCCAGCGCGGTAATTTCCGCCAGCACCGCGATCAGTGGCCGGCTGACCTCTTCACCCCGGGTATAGGGCACCACGCAGAACGTGCAGTACTTGCTGCATCCTTCCATGATCGACACGAAGGCGGTTGGACCTTCAGCGCGGGGTTCCGGCAGCCGGTCGAATTTCTCGATTTCCGGGAAAGAGACATCGACCACCGGCGGCTGACCCGCCCAAACGGCGTTCAACATCTCTGGCAACCGGTGCAAGGTTTGCGGGCCGAACACCAGGTCTACTTGCGGCGCTCGCTCCCGCAACGCCGCGCCTTCCTGGCTGGCGACGCAGCCGCCGACCCCAATCACCACATCGGGGCGTTGGGTTTTCAGCGCCTTCCAGACGCCCAGTTGTGAAAAGACCTTATCTTGGGCCTTCTCGCGGATCGAGCAGGTATTGAGCAGCAGCACGTCGGCCTGATCGGGATCGTCGGTGCGCTCCAGACCGTGGGCCGCCCGTAATACGTCCGCCATTTTCGCGGAGTCATATTCGTTCATCTGGCAGCCGTGAGTTTTGATGTACAGTTTACGGGTCATGGCGATGATTAGACCGTTACAAGGATCAGGGGGTCAAGCGGGTTTTCCGGTGCAGACAACGCGGATAAGCGCTGCAATACCGGTTGATTTGGCATGGTAATCCTGTTTGAGTTGCGGAAAGATCGACGGGAGATTTTGGTTCGCATGTTCGTCCCTCCGTATCCAGTAGACCGGTATGCCGCCACCAGCCGGCGCCGCATGAAACCATCCGCCGCCCTGCTTTGGCAATGCCCAGGCTCAACCGATGCGTCCAGTCATGATCAACCCTAGTGAATTTGCCGAACTGATCGCGATTCGCGCCGGCAGACTGTTGTCTATCGCCCACTGGTTGGCGGCGCGACCACCGCCAGACACTCTGACCCGCCCGCTGGTCGGCGATCTGTTGTCCCAGGCGGTTCAAATGGAAGAACTACTCGATGCCTATGGAGCGCGCAATAACCGCCAGTGGTCGCGGTTTCGGTCGCTGACGGCTACGCTCAAGTTGTTCGCCAATGTTGGCTACAAGCTGCTGCATATCCAGCACTCCCTGCCTTTTTACCAGTTGCCGCCAGTCGAGCGTGACTTTTCGGTAGCGACCGCGCAGTCGCTGGAATTGATCCGGGATCTGTTGGCGCGCGCAGCGGATGGACTGCTGGCTCAGGTTACCCGCCTGAATTTGCCTTTGCTGGCTGATCCACTCGGCGCTGCCGATTATGCTGAGCCATTGCCGCCGGGCCGGTTGTTGCAGGATCGACCCATGCGCCAGATCAAAAGTGCAGTCGATATCATTACATACTTGGCTACTGCTTATCTGAATCTGGCGGCGGAGAGCGAATCGTTGCATCTGGCCGAGCGCGTCAAGCCGTCGCAGTATCCCAGTTGTTTCCCGAATCCGCTCAGTGAAGATAACATCCGTTATTTGAAATTCCGGTTTCATAGCCTGCAATCGCTTTACGATACCCATGTCTCTGAAACCGAGATTGAATTTCTTGATACCGGTTTGCCAGTGCTGCGTGGACATATCAGCGTGGTTTATCATTTGCTGGAAATCGCCACGGATCTTGCCCATTACTACGAGCGTCATTTGAATGCCCGGACCGGCGATTCCTCACTGCGTCGCCAACCGATTATTTCCGCCAAGACGCTATTAGCCATGCTAATGGATTATGCTATTGCTTACGCTGGACAATACCTTGATCTCGGTCAGCGTTTTTGCCACACCATGCTCAAGCGTTATGCCGAAGTGGGCAATGTGGATGTGCCGGTCCCTTCTTACCGAGGGTTTCACGTTCGTCCCGCCACGCTGATTGCCAAGATCGTCAGGCATTATGGCAGTGATATCCGAATGGAGCTGGACGGCCAAATTTATGACGCCGGATCGCCAATGGATATCTTTCGGGCCAATGAAAAGATCAACGCCTGGAAACGGCGCTGGCTAGTGGCCGAGATTGAACGCATCCCTCCTCCAAGAGGCAATCTCAATGAGAGTCAAATCCGGGCGGCAGTGTTGCATGTAGTGCTGAAACTGGCCCAGGAAGGCAAGATCATTCTCTATCAGCAACCTTTGCAATTATCCAATGAGTTCAGTCACGATGGCATTTTGCTGGAAAAAGTGACTGCCGAAATCGCCCGATTGCAGGCAACCGGCCAAATTGACATCCGGGCAGATTTGAGTATCCGGTTTACCGGCGATCAGCGGGTGCTGGATGATCTGGAGTTGCTGGCCCAGTCGGGTTATGGCGAGGATCACTTCGGCAACAACACGACTTTACCCCGGGAACTGGCCTATCTGCGGCGATAGGTTTCAGTGTCTGGATTAGTCCCCTCCCGCTAGCGGGAGAGGTTTTTTCATAGCAACGGACGAAAATCCGTCCTTACAGAACCTTAGCCGCCGGCGCCCACAACCGCTCCAGATAGGGCATGTCATCGCCGAGCAAGGGCCGCAGGTAGCTGCGGAAAGCGTCGGTGACATGGTTGCCATCGGCGTTGATGAACTCATCCGGCATATGGCGAGTCTTGGCGGCGATGTCCTCCAGCCGCCCCAGTTCGTACTTCACCGCGTAGTCGCCGGTGCGCTTGATGACCACCGAGCCGTCCACATTGTGCCAGCAGGCGTAATGCGCGGCCTTTTCACCGACTTCACGCGCCTCGCGGGCGTCGACGTTGGACACCACGCCGGGGAATGAGCGTTGCAGATAGCCAAAGGTATCCGAGCGGACCCGCTTGATGCCGAGGCGTTTTTGCACCACATCGGCCAGTTCGTCGGCCAGCGCCCCGCCCGATAACTGGATGTTGCCGTGATCATCCACCTGCGGCTCGCGCCCAGCTTTGCGCATCAGGTCAGCCGCCAGCGGCACTTCCTTGCCCTTTTCATTGCGGGTGGCCCAAACCCCTTCCGACAGCGCCACAATGCAGCGGCCCTGCTGCTTGTAAACGCGATCAATGTCG
>Ga0272412_1000735_pt1 | contig 10439 bp, 9 predicted proteins | sample WWTPWeurt_MetaT_FD_193540 | JGI IMG/M metagenome (GOLD analysis project Ga0272412, IMG submission 193540) | Metatranscriptome of activated sludge microbial communities from WWTP in Nijmegen, Gelderland, Netherland - WWTP Weurt (Metagenome... | ecosystem: Engineered > WWTP > Aerobic digester >...
CCGTAGCAGTGATCGGCGACCCGAACGCGGGCACCGGCCAACTCCCGGTCCAGCAGCGCTGACAGGTGCGTGCGACTCGACCCCTCGGCACCGAGCGGCAGTTTCAGCATCTGGTTGAAATCGCAGTCGTAGACGTAGCCCTGCCAGTCCACCGAAATCAGGTTTCGACACATCACCGCCGCAAGATTTTCGTCGCGGTGCGACGATTTGAGCAGGTCTATATAGGGCGCGAACTGTCCTTTGGAAACGAGCTGGCTACCGAACCGCTGAATCGGCATGTTGGCTAGGGCCAGCAAACGATTGAAGGCGATCCCGTAACGGGTGGCCAACTCGTTTTTGTAGGCGGTTTCCAGGCCGGTTTGTTCGGGCGGCAGCACCGGACCGAGCGGGTTGTAAACCAGGTTCAAGATCAGCTTGCTACCGGGTCGGCCGTAGCCCAAGGCGTTGAGTTGCCGCAAGCTGGTCAGACTGGACTCGAACACTCCCTTGCCACGCTGCTGATCGACGTTCTCCTCTAAATAACAAGGCAGGGAGGCAGTGATTTCGACCGCGTGGCTGGCCAGAAAGGCGGCCAGATCCTCTTGGCCCGGTTCCTTGAGAATGGTCAAGTTGCAGCGGTCGATGACCCGAACGCCCCGTTCGCGGGCGCGGGCGACGAGCTCGCGAAAATGGGGATTCAGCTCCGGGGCGCCGCCGGTCAGGTCCAGCGTCGCGATACCTCGCGCCAAGAGGTAGCGCAGTAACAATTCCATCGTGTCTCGACTCATTTCCTCGGTCCGTTGAGGACCGGCCGCAACGTGGCAATGGGTGCAAGACTGGTTGCAGCGGTAGCCCAAGTTGGCTTGCAACGTGTCGGTGCGGTCGCGGTAGATAGCGGGAAAGTCGGTTTTCGCGAGCAGGGGAAACGTGTCGTGCATACGGCTTAGCTCGTTGGGTGGTTCGTGCCTATTTGGATTCGAAACCGCGCCGGACGTTTTCCCACGGGCGCAGAAAATGTCAATCCAGTTGCGGGCAATGTTGGGTCGGAAAATCGATGTTCAGATTCGGTATCAGGATAGACCGTGATAAACCGGAGCGGCAAAAATCCGGATGGGTTCTACCACCCACCCCGGCTGCGTTTTAATAGGATATTCCTCATCCAGTTCGCATGAGAAAGACGCGAGGAAGGTGATATAAGATTCCGTCACCATGATGAGGCGGTGCAATATTCTAGACTTGATTGTGCCGATAGCATCCGTTGACCCTCGGAACCGAAAGATCTTGGGGTTAAACCTCAATGGCTTCATACGGAAAACCCGTGCAACGAGTTTGTCGGGAGCGTTATTGATGAATCCAATCGCTGACTTGCTGAATCGGTTTCCAGTTCTAATCCTAGATGGGGCCATGGCCACCGAGCTGGAACGTCGAGGTTGCGATTTGCGCGACCCGCTTTGGTCGGCCAAGGTGCTGCTCGAAGCTCCCGAATTGATCTGGCGCGTTCACTCGGACTACTTTTGTGCCGGCGCTGACATCGCGATCACTGCCAGCTATCAAGCTACCGTGGATGGTTTCATGCGGCGGGGTTTGGGGCGCGAGGAAAGCCTCGATCTGTTGCGGCGGTCGGTGCGGCTGGCGCTGGAAGCTCGCGATGCATTCTGGCGGGAACCAGCGAATCGGATCGGCCGGCCGCGGCCATTGGTGGCGGCTTCGGTAGGGCCTTACGGCGCGTTTCTGGCCGACGGCTCGGAATATCGGGGCGACTACGGCTTGAGCGAGACCGAGTTGATGGATTTTCACCGTCCGCGAATGACCACCTTGCTCGAAGCCGGCCCTGATCTATTGGCTTGCGAAACCTTGCCCTGCTTTGTCGAGGCGCGGGCGCTGGTTCGACTGCTAGCTGAGTTTCCCGACGTGAGCGCCTGGATCAGTTTCAGCGCCCGCGACGACTCTCATATCTGCCATGGCGAATCCTTAGCCGAGTGTGCGGCGTGGTTGGACAAACAGCCGCAAGTCGTCGCCGTAGGCGTGAACTGCACCGCTCCGCGCTACATTCCCACTCTGGTCCGGACCATTCGTTCTGCCACCAGCAAGCCTATCGTGGTATATCCGAATTCCGGTGAAATCTACAACCCCGACCGTCGTTGCTGGGAGGGAACGGCCACCAGTGTTGAGTTCGCCGCTGAAGCCGAGTACTGGTATGCTAGCGGTGCCCGGCTGATCGGTGGTTGCTGCCGCACGACGCCTGACTACATCACGGCGCTGGTCAACTGGGCTCGCCGCTTACCTTTTCCGCCACTTTGACACGGTTCCAAAGTCGACTTGAACCGTCACTACATTTTCAGTTGGTTCATGTCAGCTTCAGTTTACGGATCGATAATGGTTTCTAAATCTTGACTTGGTCCATCCGGACTACATCAGCTCAATCTGGACCGTGCCATTTTAGCCTGAGCCCCAAGTGATGCTGTGTCCTTGGTTCTTCCGGCGAGGGTAGGCGTCTCTGATTGGCTGGCTATCCCAGCGATGCGTGATCTCTAAATTGGCGGAATTTTTGTTGGCACTAAAAATGCTTTAATTTTCGATATCGTGCGGGGCGGAACCGTGATGAATGATCCAATGCATTGGTTATGAGGTCGTAACTCCTTAATATCCATGTTAGAAACACTCGACCGTTTGCGATAATGCACCCAATTGATCTAGCGCTCTTCGAGAGATATGTTTCATTAAAATCAAACTTTATGCGGCCTTGTGGTTCTGATAAGGCCCGTATGTAACAGGGAAGCACAAGTAGTTTTTAGAGACGTAAACGATTATAATCTTGAGTAAATTGGTAGGTTTTTCAGCTGGATCGAGCATGGTAGAGAGGAGGTGATTTGTATGCTTTCAACCGCATTTAGACATGAGTCGCACGAGCTGCAAGAGTCGCACGAGCTGATAGAGTACGCCAAGACGCGGCTGGAGGATCTCGAACGCCTGCGCAATCTTGGATTGGTGTGTCGAAAGGGCGATTTCTTTCCGTCCGTCCATTATCCGCCGATTACCATGTATCCGCCGATGACCGACGACGAGCTGCTGGCCAGCTACACCATGCCCGAAGACGGTCGGCTCGATGTTTACGCGCACATTCCTTTTTGCCGGCAGCGATGTGTCTTTTGTCACTATCCGCTGAAGCTCGGTATCAACCAGGGCGATGAGAAGGACCGCTATCTTTCGGCGTTTGAAAAAGAGATGGACATCTACATGTCCAAGCTCGGCATCGACCGCATCATCGCCCGTTCCATTCTGGTCGGGGGCGGTACCCCCACGTACCTGTCCCTGAAGCAACAGAAGCGCTTCCTCGACATGATGGCTAACCGCATCGATATGTCGACCTGTCGCCAGTATACCTTCGATGTCGATCCCAACACCCTGCTAGGCGAAGAGGGCCGCGAGCGGCTCAGGATGTTGCGCGACTATGGCACCGATCGGCTGACCATCGGCATCCAATCGTTGGATGACGAGATTCTGCGGTTGATGAACCGACACCATAATGCCGCCCAAGCGATCGAATCCATCGAAGAGACGCACAAGGTGGGGATGACGGTGAACATCGAGTTCATCTTCGGCTTCCCTGGCCAGACCATCGAAGGTTGGGCTGACATGATCGAGCGCGCCTGCCAGCTCGATGTCGAGGAAATCCAGCTTTATCGCCTCAAGATCGACGCCTACGGCGACTATCAGGGGCCGGTCAAGAAACTGATCACCAAGCGGCCCGACCTAGTGCCGACCATCGAGCAGACCGTGATCATGAAGCAGGTGGCGATCGATATTCTGGCTCGGCATGGCTATACGGAAAATCTGCGCCGGGTATTTTCCAAGGAGTACAAGCATCACTCTCGCTACGCCCATAACCAATGCTGTCGCCTGCTCGATCAGATCGGTTTTGGCCTCACCGCATTCAGCAGCTTGCGCGACCGCTTCGCCTTGAACACCCAGCATTTCGACGAATACTATAGCCTCATTGAGTCGGGACATTTGCCCATCAATCGAGGGATCATTCGTAGTCCTGAAGAGCAAATGCGGTGGGCCATCATTCTGCCACTTAAAAACCGCTCGGCACGCAAGAGCGATTTCCTGCGGGCTACCGGCAAACCGATGGAGCATTATTTCCGCGCCAAGATCGCCAAGCTTCAAGATGCCGGACTGGTCGTCGAAGACGAGGAACGGTTAGTACTCACCAAGCTGGGCGCTTTTTTCGCCGACGAGGTCGTCCAACAGTTCCAGCATCCCGACTATATACACTATCCGGTCGATCATTATGATGCCGGGCCGCTGCATCCTTGCAACGACTGCGCGCCCTAAGATTTTGTGTCATCTTCAGGAGGAAGCTACGTTATGACCGCTTTTGTTTTCCGGAGCATCATCGCGGTGTCCGTGTTATGGGCCTGCTTGATATCGCCGGCTTTCGTCCAGCCCATGCCACCGCCGGATAGTCGCCAGCAACTGCCAAACGACGAATTCACGGCACCCGGTGCGGGAATTGGCGATGCTCCCGGCGGGATGATGCCCGGAGCCGATCCCTTTATGCTGCTGGAGAACAGTCGCCAGGTTCAGGCCGATCTTGGGTTGAGTGAGGACCAAATCCGCCGCCTGGGTCACAGTGGACAGCTGTTTCGCACCCAACTCCAGGAACTTGCGCACGCAACCGATGAGTCTTCCAAGGCCGAGATGAAACGGCAGATCTGGACCAGCCGTGGCGCTATCGCCCACATTCTGAATCCAGAACAGCTTCAGCGGCTGCAACAAATCATGCTGCAAGTCGAAGGGCCGTGCCTGGCGATCAGCGACCCACGTTTCAGTCGAGATCTGGGCCTCGACGAGACGCAGTTACGCGAGATGACCACTGTCTGTCGCGAAATGGCCAAGGATATGCGCGACGCTTTTCGCCAGCCCGAGTCTGGTGAGGATCCCTGTGTTGCCTTGCGTGCCAACCGCGCCCGGATTGAGCGATTTCGAGCGGAAGGTCAAGCGCAGGTGATTGCGCTGCTGTCGGGTTCGCAGCAGCGCAGGCTGCAAGACATGCAGGGACGCAAGCTCGTCCTTGATCCCGTCATGCCGCCGCAATGCAATCTTTGAAGGAACATGCTGGCCGCCACTATTCACCGAGGAGTCCCCCATGGCCTTCGCTTGGAATGATTCGAATTTTATGAACGCGTATTGTGAATCCCGACCGGTCGTACCGCAGCCGATGGACAAGGAGGATATCCTGCGTCTGTTGACCTGCCAGGGCGAAGAACAGCAAGCGCTATTTCGCGCCGCCCGCGCCGTCCGCCAGGCCGCGGGTATGGATGTGGTCAAGCTGCGCGGTGTTATTGAGATCTCCAACTATTGTCAGAAGAGTTGCGACTATTGCGCTATCCGGCCGCAAAACAAGGAGATGGTGCGCTACCGGATGGACGTGGAAACCATCCTGGCCATCACGGAAGAGATCGTCGCCGAAGGTATTACCACCGTTTTTCTCCAGGCCGGTCAGGATCCCAAATCTGATGCTTTTGTTTACGAGGCAATCCCACGCATTCGTGCCCGGGGCGTCAATGTCCTACTCAACCTGGGTGAGAAACCCCGCGAAACATATGCCCGTTACGTAGCGGCGGGGGCTGATTCCTACATCCTGAAGTTTGAAACCTCCAACCCGGACCTCTATCAAGCGATCGTCGGTACGCCGTTGGCGAAGCGATTAGAATGCGCCCGGTGGATCAAAGAGGTGGGGATGAAGCTGGGGACTGGCAACATTATCGGCCTGCCGGGCCAGACTCTCGACACCCTTGTCGAAGACATCCTGCTGGCTCGGGAGATGCAGCCTGATTTCGTGAGTTCCTCGCCGTTCATTCCGAACGAAAATACGCCGCTGGAACACCTCGATGTCGGCGACCTACAACTGACTCTGAATTCCATCGCGATCTGCCGCCTGTTGTTTCCCTATGCCTTGATTCCAGCGGTCAGCGCTTTGGAGAAGATCAGCAAGGGTGGCCAACAGATGGGGCTGAACGCCGGTGCGAACGTGCTTACCATCAACTTCACGCCCAAGGATTTCCGCGATAAATACGCCATTTATTCGAAGGAACGTTTTGTCGTGAGCCTCGACCATGCGCGAGCAACCGTCGGCACTGCTGGGTTGCGAGTTCGTTAGCGGGCGTTGGTTGATTCGGCCGGATAACCATCGATATTTTTTTACACGAATGGCAATTTTCGCTCTAAAAAATCACCGATCCCGGCCGATAAGGTAGATAAGTACGCGGTACGGACAGCGCGTGCTACCAACGCCCACGCGCCGGGCGGTAGGATAGGCGCACTCTCCTCTAGTGGTTTGGGTTGACATCCTCCCAAGTGAGCTTGCCGCCGGTTATCCGGCGGCTTTTTTTTGTCTCGTTGGTGCGAGACTGATCAGTAAGGCCGGACGCCAAACAAATAGGGATGCAACAGCAAAATGATCGCGAAAATGCCCAATCCCCATGCCGCTGGCCGGCGCAGTTCGCGCCAGGACCCTGTCTGACGACCACTGAGGAGTGCCGCGAACGGTACATAGGACGTGATGGCAGCAAAACGCTGCCAGCGTTCCCCCTGATCAGTCATCATCCGGCGGTCGAGATGCCAGGAACCCAGGATCGCGGTCAGTAAAAGTCCGCCGAAAAATAACAGCGAAGCCAGATCGCCGTTGGCGAGGATATGAACCGTCGCCCACAGTATGACGCCCCACATCACCGGGTGGCGGGTGATGCGCAACACGCCGTGAGCCGGTTGGGGTTGTGCGAGCGTCTCGGCCATGCCGACCGCCGATGGGTTGGGGGCTAGCACCCCACCCACGACGAGGATCAACGCGATCGGCATCACCAGCAATGGCAGATGACGCAGGCCGTGACCCGGTACCCAAAGGAAATCGGTGTGGGATGCTTGGATGTAGCCGGTAATCATCATGCCCAGTGTCAGCAATGCAACCAGCGAATACAAACCCAAAAACCCTTTTTCGCCTAGGCGGCCGACCAGCTGGCTACGCACGGTGGTGCTGGACAGACCGAGATGACTGACGACAAAGGCGGTGCTAGCCAACCCGGTAACCCAAAGCGCGGCGCTCATGCTGATATCTCCTGATCGTGTGATGAATTCCTTTTAGGATAACACCAGCGCTATCTTCGGATTAGGCGGCAGCTTGCAATAAACGGGACTCACCGTTTCCCGATACCGACATTGAAAACCTCGCAGCTCTTTGCGAGGTTTTCAAAAGAAGCGTTTGTGGGGTGTATCGAGCGAAGAAAATAATTTGCTGACCGGCGCCCCGGCGCTGCCACGGCTCCGGGTTGGACAGTACCTGCTCAGGCTGCTTTCCGTTCCAAGATATGGTGGCTAGCCTCGAAACGTTGCAATACTGCCTGCCAGTGCATGACTTCCAAAGGGTGGTGATGCCGGTTCGCCGTTTCGATATCTTCGCGGATGATGCGATCGATGATCATCTCACCACCTGGTTGGTGGACTAAACAGCAGCCTAGTTCGGCGGCAACGATCTCCGGCATGTGCTCGTGTTGGGCGATGGCTTCGATGTCTTCTTCATCGAGGTCGGTCAGGCCGACGCAGTCTTCATAAGTCAACATGGTACACCTCCACACCTAACGATACCTCGTTCCAGCTTGGGCCGAAGTTCACGAGGCGTTAACCTGCGTTTTCAAATCTTCCCAACCTGAAAGCCGAATCGACGCTCTTGACCTTCACTCTGGTCAATCGCGGCAGTCCAGCTTTTCCAAGAAACAGGATCCACGACTTTCCGTTCCGATCTCACGGTCGGTTTGGTCTTATTAGATACCCCTTTCTTGTGTTAAGAATACCACAATTACCTTGATGTTGAAATGGATATAGATCCAATTTAGCCCCCTATCATTTTTCAGCCCGGCTTGGCACTTGGTCGAAAATTAAGTTTTTTTATAGGCTTACAGGGAGATTTGGTTCGTCAGGGAAAACCAAGCGGATCGGGGAAAACGTGATGCCCCGCAGCCTAGACTACAGGGTTATCATGTCTATTTTTCCCATCAGCCCCGAGGACACCATGGTCGATTTGTTGAGTTACGAGCACGGCATCCACGCCGTCGATTCCGGTTATGTCCGACCCCAACTGGCCGCCATCCATCTGATCGTCGAACACGGTCGGGTCGTTGTGGTGGATACTGCCAGTAATGCTTGCGTGCCACGGGTTTTGGAAGCGTTGCAGGCGCTGGGTTTATCGCCGGCCTGCGTTGCCTATGTCTTCCTGACTCATGTCCACCTGGATCACGCGGGCGGCGCCGGAGCGATGATGCGGGCCTTTCCCGAAGCCCAACTGGTGGTGCATCCGCGCGGGGCGCGGCACATGGCTGACCCCACCAAGCTGTTTGCTGCCGTCCAAGAGGTGTACGGTGTGGAAGAAACCCAGCGCCTGTACGGTGACCCGCTGCCGATAGCGGCGGATCGTATCCAGGAAGCCAGCGATGGTTTCAGTTTCGACTTGGCCGGCCGACCCCTGGTTTGTCTGGATACGCCCGGTCATGCCCGCCATCATCTTTGTCTGCTCGATTCTCGCAGTGGTTGCCTGTTCACTGGCGACATCTTTGGTATGTCCTTCCGCGAACTGGACGTAGAGGGTCGGCCATCAATCATCCCGACTTCTTCGCCAACCCAGTTCGAGCCCGAAGTGATGCACGCCTCCGTGGATCGCATTCTGACGTATCGACCGCCGGCGGTTTATTTAACGCACTTTGCTGAAGTCCGGGACGTGGCGCGGTTGGGTGGCGATCTGCATCGCTTGATCGACGCCTATGTGGCGGTCGCTGAGCGTGAACGGGACAGCGGCCTGGAGCGTGGCACACGGATACAGGATGGTTTGTGGGCGCTGATGGAGGCCGAGGCCGTGCGCCAGGGTTGGCGGTTGCCGGTCGATCAGTGGCGGGAGGTGGTGCGGATGGACATTGAAATCAATGCTCAAGGTTTGGATTACTGGCTGGATCAAGTGAAGCGATAACCTGAGACTTGCCAGAAGATGCCGCTGCCTGCGAATAGGCAGCGGCACCATTGGAACCTACATACGTTTGGCCAATACCTGGAAGAGCTGGACTGCCGAGCGAGTAACATCAGTCGCTGACTGCATTGGCGCATTGGCCAGTGCGTTCGAATTCGGCAAAATTGCCCAAGGTGGTTTCGGCGATGTTGCGCAAGGCGTGATCGGTCAGAAAGGCCATGTGCGAGGTCACCAGCACGTTGGGGAAGGTCAGCAACCGTGCCAGTTCGTCGTTGGTCGGCACCTTGTCCGATAAATCCTGGTAAAAATAATCGGCTTCTTCCTCGTACACGTCGATAGCGAGCATCCCGATCTTGCCGTTTTTCAGGAACTTGATCACCTGATCCGTTTCCAGCAGAGCGCCGCGACTGGTATTGACGATGAACACGCCGTCTTTCAAATAAGGCAGCGTTTCCTCGTTGAGAATGTGGCGGGTTTCCGGAGTCAACGGACAATGGAGGGTGATGATGTCGGCCTCGCGGGCGAAGGTAGGGCCGTCCACATAGGTTGCCCACTGCTTTACCGTCTCGTTTGGATATTTGTCGTAGGCCAGAATGCGGCAACCGAAGCCGCTCAGATTCTTGATCACCATCTGGCCGATCTTGCCGGTGCCGAACACGCCGACCGTCTTGTCGCGCAACTCGAACCCTTCCAACCCGGCGATCTCGAAATTGAATTCGCGGCTGCGGTTATAGGCTTTGTGGGTTTTGCGTCCCAGGGTCAGGATGAGCGCCAGGGTGAATTCGGACACTGCGTTGGGCGAATAGGCTGGCACCCGTGCCACCGAGATTCCATGTCGTTTGGCCGCTGCCAGGTCGATCTGGTTGTAGCCGGCGCTGCGGGTGGCGACGAGCTGGGTGCCGTGTTGGGCGAGATCGGCGATCACGGCGGCGTTGCAGGCATCGTTGACGAAGATGCACACGCCGGGAAACCCGCGCGCCAGCGCCATCGTTTCCGGCGACAGACGCGGCTCAAAGAATGTCAGGTCGTGGCCGAATTGGGCGTTGTAGCGTTCCAGAGAGTGGCGGTCGTAGGACTTGGTGCTGAACACGGCGACTTTCATCGGGATCACCTCGCTTGAATTCGACTATGCGTTGGCCTGCGTTTTCCGCCATGCGGCCGGCGGCATGCCAACCATCCGCTTGAATGCACGAGAAAACGCGGCTTCGGAATCGTAGCCGACATCGAGCGCGATCGTCGCGACGGTTCGATTCGATTCGCGCAACAGCCGGGCACTGAGTTGGATGCGCCAACTGGCCAGATATTGCATCGGCGGAAAGCCGAGGAAATTCACGAAGCGCTCGTGAAGGGCGGAACGCGACAAGCCGACCTCGTGGCCGAGATCATCGACAGTCCACGCGCGATCAGGACGTTCGTGCACGAGCGCGAGCGCCTTGCCCACGAA
>Ga0272412_1000739_pt1 | contig 10433 bp, 1 predicted proteins | sample WWTPWeurt_MetaT_FD_193540 | JGI IMG/M metagenome (GOLD analysis project Ga0272412, IMG submission 193540) | Metatranscriptome of activated sludge microbial communities from WWTP in Nijmegen, Gelderland, Netherland - WWTP Weurt (Metagenome... | ecosystem: Engineered > WWTP > Aerobic digester >...
CTCTTTTTGCAGAAAAATCATACAGAGGTATAAACTCTTGTAAATATATCGCCGATGTAAGTTTGCACTTCGGATTGTATTTACCGGTAATAATTACAAACGGTTGTTTTCCCTTCAAGTAACCGTTAAATTTTGTCGCCTGAATATACAATTGTCCCTTGGGAAAAGTTTTTACCTTTGCATAATCGTATTGCTTTGCGTCGGTCTGTTCCGCTAAAGTCCCATTGTAAATAACATTTGTAAATGCTATTTCGTCGGGATTATATCTGATGTCAATTTCAAAACCCTGCAAGCTGTCGCTTGCGTAAATCTCGTTAGACGTTACAAGCAATATAAATTGATTGTTACCGCAGATATTGGCTCGTTGCGATACTTCCAATTTTACTTTTAACGGTTGCTCCGCTTTACTTCTGCCGGGATTTATTCCCGACAGAAGTAAAACAAGAGCTAATGCAATCACATTAGGCACATAATACTTAACGCACAACATTGATAATTGCGTTAGCATTGGTCGTATTTCCCGTCAATCGGGCTACATACATTCCGGTTTCAGCCGCAGATTCATTTATATTCCACACAAATGTACGCGGTCCTTGAGTTAAGGCTCCCGAATATAGTGTTGCTACCGGCCGTCCTACAACATCAACGATAGTCAGGTTGTAATGTCCGTCCATAGGAATATTGTATGTTATACTTGCAGTGTTTCCTGCCGGATTCGGCTGTACGATTGTGTTCTCATCAGAAGAGTTATTCAGTATAACTTGCTGATTTTCTTTTTTCAGTCCATTGAACTCTACATTAGAAACCGAAAGTACAGGCTCAGTACTTTCAACTGTTATGTATGCTATCGGCTCATTAGACAGAAAGTATCCGTCTGCAGCAAGAGCGAATTTATCGCCATTAGCTTCCGCGAGTACAATATTATCACTATTGCCGTTCACCGGAGTTACATTAATAATTTTTCCGCTTGCCGACAATTCCAGACCGACAGGGCCGTTTTGCGTTCCATTCAGATAAATCGGAATTGTATAGATATTCTGTCCGCTACTGTTTGGAGTGCCAAACACTACATTATTTGCTCTTGAATTTTGGCCATTTACTTTTCCTGCTTCACCGGGAATTGTATCGAATATCCACGGCAAAGAGAATACACGACCTGATATGTAGTGAAGAATTAGTGCAGCATCCAATGCATTTGCATCAAAATATATTAAGCGCAACGGTCCTGCATCCGGCGGCAAACCGGATAAACTTTCCAGCGAGTCGTAACGAATGCGTCTGCCGACAGTATCTCGGTCAATAGTTCTTTTCCATATTGAAGTGTCGCGTAAATTATCCCAAGTTCTTGTAGAATAATAATAACGACCATCATGGTTTACATCTGCATGATACGCATTACCGTGTCGCAAAGAATCTTTGCGTATGCTATCGGGCAAATTGGCGGTCTTTACTTGCCAGCGTAATACTAAGCGCGAATCATCAACCGTAACGAAACGATTTTGTATCATGCCGGCGTGTTTTCTTGTACGAAGTTGCGACAATGTAGCATCGCCGTCTCCCCAACCCGGCATGAACCATCTGGGGATAGCGCGGAAGAAAATTCTACGTCCTTCGCCGCTAGTTGAGCCACCTGACGGCCGCCATATAGTTGTAAGTCGTTGGCTGCTGAAAGCGAACTGCGGCGTATCGTACATCAATCCGTTGATAAAATCACTTAAAGATGAATTAACACCGAAAGTATTACCTTTAAGACCTACTGCCGCGTTTGTTACAACCGGTGCAGAAGGCAAATTCGGATTACCAACATCTCCATAAGCAAATTCGATACCTCCGGCGTAGTTGCCGGGGAATTTATCGTCGACACCTTCATATAATACCGCTTGGAAATTTCCTACGCTGGAAGGAACATCTTTTGCAAGAATATTTAAGTTTTTCCATTGAATAATCAAACGGCGATTAGGATACGATCCCGTTATCATATATGATATTTCGGAAGGGAGATACGCAATATTATTATAAGTGGCATCGCCTGCTTTACGATAATAGTGGTCGCCCCAAAAAGGTGCTACTACGAAATTAGGATATGATGCACTATTTGTAAATAAAGCACTGGAAACATTATTGGCAATGGAACTGAATATATCGGGATTTTGGAAAGTGGCAAAACCATTTACATTAATCCAGATACTCTGTTGTTTAGAGCCGCCAAAAGTATAATTGAAATTCAGAGCGTTCAAATCAACACGGTAATAACCATCATCCGGATCAGTTCTCAATCCAAGCGGAGGTTGCTGCGGTATTAATCTCGATTCAAAGTAGGCATAGGGAACTCCCAAACTTCTTTGATATGTTTCAAAGCGTATGCGTGCATTTGTATTACCCGACGGCGGCCATACTTGAGTCCGAACTTTACTCGAAGCGGCTTGCGAATTATTATTCCAGAGTAAACCGTTAATAAATTCCCCGTTAGAACCTTTAAGCCCCACCGAAGCATTCTCCAGATAACTTAAATTCGACACAACTGCATCGCCATAGACAAAATCAATGTCCGGTTGTGAATTTACGTCGGTTGAGTTGTGAGTGCGATCTCTAAACATAGATCTTTCCCACAGAATCAACTGAAAGCTTGCAAAATTATGGCGCGATGAGCCGTCGTGATTAATATCCAAGTTGGTCCATTGGATAACTAATTGCCGCTTATTAGGAGCTGTTCCTACAATCTGCCACGACACTTCTGTTGTATCGGTTACGTATCTGTGATTTCCCCAATAAGGTGCAATTACGTTTAACGGGTCAGTATTTGTGAATAGTGCAGCCGAGTTCGAATATGGTTGAGCAGGTGCTGCAATTCCTCCGATTATTACAAATCCGTTTGTTGAAACCCATATATTGCTTCCGGCTGGATATGAGTTATTGTCTAACTGCATATTAAACGGCGTAACAATTTGAAAGTAATCGTCGTCTAAATTTACAGGCGGCGTAAATATTGTTCTAGTCGGAAACGTTGCCGTTAATTCTTGATAAGGCATATCCGACAATTGAATAGGCCCGTTGTATCGGCTAATCAAAGTCGAAGGTTCAACGCCAATGTCTTTGTAAAGAGCATTTTGGTTGATAGACGGAGCATCAAACTCATCGTAAACTCGCTGCGCAAAAAGCTGACTGCTTCCTATGCTAAGCGAAAGCAATGCTAACAGAAATGATGCTGTCTGTACACATTTAACTTTCATGAAAAACTCCTTGTTTATATTTTATTGTTTTTTTCATGTTATATCTGCCGCCATATTATTTCTAACATAGCGGCAGACATCGTGTTTATTAGCGAACAAGCATCATCGGACGAGTAATACTTACGCCGTTTATTGTCATTCTGCAAAGGTATGCTCCCGTAGCCAATTCTTCGCCATTAGCACCCTTGCCGTCCCAGCTTAGATGATATGTACCGGAATTATATTTGCCTTCCGCCAATGTCGCTACATTATTGCCTAATGCATCATACATTGCAATATGAATTTGCGAAGTTGAAGGAACAGAGAAGTTAAATTCCGTTTTCGACGTAAATGGATTAGGCGTATTCTCCGATATTGACGCACTGGCCGGCATACCGGTTTCTGCCTCATGAACATCACTTACGAAGTCATAATAAATTATAAAGCCGTCAATGATATCTTGGAATATAGTTATAGTGCATATTCCGGCGTTTTCTTGGAAGTCGCAATTTGCAGAATGGCGACCTACCGCTAAACGCATATCATAGTCAAAGTGAGCACCGGCCGCAACAGCGTCGCGTATATGCCACGAGGATCCCGCAGGATTTTTCTGCGCATCATTTCTTGCCGGTACCAAGTTCTTATCCCAAGAAAGCGTAACAGGATATGCTTGCTGGAACGAACCGGTTAAATTGCCGGCTTGGAATCTTGCTTTATAGACAGCTACACTGCTATCTTTCGGCGTAGCCGTGGGGAATATATTGCGAAGTATACCATTGGTCTTTGCAATAGTCCAACGAGCGTCAAACGCATCTCTCGGCGGAAGCGGCGGCAATTCATATTCGCAATAGTTAAAGTCAAGCTTTGAATCTTGACCTCCTGAATATTCTCCGAATGTAGCATTGGGAGCCGTACCGAATGTGAGAACCTGCATACCTCCTATTTGTTCGTTATTGCGAACAGTAATCGGAACGGTAAAGTCTGTTTTGTCCGAAACTGTTACGTAATAATCAAGGAAACGTGTTTCTTCACCGTCGGTAACTTGTATGCGAATACGTAATTTTCCATTTACGATTGAACCCTTGACTGCGTCAAGATTCAATCCGCCATTCGAGCGTACAACGATTTTTTGCAAAGAATCCGTAGGCCCGGTAATGCTAGAAGGCTCAAGCGTCAGATTGATACCGGCCGGCTCTACTACCGATAAAGTTATAGTTTCGCGGCCTGCCGTCGGATTATCGCGCAACAAATCAATGTCAATAGCTTTCAAAGTGTCAATGTAAGTATCTCCGTCTGCAACACAACGTACAACTGGTGCCGACAGTAGTCTCGGAATATGATTGGTAGAATCAACTTCAAGAATAAATGTCTTGATGTCCGTCAATCCGCCTGCATCGGTCAATACTATTGTAACAGTATCCGGGTTGTTATACGGATCGATTTTTCTCGGAGCATCTTTTACACCCGGCGTTCCATATAGAATACCGCTGACAGGATTGATTTGCAACCATTTCGGCGTTTTTTTCATATTACGCACATCCCAATAACCGGCTTCTTCAAAGCACGGATCTTTAGGAATTGAATCTTCCTGACTGTCAGCATAAAGAAGTTTGAAACTTTGTGCTTGACCGAAGTTCGGGTCATAGTACTGTATTCTACGGTCTCTGTCAAGCAACGTAGGATTGTAATCAACCCCTTCTTTTGCTTTCGGCAATGATTGTGTCGTTATCGTAGGTGAAACGTTGACAAATACTTTGCGTGTTTGATAATTCAAACCACTGTGACCGTCATTTACAACGATTGTAATTAATGTATCAACATTCAGCGCACGGTGCGATTGGTCCCCCGGATAAGCGGGCATCAGCAATCGAAGCGCACTATCACGAGATATTCTGACATTCAGCATACCTTTAACGGTAAAGTCTACTGCAAACGGGTCTGCTTGTGTATCACTCGAATCCTTAAACATATACTTATCGGCCATCCAATTGGGACGTACTTGTGCTAATTCGTCATTGGACGTATCAGCCGGATTTGTCCTGATTGATTTTGAAAGGAAACCATAGGAGGTTCTTCCGTAACGGAAATCCCAATTCTCGAGTTCTTCGGCTTCTCTGTCTTCAATTTCGTCATCAGTATCGAAATCTACTTGGAAGCGTAGCTTATCGGTTACGTTTGCAACTAAAGTGCCGGGCTCAGGCGGATTACATCCTTCGCTCTTACCTGTCGCTTGGGTAAATTGCGGCATCGAGTCGGCTACAAAAATCATGAATTTGTAACGTGTAGAGTCCGAATATCCGTAATCAAGCGTATCTTGATTTAGATAGCGAGCATTACCTGGCTGACTTAACAATACATCGTCGTATTGTTGAGCGTGGAAATAGGATTGATACAAGTAAACAAACTTCGACAAAGTATCTACTATAAAGACCGAGTCAATGGTCTTTCCTGCGATATTTTTCAATGCATCAACAGTGCGACGGCCAGGTGAATAATTCTTCGCTACAACTTCCATCCACTCGCCGCCCGGAACAACATACGGGTTTGTCGGTCTTCCTTTAAGCTCGACATAGCCACGCGCTCCGTAATAGGGATTTCTGGAATCTGACGGCCATACGGTATCAGCCTTTATCCAACGGCGCAATGCAGTCAGTTTATTGTTCGGATCGTTATCCCGTATCGTATCTCCGTAGGGCGATACATACAACGGATACCAGAAGTACTCCAATTGATTATAACGCTTGTATGTGGTATCGCCAACCGGACGGTCAAGGTCCAAAGCCCAACGCGGATCGTAGAACATATTGGAGTCTATCGCGGTTATGACGAATATCGAATCTCGTGTGCGTGGGTCGTTGTCGTCGGCACGGTTGTATTCCACGTCTTCATTCAAAGTAATTTTATCTTTGAACGTAGATTTATAGAAATCGCTGGTATTAGGATTTTCTATTTGTATTTTGCTACCCGTGAAAATCGGAGGTGCAACCGAGTTTGATATTCTAAATCCAAGACCACGTGACAATGCCGAATCTACGCCTTCTTTCCAAAGAGCCGTTCTCGACACTACACGAATATAGTCGCCCGGACGCACCGGAAGCGCGTTCCAGCGTTCGCCGGCAAAGTAGCTTACAATCGTATCTGCATTATTAACACCGCCGGCTAACGACGACGGCATATTCGGACGATTCGTGAATACAACTGCTTGGTTTTGATAGTTGTAACGTATGCCTCGGCGATTAAGTTCAGGACTCATCGTAAGTTCATAACGACGGCCGCCCAAAGCGGATATATCTTCATTATGCGCCGAATCTGCCAATCTCGGCACCAAACTCTCAGAGCCGCCGAAATTATACAGACCTTCATAGGTTCTTCTAACACGAGCACTTACTCCGGTACGAGTTGCAGAATCCATAACAAAATCAACTCGGCCTCTGAATGCTTCGCGAGGATATTCGCCACGATTATTCAGAACAGGTATATCAGTAACTTGCTTCAAATTTGTACGGATATAATCACCCGTTGAGTCGTTGATAACAAAGAAAACTGTCTCGTTAATCGAATACATATCGTCGTTATTCAGATTCGGGTCTTCTCCTTCATATTGGGCTTGTGCCTCAAGGAACAAAGGATAGCCAATCGCGTGGGTATATTCATTTACGCGCTGGTCAACCGCAAATTCACCCTGTAAGCGGCTAATTTGCTTCCACAGAACATTCTCTTTTCCGGTTGCATAATTCAAAGAATCAGTTTGATTGGGATCTTTTGTCATTCTGCGGACATATTTACCCCAAGATTGCTTTCCTGCATCCGTGTATCTGCGAAGTTTCGGCGGAATACCGACAGCAAAGTCTTCTATAGGCGACATTCTTCTATTCGAATAGTCAGCCGTTTTAATATCTGTACCTTTGTCAAATAAATCGTAGATACGACCTTCCATCAACAAGGTGTCGGGTATTAAACCAACTTGTATCGGAGTGTATGTATAACCCGGATATCCGTTTTGCTCAAACGGTCCTTGTTGCGTAGGGCTGGTACGTTGCGCCGCATTTCTAATGAAGCGCATGTGTGTTTTACCGTTTCCTTGTATAAAGAACGTTTCTTGCGACTGACCGGCTGCGTTACCGGGGTGGCTGTTAGGCATAATGGTATTAACATTAGCCTCTGTGCGCCCCCAATAGTTCCCTATTAAACTGACGGTAGTACCGCGTCCGATACCGGCTCCGCCGGATAGAGTTCCCTTAGAATCCGGGGCATCGGGCAAACGAACTATGAAACGAGCGTCATTATCGTATATCGAATTTGCGGCTATCGAATAACGTGTCAATGGCAACGGACCGGCCATTTCCCCGTAGATAACAGCACCGGCCAAATCGCTTGATGCAGGATTATCGGGGTTGATATACGGGCCGCCGATATAATCTTGAGTACGGCCAATCGGCGACGTTGCTTTGTTGTTGGTCAGTAATGACCTAAACATAACCAAACTTAATTCGTAGTTATCCGAATAAATAGCTGCACCTGTAAATGCAGTGTTATTTTGCATTCTTACGCGATTGAAATAGATAGAGTCGCTACGGAATCTTCTTTCCATTGTAACACTGTCAAGAATATAAATGGCACCGCCCAAACCAACACCATTCTCGCGCATTCCGTTACCTAAGACATCGCGCAAGAAGCCGGGGTGGAAACGCTTTATATCTATTTGCTTCAATCCCATTTGTGTTGTTCCGCTTCCAAGCAGATTAGCATCCGGATTTGGCTCGGCTATATTATTGTAGAAGCGCGTCAACATTCTAACGTCTGCCGCAACTGCGGTAGTACGTTGATTTGTAAACAAGCTGTCCGTAGAAGCAACGTGCATCGCAACTCCGTCGGGAGCGATGTGTATATCATCGGCATCTGATATGAAGAAACGCTTGGACGAAGTGCGCGGATGTATCATAGCGATAGCACCGCCATTACTGTTCCAAGCTTTATTTCCGTCGAAAGTACAACCTTTTACAACATTCAGGTCGCCATTCATAGAGTACACGGCACCGCCGCCGCGAACCGTCTTTTTAACTTCAAGCGTTGCATTGGCAGGCAATTCACCCACCACGTTATTCTTGAAATCTGCACGGACTAAGCGAATATAACGCTGTCCAATCGGAACGGGCGGTTCAATGCTGGGCAAATGAATTGCAATAGCTCCACCGGAATATCCGGCACTGTTGTTGGTAAATCTTACGGAGAAGCCCGGGCCATAAGCCTGTGCCAGCGGCAGATCGTTAATAAAGCCGCCTGCACCGTACACGGTCATATTCCGATTAGTATAGATTGCACCGCCATGAGCGGCCGCTTTATTATCTTCAAAACTTATTCTGCGTCCGTAGTCGCGCAAGCGCGGATTCGGTACGTCCGAGCCGCCTATAATCGGAGAAGGGCGCTGGTCAGTATTTCCGTGAACATACACGGCACCACCGCTACCGGCTGTATTTCTAAGAAATTCGGTTGCCAATGTCGGATGACCGCGCAATTGCAAACGACCTAATGTCTGCATGTGATATATTGCACCGCCCAACGAGTAGCGTTCAATATTATATTGGTTTTGATACGGCGTTTCCGTTGCATTGTCATGGAACGAGCCGTTAATAATCATTGAGGTATAATTTCCTATGTACAATGCTCCGCCACGCGCCCCGCGCGAGTTCGGATGCAATTGCCTGTTTACTGCTTTGTTATGATGGAATACGACAAAATCTTTTGAGCCGAAGCTTCTGAAGCCGAACGGGCCGTCTGCAACACGTATACTATCATTAACACCAAGCCCGACTTCAATTTTCCGGTTTTCGTCAAGTTCACGGCCGCTAATCAGCACGGCACCGCCGAACGCTTCGTTTTTCCACCATTTTGTATCGTCAAACAGTCCGTAAGGTTTGTTCGTATCGGTAACAACTCGCTTGCCGCCTATACGCAAAGTATCTATTGCCGAAAGCAATGCCCGATTATTCTCGAACGTAAGCTGACGTATTCTGCCGGTAAAAATAGCAAGGCGAGCATCATCTACCAATTGGCGACGACTATCATCGTTTGCAACTGCCGGCTCATATACATTTCTGTCCAATTCGTCTAATTGTACAACACGTTGCTGTATAGGCGAACCGTCTGCTTCCGTAAGAGCCGGATTTTTATCGCTCCATTGATAATAGCCGATATTCAAATCGGTTGTATCGGGATAAACTCTATACGCAGGTACAATGTCTGCACTATCCGGCAAAGGTGCCTGAAGCAATTGTAACGCACCAGCACGATAGCGTGCGGTATTGTTGCGGAATTCGCAGTTTACAAGCCAAGTTCTCGAGGCAAAACTCGTAAGAGCACCGCCCGCGCCATTGGTAAGCCGATTCATCATCTGGTCTAATTTCAGATAACGCAACTTATCGCTTAGTTCTAAACGTGCAGTATCGTAAATCGGACGGTTATCTACGGTCGTATCTTTACGGAAATCGCGGAAGTCGCAATCACGGAAAAATGCGGCACGTGCGCCCGGCAGAACAATAATATGTCCCCATTCACGCGAGTAATCGTTTATCGGCTGTCCGCGAAAAACGATCCTTCGGTTGCCCAAGTTCGCCGGAATGCTCGGGGTTACCCCGAACAAACGCCGCCATTGCTGGAAACGTATAATGTCGTCGTCCGAATGCAAGCGGGCTGCCGTCCACATCATTGCCCGCATCGGCGAAACTTTTACACCGTTTGCCCCTTGGCTGTAATAATACTCCGGTGAGGTAAGATTCCGCAACTTTTTCGTTGCGGTATCAAGAATCACGTTAAAAATATAGTCATACTTCGCCGGATCAATCGTGGGCTCGTTAATAGATCCTTCGCTAACCACGCTCGAACTCAGAAAGTAACGCGGGTCATTGTATTGCAACAGACCTAATGATGCCGGGCTTGTACCGTTATACGTTGCCGTCATTCTTCCATCTGCCACAATGCGACCGCCGACCGAATCAATGATTCGACCATTGTCTAAAAAGACAACCTCCGTTCCCGGCTCAATCAACAGAGTTCCGGCAATCATATATGTGCCGCTTATCTGATAGATAGAGTCCTGGAGGAAGATACGCACTTCATTCGAGGCGATTCGCCCTGAAACTTGTACGCGTGGTTTTTGTGCATAGCCTATACTTGCCGCCATCAGACAGACAAGTAGAAGCGCACTTAAACGAAACCAACGTTGCA
>Ga0272412_1000741_pt1 | contig 10416 bp, 5 predicted proteins | sample WWTPWeurt_MetaT_FD_193540 | JGI IMG/M metagenome (GOLD analysis project Ga0272412, IMG submission 193540) | Metatranscriptome of activated sludge microbial communities from WWTP in Nijmegen, Gelderland, Netherland - WWTP Weurt (Metagenome... | ecosystem: Engineered > WWTP > Aerobic digester >...
GCTTCAGCTGGGCGTTTGGTGAGCAATTGTTGCGGGTGGAGAAATGATCAAAGCCCAGGTAGTCAAAGGGGATTTGACCACACTGAGCTCTGATTCTTTTCGAAACGGAAAGACTAACCCGAAAACGCAATCTCGGGTTTTGCCTCTTAGCCGCCTTCGGGGTGTTGCAGTGTGAACGGATAGTTCACTGTGACAATGCCACCGCCTTGGGGGGCTGGGAAGTTCCAGCGACGTACGGCTTGGGCAATGCAGTTGCCCACAGAAGGAACAGCCAAAGAAGACTCGGCAACGCTGGCACCCATGACTTGTCCTTCACCACCAATCACGAACCGAATAACTACACGGCCTTCTAGGTTTGGATTCTGCGCCAATCCCTGTTCGTGGCAGTGGGTGACCTGGGGCAAGTTGCGCAACACGACGCGGCGAATGGCTTCCGGCGAGAGCAATCCCGAGACGTCCGGGGGCTGAGCCCTAACCAGTGGACCTTGTGTGCGGCGGTTGGCCAAATGCGTACCCGCACCCGAACCAATGCCCTGCCCCGAACCGGTACCACTTCCGTGTCCGAGTGTACCGATGTTGCCCATACCGATGGTGCCCTCACCGGTACCGCCTCCACCCCAGCCGGTTCCTGACATACCGAGACCACCGAAACCGCCGGACTCACCACCGAAATCGCCCGTCAAGTTACCCTGCGCGCTTGCGTCGTCAGACCCATTTTCAGAGTCCGCACCGAAAGGCGAAGTGGGTCCTTGTCCGCCCGAGGCCGCTGCAGCACCCGTATTGAAGAGTGCCAAAACACCGCGGTTCGCAACAACCCGGTTTGCCTCTTCGCGAGCCATCCGTTGTGGACCGTCGTCTCGGCGTTGAATGGTGTAGTGGGCGTTGCGATTTGGAGCATCGCGGCGACCCATTTTGCCTTCTTCACCCGCGTGACGCGTGCCCGTGCCTCCCGCTTCGGCAGTGTTTGTCGTATTTTGTGGTTGTTCTTGTGGAGGTTCGCGTTCTTGCTGTCGTTGGATAAACGCCCGCAAATCACGCAAACGGTCTTCGTCGTTTCCTTGGGAGAGGTATCCAGCGTCGTCCGCAATCGCGACACGCATCGCCGTAATCCCGCCACCAATGAGAACAGCCGAACCCAAGAAAGCAGCGAGCATCGTCGTATCGCGTTTTCCTCCGCCGACCACTCGTCGCCCTGGAGCGACCACTTTCGCCAACACAGTCAAACCACCGAGTTCCATTCGGTAACGACCGTTTTTCACAACCGTCAAAACGTTGGCACCAGGAATTCCAGGATAAGCTTGTGCTTGTCCGCTGGTGATCAGCGTTTCTAGTGATTGTTTGACACCCTCCACTTCCATTTCTCCTGTACAACCAGGAGCAAACACAAAGCGCGGCATCCCCGCATCAAACAAGACAACGGGAAGCTGTTGTGTTCCTTGGAGCATTTCGGGACCAACAATAAAGCGCGAAACGTCGTTGCTTTGCTCAATGTTCTTGCGATCAAAAGCAATTCCGACACCGGCTCCCGCAAAAGCTAACGCGGTTCCTACAGCCCCAATGGCGTAGTTACCCTTCGCAGCGGCTGCACTAATGACCGCAAGACCGACACCAAGACCGACACCCAAAGCCACGCTGGCTGGTTCTTTTTTCTTTTGTTCAGCAACCAACGTGAAGCTGTTGCCTCGGAGGTGGGCTACATGGAGGATCGCATTCTTCCAGAGAATGCTTACTTCCATGGCATTGACGCCAGCTTCTTCAACTTCGTTCGGGTTGATTTCGCCGCGCTTAATGAGCTGGTAAATTTCTTCACCCTCAACAGCTCCGTGTCCTTGCTTGTGACCGTGACTGTGTGAATCCATGGGTGCAGAAGCACCGAGATCCGCCAAATCAGGTGCGGGCGCAGAGACAACAGGCGCAGAAAACGTCGCGGCTGGTGGAGGAATGGACGGACTGGGTGTCGCGGCTGGAGGTGGAATCGAAGCAGGTTTGGCTGGAGCGGCCTCCGCAGCGTCCACAGCCTCACCAACTTCAATCACCAAACGGCTTGTACCAAGTTTGATTTCGTCTCCGGATTTAATGGAGCACTTATTGATGCTTTGCCCGTTAACCTGTGTTCCAGAACCTAAATCAATCACTTGGATTTCTTCGGGTTTGGCTTCAATAACCGCGTGCATCCGTGAGACACCCTCGTCTTCCAAACGAAGGTGGGCTTTCTGATCGCGTCCGATTTTGATGACCGGTTGCGTCAGAGTTTCCGTTCGTACCAACGCGTCGCCTTGGTAGATTTTGAATGTGATCGGTACAACCAACTTCTGAGCCATCGCACTCTTGCGCGAGCGCATTTTCGCGCTCGGTCCTTTCTGACAAGTTTCTCGAGGCACCCCGAGAAGATGAATGAGTCAAACCCTACGACAACGGTACTGCCTACAAGTTCTCCACGGACTTCAACATTTCAGGAACAAAATGTTCCCGAATACGGATCAAGCTGATTCCTTGGCCACGCCGACGAACCCGAACAGCATCTCCATCCGGACGGATTAAGTCACCGCGAACAATTTCATCTGTAAAATTGAATTCTTGGGTTCGAGCCGCGCCTGTGCCTTGAACTCCCCCAGTTTGTTGTGCCCACACCGCGGAACCAACACCCAACACAGTCATACCCAAAATCAACGCGCAAACTGTTTTTTTCATGGCTTTCTTCCTTTCAAACAAACGTTCGCAACAAAACGTTCCATTGTGAAGCTTATTGTCTAAGTCGCTGTTAAGTCAATTCTGCACGGCTCAGTGTTCGTCAACGTTTTAGGTTTTGCCCAAACACAAACCCGCAGGTCAAGGAGTACCGCCATCTCCCGTCCCAGCCGGTGGGGTACTCGGCGGTGGAGCAGTTCCGGCATCATTGCCACCCAGAGCGGCGAGAGCAGCGAGGGCGTTTTTGGTGTCAATCAAGTTTCGGATGTGCCTTCGAGCCCGTTCCACCGCGTCCGCGTATCGAGGGTCTTGGCCAGCCTTGTTGATAAACTGTTCCAGATAGCGTTGGGCTTGGTCTAAGTCCGGCACCTGTCCGCTCTTGTAGCTTTCGTACAAGACACCCAAATTATAGTAAGAATCCGGGCGGTTACCGTCTAGGCGCTGTGCTGCTTCGTATTCAGCTTGAGCTTGGTCGTACTGTTCCAGGCCGCGGAGTGCGACGCCTAACCCAATGTGTGCGTCGTAATCGTTGTTCCGGAGTTGAACCGCCCGCTGAAAAGCCTCTTTAGCATCCGCATAGCCACGGAAGGACAAGTTAATCGTCCCGTAATTCACAAGCGCTTCAAACATGTTGGGATTTGTCTGGAAGGCCTTACTGAAATGGTTCAGCGCTTGGATGATTTCGTTCCTTCGGATGTCGATGACACCCCAAGTGTTGTAAACGTCAGCAATCGCTGCACGAACTTCTGGAGCCAAGGGATTTACGCCAGAATCTGCCGCCTCTGCGGCGCTCCGAGCCACAACACCCGCAGCTTGTTGGCAAACGATACCAGCCAACATGAGCCGTTGCGACCGAGGGTCATCCCCAGCTTCTTCTAAGTACGTCAGCGCCAATTGGTTAAGCGCCGGAATAAAGCGATCGTCACGAGCCAACGCCTGCCGAATATTGTTCACAGCGAGTTGGTGGTCGCTTTGGGCGGTTGCGTTGGCGGCCGGTTGGTTACGCTCCCGAAGCATCATCGCGAGGTTGGTGTACCCCTCAACGCAATTGGCATCCGCGCGAATGGCTTGTTCGAACGTCGCTCTTGCCTCGTCCTTGTGGTTTTCCCTGTACTGAAACACCCCCAGTTGGACGCGGGCCCGGCAAAAGTTCCCTTGCGGGGCTACGGCGAGTGCGCGTTCAAGAGATTGTTTTGCCTCATTGGTCTTGCCACAACGATCAAAAACCAAAGCACGGTTTAACCAAGCTTCAGGGAAAGCGCCGTTAGCCTGTTCATTCGCGGCGCCTTCAAATTTGGACGCGACTTCGTTGCACAGTGCTTCGGTCCAATCGCCTTTCGCATCATTGGCTTCGTCGTGTTGTCGCATCATTCGTGCGGCTTCCTCAAACTTGGTATTAGCTTGAGTACTGATTGGATTGGGGCCTAATCCCTGAACAACTCCGCCGTCTTGAGTGCGGGCAATGGGGCTGTTCCCTGTTCCCGTCCCTCGGTTACCGCTGCAAGCAGCGAGTAACAGGCCCAGGCCAACCAAACATCCGTGAAATTTTGTTTTCTTCATTAGTTTGCCCTTGTTTGTGTGGGTTGGTTCAGTGCCCGCGCCCTCTCGGGGGGGTTGTGGGGGGTGTTTGGGACGGGGTTCCTGGCGGGGTCCCTTGGGGCTGGTCGCCTTGGGTATTTCCAGAGGAAGCGGCAGAAGCAGCCTCACTCGACTCGACGTCTTCGTCACCAGAACTAGCAATTTGGTAGAACGGCAACGAATTGGTCGCGTGGGTGTAGATCAAGTGTGGATCGCCCCGCATTTCGTCCGCGAGGGGGAATCGCCGACGATCAATGGCATTCAAACCCACTTCACAGCGCTGCGACCACTCGTTGAACCAGTGAACACGAGTCGAACGACGAATACAGCGTTGGAAACCATTCGTAGCAATGTCCACCAATGGTTGAGTGATGTTATCCCTGGACACCACATATGCGTCTTTGAGGTCTGGGTTACGCGCGATGTCAGGCGGAATTGGAGCTTCTCGGATGGTGTTGGCGAAGGAATAAAACATATCGCCCAACCGTGCCGTAGCCGCAACTTCCCAATTGGGAACGCGCATTTGCATAACGCCCACAAACAAAGGCGTTGCTTCTTGTTCAAGTGCCGTCTTTTGTCTTTGGACGAACGGTTGCAAAACACCTGTTTCCCAACGACGGAAGGCAGCTTCATTTCCACCTCGGAACGTGGGCAAATGGCTTGCCGCAAAGCGACGGTACACAACATCCGCCAAATAGAATCGCGCTTCTGCGACTGCGTCTTTGGTAGTTCGCACCGCAGCCTCGATCACTTCGGGGGCTTGGTCGCGGAGTTCGGTTTTAATGCGGGTTTCGCCGGGAGCTTCGTTGGAGGCGGACTGCTGTGTTCCCTCATCGTCTGCCCCCGAATTCCCGCCTTGGCCCTGTTGGGGTCGCTGGGATTGCAACGCTGCGGGGTCCCAACCCGCAACAGCCGCGCGGAAGTAAAGTTGCGCGTTTTGTTGATCTTCGAGGTTCCAGTAACCTCGACCCAAGGCCACACGCCCTTGAATTTGCTGATCCAACGTTCCATTCGAGGCGTAGCGGTTCACGTAGCTGGTGTAATGCCTGACCACTTCTCGCCATGCGTCTCGGATTTGGCCTTGTCGGCGTGTTCGTTCTTCGGGTGTTCCGCCACGCTGACGAGCCAATCTCACGGCTCGGTCTTGGAAGATTTGACCAATAGCAAACACAACGGAGGCGGCTTGGCGACGGCGCGCTGCGTCTGGATCGGCACCGAAATACCGGGCAAAATCCCGGGCGTTGTCAAGAGCCTTTTGTTCTTCGCCTAAGCCAATTCGGAACAACGTTGCTTGCCGCAAAGCATCAGCTGCTTGGGCAATCGCGTTGGGATCGTTGGTTACGGCTTCGTTGCGGTGCCCTGTAACGTAAGCAGCGTAACGCTCGTAGTATTCCGAAGCGCGACCGAACACCTGAATGGCGTGGAAGTTTCCTGCCAAACGGAACAGTGCACGTTGTGCCCAAGGACTATTTCTGTCCAAGTATCGATCCACCAACCTTTGGCGAACCAACATGGCCCTTCCGAGCATGTTTGCTGCGTCGAAATCAATCGCGGCGTTGTAGAGAATTTCGTCGGCCTTCAGCGCTGTTTCGAGTGCAAGGCACTCACGGTGGTTCCGCAAAATGCTGATGTACGCCCTTCCGGCTTCAGCGAACCGGCGGTTCGTATGTAGTGATTCTGCTTGTTTCCTTAGAATTTGGCAGGCAAGAAGGTCTAAACGACCACAAAACTCACCGTGACTAGCACGGCCATTTGCATCACAAAAGCGCCCTTGGAGCGTGGGAATTTCGCCGTTGAGGGTTGAGTAGCAACCAGACCGCGGAGGCGACCACATCGAACCCATCACGTTGAGCGAGTCCATGTAGAGATCCGCAGCGATTTCACGGAGATTTTCTGGATCCAACACAGTCGGATCGCTCATAGCGACTTCGCGAAACAATGCCGCAGCCTCTTCAAAGCGGTGTGCTGCGTAGTACATGTACGCTCTGCGATACTTAACCGTCAGAAGAATGGTCTTTGGATCGTCCGCAGGATCTGAAGGTTGCCCGCTTTGTGGCTGACCTGCCCCCAACGAAGCTTGCCGATTTGCAGCCAACTGTTCGGGAGTCAGGTTGCTAACGAAACAAATGTAACGAGTGAACGCCCGAACCATACCGGTTTCCTGCGGGTTCAAATCACGAGGGGTAACATCAGCCGCTGGCGTTTGAGAAGCGCTGGAACTCGCCGAAGAGCTTACCGGTCTTGTGGGACGTTGACGCGAAGCTTCAGCAAGTTGTTGCGTAAAACACTCGTTGTAACAAAGCACAGCTTTGTAAGAAGCATCTTCGGTAAACTCGCCTTGGGGGTTGATCTCAACCACGCGGTCGTAAGCGGGACCACACTCACAGTTAGCTTGAGGATTTCCAGCTGCGGAGTCTCTCAACAAATCTGCACGGTAGTACGCGATCTTGTACCTTGTTGGCCAGTCGGCTCGTTGATATTCGGGAAAGGTTACTTCGTCTAAGTCTGGGAAACGTTCGTACAACAGGTCATACAATCGCGCGGCGTTACCCATGATCCGAGCGTCGCGAGTTCCGACTGTCTGAGCGTTACCGCTTGCATCTCGACCGATGGCTTGCAAATGCCAGTGCGAAGCCAAGTCGAACACAACACGAGCGGTGCCATCCCTGCATGAATTTCTAGCTTCTTGCGAACGTGTGGAGTTGGGTGCCCGGTAAGTCGTAAACAGTTCCACCAAACGTTCGACTTCGCGCATTTGGTTTTCTGGGCGCCCCGAAGCCACGACAGCTTTGGCGATCTGTGACTGCCAATAACAAACGCGGTCGCTGTTGGGGGACCGAGAAATAAGCTCATGATAAATGGCAATGGAGTTAGCCCACTGACCGTTGTCTTGGTATAGTTCGCCTAATTTCTCAAACATTTCAACAGCATTGGCTTCATCTGCCGCATAGCGGGTGAAGAACTGAAGTGCAGTCGAAACGTTTAATGGGCGTGAGACACCGTACACTGAGCCGTAAGCCGTCACCAATTCGTTGCGTGCGGTACGGAGGAGTGGTGCCACGGAGGGGTTATCTGGGTGGGCTTTTGCGTAGTCAATAACCCGAACAAATGTATTCAAAGCATTTTCGAAGTCTTGAAGATTGAAATACACCCAAGCGAGTTTGTACAACGCATAACCAAAAACCTGATTTTCGGGTGTATCAATAGCCAAAACTTGATTGTACATCTGCTGAGCGCCTGGCATTTCGCCGCTTTCAAAGAAAAACTCAGCAAAAGACAAATAGGCATTCGGGATAAATCTTGACTGAGGAAAACGCTGAATCAATTGCTGATACCAACGCCGTGCACTTCCCTGATCGCCCGAGTCTTGATAGGCGAATGCCAGGTAAAAGTACACTTCATCCATGCGGTTATAATCCGGATGATCCCGAGCCAACACCTCAAACGCTTGAATCAACTGGGTGCGTGCCCCTTGCGCTTCGCGGTTGAGTTCTTGTTGTTGGCGTTCTGCGTTCGCGACGTCTTGATCGCGGTGGGCCTGCCTCGCTTGGAACTTGGGTTCTTCGAGGTCTTGAGAGAGACCGTTGGCCGTTGACGAGAGTTCTTGAAGGTTTTCAGCCAAACGCATCAACACATCGGGCCGATGAGGATCCCTTTGCGGTGTTTGTCGAGCCAAAGTCGCGGTTAGTTGCACCTCGCGACGAAGAAGATCCAGGGCTCGACGAACCCCCTGGCTGTGTCTCCGCCAAATGTTCGGGTCGATGGTAGCCTCGGGGTGAGCTGCTTGTTTATTTCCCCCATTTTTCTGGGCTTGGGCTTGGGCTTCTTGGGCCGCCCGAATTCCAGTAGGCAATCCACTCGTTGCACCACTTCCCGTCAAACGGATTCCAGCCGGGCAAGCAGTCGCAGCCTGAACGTGAGCCGCATCGCTACACACATCCGAAGAAGCCGCGGTTTGAGCAGCGGGCTGAGTCGTTTGTGTTCCTGTTTGCGTTCCAGTTTGGGTTGGGTTGGTTGCTGGCTGTGTTGTGTCGGGTTGCGGGTTTCTTGGTCGCCCGCGACGTTTGGGTTGGGCGTGAACCAATGACGTGGTTAACACCGCAATCAACACAAAAAACCAAGGCACCCGTGCAGTCAAACCGCGGGTCATTACATCCTCCTCAAGACGAAAGCGCATGAATATCGCGCCAATTCCAGACCAATATTGTTTGTTACCTTTGTGGACTCAAGCACAAGCAATCACCTACTCAAGACACAGAAGCGTTAACGCCCACACTTAGAAACGATTTGTTGTCGGTAAAAACCCAACTCATCTCGCCAATATTCACCATTAAAAGGCCAGAGATAGTGTTCTTCGTCCGCGGTAAACCTTTGTGCTCTTGATTGCGCTTGGGTTACCTGCTGTTCCAACAATTCCTGATTCAACGTTCCTCTTCGGGCTGAAAGAATTTCAATAAGAATTGCAGTCGATTGGTTTTGAAGATCTTGCAATTCGTCCAACAAACGCTGGTAGCGATTTCGAGCTAAATCTCCGGCTGTGTCTGTAGCGAATGCTTTTGCCACTGAGATGTCTTGCAAGATTCTCGATCCGAGAGGATTCGTACGGAAAGGAGCCGGCATATTGGCCAATCGACGTTCTTCTGATTCCAACAAAGAAACGTATTCAATGTTTCGGAGGAGTGTGCGATCTCCAAGAGCCGTTTCAACAATGGGACGCAACTGAGAAGGCAAGGAAGAATGCCCTTCACGAACTTCTTTCAAGAAGTTAAAAAACGCATTGTTATCTTGATATTGCGTTAAATAACTCTCCAACCTGGGCCGCAAATCACCATACCGTTCATTGAATACGGCAATCATGGATTCAGCTTCGTCGTACTGACAGTTCGAGAAGAAGATCACACTCTTTAGCACCAGTGATTCTGGGTAGTAAGCATTGGCAAAATAAGGACTATTCAATGTGTGGATATTCCCCAAAGCACGGGAATAGTCTTGCTGAAGGAAATAAGCCCAACTTTCTTCGAACAGCGCATCAAGCCAATACTCACTATCAACATTCACGCGGTTCCAAGCTTCCACAGCGGAAGAGTAGTTTTGGGTGGAGTAGTACAACCTTGCCATTTCCATCCAAGCCAAGTCGTTCATACGGGCGGGATCCTCAACCCCCTCGGCGCCCTCCCCCAAGGCTGTATGAATTTCTTGGAATGCATTGATGGCTGGTTGGGCTCGGTGAGCCCTTACATTCGAAATACCCTCAAAGAACTTCGCCTGGATGTAAAACGGCGACCGTCTCTGAACCTGACGAAAAAGAGCAACCGCCTCGTCGAAGTTGCCATCGTTGTACTTAGAGCGCCCCAAGAGGTAGAGCAACTGGTTGTAAAGTCTACGATTTTCGTTGTTGTTAAACTGTTGCAACTGGTCAGCGCTGTACTTACCCACCCGACGAATGATGTCTGCCGGTTCGGGCAGTTGCGCCGCGAGTTGGGCAAGCCATTGCAACGTTGAAGGGAAATAAATGTGCGCTGTTCCTTGTTCGACAATTTCGTCAAACACAGCCAAAGCGGACTGGTAAAAGCGAAGATGGTAAAGACACTTACCTAAATGGAATTGAGCTCGTTGGATATTCGCCGGAGCGTCGCCTGTGTCACCTTCAACAACCCGTTGAAATTGCACGGCTGCTTCTTGGTAACGTTCTTGTTGGTACAACCGAAGCGCATTTGCCATGGCTTCGGTCGGTTGAGCTTCAGGAGGGCGCTCACTGAAAGTCATTGTGCCGCTTGAATCCCCGCCATTTGCAGGCTGGGCAAACACTTGCTGAGAAGTAACCGTTACACCCGCTGTCAACGCGGCGATTACCGCAACCATTCTCACTCGCTGACCCATCATCGATGCCTCTTGAGTCTTAAAATTCCAACAAACTGGGGATACCGCGTTTACCATGCTCGGTTTTTGCCTTGCTACACCGATCAACGTCCGCGGTCTGAATCCCGAGAAGAAACAACAAAAGCCCCACTGCCGGCAAGTCATACAAAGCAAGAAACAGCACCAAAGCAAAATTACATGTTCTTCAAACGTCTCTTTGTGCTGTTGCGAAAGGGCTTAAGGGTTCCGCCTCGTCTCAGAAAACTTCGCTCGGAGTGGAAGGTTACAACC
>Ga0272412_1000747_pt1 | contig 10404 bp, 8 predicted proteins | sample WWTPWeurt_MetaT_FD_193540 | JGI IMG/M metagenome (GOLD analysis project Ga0272412, IMG submission 193540) | Metatranscriptome of activated sludge microbial communities from WWTP in Nijmegen, Gelderland, Netherland - WWTP Weurt (Metagenome... | ecosystem: Engineered > WWTP > Aerobic digester >...
CGGGTGAAGCGCCGCCCAACGGTTAACAATGATCGGGTGTCCGCGATCCACCTCTCCCAGAATGCCCAGACGACCGCTTCCTGCACCTCGACCATCTTCTTGGCCTGCTTGATGGTCGTCGCCAAACCCATGACCTCAAGGCGGTTGAAGATGAACGGCTTGAACAGTTCAAGCGCCATCAGCTTGGGCAGACCGCACTGGTGCAGCTTGAGCTGCGGGCCAACAACGATGACCGAACGCCCCGAATAGTCGACCCGCTTGCCGAGCAGGTTCTGGCGGAAGCGACCGCCCTTGCCCTTGATCATGTCGGCCAGCGATTTGAGCGGCCGCTTGTTGGCGCCGGTCATCGCCTTGCCACGGCGCCCGTTGTCGAGCAGCGAGTCGACGGCTTCCTGGAGCATGCGCTTTTCGTTGCGCACGATGATTTCCGGCGCCTTCAGCTCGAGCAGGCGCTTCAGCCGGTTGTTCCGGTTGATCACACGCCGATAGAGGTCGTTTAGGTCGGAGGTGGCAAAGCGCCCACCGTCGAGTGGCACCAGCGGCCGCAGGTCGGGCGGCAGCACCGGCAGTACTTCGAGGACCATCCACTCAGGCTTGATCCCCGACTTCTGGAAACCCTCCAGGATCTTCAGACGCTTGGAGAACTTCTTGCTCTTCGTCTCGGAAGTCGTCGTTTCGAGTTCGCCGCGCAGCGTTTCGACTTCGCGACCAAGGTCGATCGAGCGTAGCAACTCGCGAATCCCTTCGGCGCCCATGGCAGCGTAGAAGTCGTCGCCGTACTCCTCGACTTTGGTCAGGTAGTCGTCTTCCGTCAACAGTTGGCCGCGCGCCAGCGGCGTCATGCCAGGGTCGCAAACGACGAAAGCCTCGAAGTAGAGCACCCGCTCGATGTCGCGCAAGGTCATGTCGAGGACCATTCCCAAGCGGCTCGGCAGACTCTTCAGGAACCAGATGTGGGCGACCGGGCTGGCCAGTTCGATGTGCGCCATCCGCTCCCGACGCACTTTGGCCAAGGTCACCTCGACACCGCACTTCTCGCAGATCACGCCGCGATGCTTCAGGCGCTTGTACTTGCCGCACAGGCACTCGTAATCCTTGATCGGGCCGAAGATCTTGGCGCAGAAAAGGCCGTCGCGCTCGGGCTTGAAGGTCCGATAGTTGATCGTTTCCGGCTTCTTGACCTCGCCATACGACCACGAGCGCACCTTTTCGGGCGAAGCGAGACCAATCGTGATCGCATCGAACTGTTCTTCCTGCGTTACTTGCTTAAACAAATCGAGCAGTGCTTTCATCTTTCGCTCCAATCAGGAGTAAGGCATCAGGGGGCTGGCAGCACGCGGGCGGGTTCGCCTGGCGCAGCGCAGTTCACCCCTCGGCAAACAATCAGTAACGTTCGAGATCGATATCGATCGCCAGCGAACGGATTTCCTTGACCAGTACGTTGAAGGACTCGGGCATCCCGGCATCGATCTTGTGGTCACCCTTGACGATGTTTTCGTACACCTTGGTCCGGCCGTTGACGTCGTCCGACTTGACGGTCAACATCTCCTGCAGAACGTAAGAGGACCCGTAGGCCTCAAGCGCCCAGACCTCCATTTCGCCGAAGCGCTGGCCGCCGAACTGCGCCTTGCCGCCCAGCGGTTGCTGTGTGACGAGCGAGTACGGCCCGGTCGACCGGGCGTGCATCTTGTCGTCGACCAGGTGGTGAAGTTTCAGCACATGCATGTAGCCGACGGTTACCTGACGTTCGAAGCGTTCGCCGGTACGCCCATCGTAGAGCGTCATCTGGCCGGATTCCGGCATCCCCGCCAAAGCCAGCATGGCCTTGATTTCGGACTCTTTCGCGCCGTCGAAGACGGGCGTCGCAAAGGGCACTCCGGCTTCCAGGTTCCCGGCCATTTCAAGCACTTCGTCGTCGCTCAACTGGTCGATGTCTTCCGGCTTGCCGGTGCCGTTGTACACCTGATCGAGAAATCCGCGCACTTCCTCGGCAGCGGCCTGTCGACGCAGCATTTCGCCGATCTTGCTGCCCAGACCCTTGGCTGCCAGGCCGAGATGAACCTCAAGAATCTGCCCGACGTTCATCCGCGACGGGACGCCGAGCGGATTGAGGACGATGTCCACCGGGCGACCATCCGCCATGTATGGCATGTCTTCGACCGGGACGATGCGCGAGACGACGCCCTTGTTGCCATGCCGTCCGGCCATCTTGTCGCCGGCCTGCAGGCGGCGCTTGACGGCGACATAGACCTTGACCATCTTCTGCACACCCGGGGGCAATTCATCGCCTTGCGTCAGTTTTTTCCGCTTTTCCTCGAATGCGACGTCAAAACCCTTGCGCGTCTGCTCGAGACCCTCGCGCAACGATTCGAGCTGGTGCGCGACATCGTCGTCGGCCATGCGGATGTCGAACCAGTGATGCGGATCGATCCCGTCGAGATACTCCTGCGTGATCGAGGTCCCCTTGGCCAGCCGCTTCGGCCCACCGTTCGCCAGCTTGCCGACGATCAGGCGTTCGACGCGCGCGAATGCGTCACGTTCGACGATGCGCAACTGATCGGCCAGGTCGAGCTTATAGCTGCGCAGGTGATCGTCGATAATCGACTGCGCGCGCTTGTCGCGTTCGATTCCCTCACGCGTAAACACCTGGACGTCGATGACCGTGCCGGAGATTCCAGACTGGACGCGCAGCGAGGTGTCCTTCACGTCGGAGGCCTTCTCGCCGAAAATGGCGCGCAGCAGCTTCTCTTCCGGCGTCAGTTGCGTTTCGCCCTTGGGCGTCACTTTGCCGACCAGCACATCGCCCGCCTCGACTTCCGCCCCAATGTAGACGATTCCTGATTCGTCGAGGCGCGACAGCTGCGATTCGCCGAGCGAGGCGATGTCGCGCGTGATTTCTTCCGGCCCAAGCTTGGTATCGCGAGCAACGACGGTCAGTTCCTCGATGTGTATGGAGGTGAAGCGATCCTCGGCGACGACGCGCTCCGAGATAAGGATCGAGTCCTCGAAGTTGTAGCCGTTCCAGGGCATGAAGGCGACCAGCATGTTCTGGCCAAGCGCCAGTTCCCCCTTGTCGGTCGACGCCCCGTCGGCGACCACATCCCCACGCGCGATCCGGTCGCCGACGCGCACCAGCGGTCGCTGGTTGATGTTGGTGTTCTGGTTTGAACGGATGTACTTGACCAGGTTGTAGATGTCGACACCGACTTCGCCGGGCCCGGTTTCATCGTCGTTGACCCGCACAACGACGCGCGAAGCATCGACGTAGTCGACCGCACCGCCGCGCAGTGCCTGGACGGCCGTGCCCGAGTCGACGGCCACCGTGCGTTCGATGCCCGTGCCGACAAGCGGCTTTTCCGGCCGCAGGCAGGGAACCGCCTGGCGCTGCATGTTGGCACCCATCAGGGCACGGTTGGCGTCGTCGTGCTCAAGGAACGGAATCAGCGAGGCGGCTACCGAAACGATCTGGCTCGGCGCGACGTCCATGTACTGCACACGGGCAGATTCAGCGAGAATGGTCTCGCCTTTCTCCCGGCAAGTGACCAGCTCGTCCTGCAGGATTCCCGCCTCGCCCAGGCCGGAGTTGGCCTGCGCAATGATGTAAGCCCCCTCTTCGATCGCCGAGAGATATTCGATCTGATCAGTAACCACGCCGTCGACGACCTTCCGGTAGGGCGTTTCGAGAAAGCCGTACTCGTTCGTCCGGGCAAAAAGCGCCAACGAGTTGATCAGACCGATATTCGGGCCTTCCGGCGTCTCGATCGGGCAGACACGACCGTAGTGCGTTGGATGCACGTCGCGCACTTCAAAGCCTGCACGCTCACGCGTCAGGCCGCCCGGACCAAGCGCCGAGACCCGCCGCTTGTGGGTGATTTCCGACAGGGGATTGGTCTGATCCATGAACTGCGACAATTGGCTGGAGCCGAAGAATTCCCTCACCGCGGCGCTGATCGGCTTGGCGTTGATCAGATCGTGCGGCATCAGATTGTCCGACTCTGCCTGCGACAGGCGTTCCTTGACGGCCCGCTCGACGCGCACCAAGCCTGCCCGGAACTGATTCTCGGCCAGCTCGCCAACCGAGCGTACGCGCCGGTTGCCGAGGTGGTCGATGTCATCGACCTCGCCACGTCCGTTACGCAATTCGACGAGTAGCCGGATCACTTCGACGATATCACGCGGCGATAGCGTCAGTTGCTCACGCACTTCGCCGACCACTCCGGCAGCTTTCAGCTGCTGCAGCAGCTCCACGGCTGCCGCCTCCGGCAGGTTTTCGGCGGCGGCACGTGCACCGTAATTCAGTTCGGCCAGAATCTGATCGACGGAAGCGACCGGATTGCTCACCACATCGCCGATCAGCTTGACGACAGCGTCACGCTTGCCCGGTGTGTGCTTGATCATCACTTTGTGCTCGACAACTTCTTTTCGACCGACGCGGCGATTGAACTTCATCCGGCCGACCGTCGACAGGTCGTAGCGATCGTCCGAGTAGAACAGCGCGTTGAAGAGGACTTCGACGGCCTCCTCCGTCGGCGGCTCGCCCGGCCGCATCATCCGGTAGATGGCAATGCGCGCCGCTTGTCGCGACATGGTGTCGTCCGCGCGCAAGGTTTGCGAAATGAAACCGCCACGGTCCAGATCATTGATGTAAAGCGTACGCAGCGCGTTGACGTTCGCCTCGACCAGCCGCGCGAGAAGTGTCTCGCTGATTTCGTCGTTGGCGCTGGCCAGAATCTCGCCGCTCCCCTCGTCGATGATGTCCTCGGCAACGACCCGACCGATCAGGAAGTCGTCCGGCACGGCAACCTGCCTGATCCCGGCTGCGTCGAGTTCCCGTATGTGTTTCTGGGTAATGCGCTTGTCCTTGGCGATGATCAGCTTCCCGCTCTGGTCGTTGAAGTCGAAACGGGCAACTTCGCCGCGCAGACGCTCCGGCACAAGTGCAAATTCGACCGTCCTGCCGCCCAGATAAAAAGTATCGAACTCGAAGAACTCGCGCAGAATCTGCTCCGGCGTGAGACCGATGGCCTTGAGCAGCGTGGTGACCGGCATCTTGCGCCGGCGGTCGACGCGGAAGAAGAGCAAGTCCTTCGGGTCGAACTCGAAGTCGAGCCAGGAACCGCGGTAAGGAATGACACGCGCCGAGAAAAGCAATTTGCCCGAGCTGTGCGTCTTGCCGCGGTCATGCTCGAAAAAAAACGCCCGGCGAGCGGTGCAACTGTGAAACGATGACACGCTCTGTGCCATTGACCACGAAGGATCCGGTCGGCGTCATGAGCGGAATCTCGCCCATATACACTTCCTGCTCCTTGACCTCCTTGATCGTGTCCGGCGACTCGCGGTCGAGAATCACCAGACGCACCTTCGCCCGCAACGCCGAGGCAAAGGTCAGACCACGCTGCTGGCACTCTTTGACGTCGAACGTCGGGTCGGAAAGCGCGTAACTGACGAACTCAAGCCGAGCGTTCCCGCTATGGCTGACAATCGGAAAGATCGAACAGAAGGCGGCCTGCAACCCCTGGTTCCTCCGCTGCGCCGCCGGAACGTTCGCCTGCAGAAAGGCAGAAAAAGACTCCAACTGGGTCGCCAGCAAGAACGGCACCTCGAGCACGCTGACTCGTTTGGCAAAGCTCTTGCGGATACGTTTTTTTTCGGTGTAGGAGTAGGTCATGGTCGCTCCGAACTCAGAAGGCAAATCCTCTAGTGCACGCCGGGCCAGATCGGATGATCTGCCGGTGCGCAACGGACAAAGGCAAGACGACTGCCGGGAAAAACCACCCACGCCAATCACGCTTGCATTTGTGCGCTGCCCGCGCTTGTGGCTTGTGTCCACCGATTCGCGGTCGACAAGAAGCCGTTTCCGGAAAAGCACAAAAGGCTGACAGCCAGCCGGCTGTCAGCCCTGCGCGCCGATCCGGGTTTACTTGACCTCGACCTTCGCACCAACCTCCTCAAGCTGCTTCTTGAGGGCCTCTGCGTCTGCCTTGGAAATCGCCTCCTTGACGGCCTTTGGCGCGCCATCGACCAGATCCTTCGCCTCCTTCAGGCCAAGACCCGTTGCGGCGCGAACAACCTTGATCGTTTCAACCTTTTTCTCGCCGGCAGCCATCAGCATGACGGTAAACTCGGTCTGTTCTTCGACCACGGGAGCAGCCGCACCTGGCGCCGCAACCGCCATTGAAGCAGCGGAAACACCAAACTTCTCTTCGAACGCCTTGACCAGGCTGTTCAGCTCCATGACAGTCATCGCGCCGACGGCTTCGAGGATGTCTTCTTTCGTAATGGCCATAATCGATTAACTCCTAAATCTGAATACTCAATGAACCTGACAGCGTGTTCAGGCAACCGCTTCTTCCGGACTGACCGCTTCTTCCCGACTTTTTGCCAGCGCAGCGAGCGCGCAGGCAAAACCGGTGACCGGTGCCTGCATGATGCCGAGCAGCTGGGCAAGCAGTTCGTCCCGACTTGGAATCGACGCGAGTGCCTGCACGCCGGCTTTGTCGAGCAGTTCGCCAGCATAACTGCCGGCTCTGAGAACCAGCTTGTCGTTGGTCTTGGCAAAGTCATTGAGCACTCTTGCCGCCGCCACCGGATCGCCGGAAATACTGTAAATCAGAGGCCCGGTCATCTGCTCGGCGAGGCTGGCGAAGATCGTGCCTTCGACGGATCGCCGTACCAGGGTGTTCTTCCGGACGTGCAGATACACACCAGCGGCACGTGCCTGGGCGCGCAAACGCGTCAGGTGAGCCACCGGCAGGCCGCTGTACTCAGCCAGGACCATCGTCTGGGCGCCGGCGATCGCAGCCGCAATATCGGCAACAACAGCTTTCTTTTGTTCAAGATTGAGACCCACAGGCCCTTCCTCCCATCAAGTCAACACACACGCTCCGCCCAGAAAGGTAGAACGCACCCACGGCGACCTGGATCAGGGCCGCAGCCGGCGCCCCCTGGCACCGGCTGCTGAGTCCTTTTCGGGGCACACCGTCTACGCAGGCCGTGCACACGCTTAAACTCCGGGCTTTCGCCCTCGGTACCTGCGGTCTTTGACGATCAGTCGACATCGCACCAGTGCAGTGCCGACCACCCAACAAAGTTCCTTCCCGGCCTACGCAAGGCGGTCTTGCGGGCCGCTTGGGGCATGTCCTAGATGGTTGCGGCATCAACCCGGATACCCGGCCCCATCGTGCTGGATATGGCCACCCGACGCAGGTATTGGCCGCGTGAAGTTGCCGGCTTGGCCTTGATCAAGGCTTCGAGCAGGGCCTTGAGGTTGATGGCCAGTTTGTCGACGTCGAATGACGCGCGGCCAATCGTGCTGTGGATGATTCCGCCCTTGTCGGTGCGATACTGCACCTGTCCGGCCTTGGCATTGCGCACGGCCGTACCGACATCGGTCGTGACCGTGCCAACCTTCGGGTTCGGCATCAGGCCACGCGGGCCGAGGATCTGACCCAATTGACCAACCACGCGCATCGCATCCGGTGTGGCGATGACGCGATCGAAGTTGATCACGCCTGACTTGATCTCCGCTGCCAGGTCCTCGAAACCGACAATATCGGCACCAGCTGCCTTGGCCACGGCGGCATTTTCGCCTTGGGCAAATACGGCAACCCGAATCGACTTGCCCGTACCCGCGGGCAGAACGACAGAACCGCGTACGATCTGATCCGACTTGCGGGGGTCTACGCCCAAACAGACGGCAACGTCGATCGATTCGTCGAATTTTGCTGCCGCCAGTTCCTTGGCCAGTTTCAGTGCATCGCCGGCGGGGTAGTTCCGGCCCGCATCGACTTTGCCCTGCACGGCTTTTTGACGTTTGCTCAGCGTCGCCATGTCAGACTCCCTCCACCGCAACGCCCATCGTGCGGGCACTGCCGGCGATCGTACGCACCGCGGCGGCAAGATCGGCGGCGGTCAGGTCGGGCATCTTCTGCTGGGCGATTGCTTCACACTGGGCTCGGGTCAGCGTCCCGACCTTGGTCGTATGGGGTTTCGCGCTGCCCTTGGGAATGCCGATCGCCTTCTTGATGAGTACCGTTGCCGGCGGCGTCTTCATGATGAAAGTGAAGCTCTTGTCGGCGTAGGCGGTGATCACCACCGGGATCGGCAAACCCGGCTCGAGACCTTGCGTCTGAGCATTGAAGGTCTTGCAGAACTCCATGATGTTCAGGCCACGCTGGCCAAGGGCTGGTCCGATCGGCGGCGAGGGGTTGGCCTTGCCAGCCGGCACCTGCAGTTTGATGTAACCGGTAATCTTCTTTGCCACGATACGACTCCTCAGTACGGGTACAAGCGCGCCGACGAAGGCGCTCCCCAAACGACAAACGCGGCCCGCAAGCCGCACTGCTGCGGAGCGTCGCCGGTAGCGCCGCTCCGCGACCGATTCGCTCGCTCAGGCCTTCTCGACCTGACCGAACTCCAGCTCAACCGGCGTCGGACGTCCGAAAATCGTCACCGACACGCGCAGGCGATTCTTCTCGTAGTTCACCTGTTCGACGGCGCCGTGAAAATCGGTAAACGGACCCTCCTTGACGCGCACGACTTCACCCGGCTCGAACAGCACTTTCGGCCGCGGTTTGTCTACGCCTTCCTGCATTTGCTGCATGATCTTCTCGACTTCCTTCTCGGAAATCGGCGTCGGTTTGTTTGCCGTACCGCCAACAAAACCGGTCACTTTCGGCGTGCTCTTGACGAGATGCCAGGAGTCGTCGTTCATTTCCATTTCAACGAGCACGTATCCGGGAAAGAACTTGCGCTCAGAGATGCTCTTCTGGCCCATCTTGAGCTCGACAACCTCCTCGACGGGGACGAGGATACGGCCAAAGGCACTCTGCATCCCCTGCCTCTGAATGCGCTCGGCGAGCGCCCGTTGCACGCTTTTCTCGAAACCGGAATAGGCGTGGACGACGTACCAGCGCATGCTCATGACTTTCTCCAACCGAGAACCAGGTCATACAGAAGCCACTCCAGGCTCTTGTCGGTCAACCAGAGAAAAACGGCCATCACGACGACGAACGCAAAGACCAGACCGGTCGTCTGCAGGGTTTCCTTGCGCGAAGGCCAGACGACCTTCCTGGCCTCGTTTGCCGCCTCCCGGGCAAAGGAAAGGAATAGCCTGCCCTGTTCGGTCTGCCAGGCAACGCCGACAGCCAAACCAACACCGGCAAGAACCGCCAGGACGCGCAGGATGGCGGCCTCCTGGGCGAGCAGGTAAAAGCCGGCGACGCCGGCCGCAAGCAACAATAGCGCCAGCGCAAACTTGAACTTATCGGCCATGTAGTCCGCTTTGATGACAGGGTGGCAGGGGCAGAGGGAATCGAACCCCCAACCTTCGGTTTTGGAGACCGACGCTCTGCCAGTTGAGCTATACCCCTGCGGCAGAGCGCGCGCTCCGCATGCGGAGCCGCGCTTGGACTGACGTTGTTGTTACTCGATGATCTTGGCGACGACGCCGGCGCCGACCGTGCGGCCGCCTTCGCGGATCGCGAAACGCAGACCTTCTTCCATGGCGATCGGCGAAATCAGCTTGACCGTCATCTGCACGTTGTCGCCCGGCATCACCATTTCGACGCCTTCCGACATCGCGATCGCTCCGGTCACGTCGGTCGTCCGGAAGTAGAACTGCGGCCGATAGTTGTTGAAGAACGGCGTGTGGCGTCCGCCCTCCTCCTTCGACAGCACGTAGACTTCGCCGGTGAAATGCGTATGCGGCTTGATCGAACCAGGCTTCGCCAGCACCTGACCACGCTCGACATCTTCCCGCTTGATCCCGCGCAGCAACACGCCGACGTTGTCGCCTGCCTGCCCCTGATCGAGTAGCTTGCGGAACATCTCGACACCGGTGCACACCGACTTCACGGTCGGCCGGATGCCGACGATCTCGACTTCCTCACCCACCTTGATGACCTTGCCGGAGCCGACCGTGCGGCCGCCCTCACGGATGGAGAACGGCTGGCCGTCGTCCATGGCGATGGGCTGGATCAGCGTGACGGACATCTCGGTGTTGTCGCCAGGCATGACCATGTCGGTGCCCTCGGGGAGCTTGACGACGCCGGTCACGTCCGTGGTGCGGAAGTAGAACTGCGGACGGTAGTTGTCGTAGAACGGCGTGTGGCGGCCACCTTCGTCCTTGGACAGGATGTAGACCTGCGCCTCGAACTCGGTGTGCGGGGTCATCGTGCCGGGCTTGATGACGACCTGGCCGCGCTCGACGTCCTCACGCTTGATACCGCGAAGCAGCAGACCGACGTTCTCGCCGGCGCGGGCCTCGTCGAGCAGCTTGCGGAACATCTCGACACCGGTGACGGTCGACTTGGTCGACTTCTCGTGGATGCCGACGATCTCGACCTCCTCGTTGACCTTGAGGATGCCACGCTCGACACGGCCGGTGACGACGGTGCCACGGCC
>Ga0272412_1000748_pt1 | contig 10399 bp, 1 predicted proteins | sample WWTPWeurt_MetaT_FD_193540 | JGI IMG/M metagenome (GOLD analysis project Ga0272412, IMG submission 193540) | Metatranscriptome of activated sludge microbial communities from WWTP in Nijmegen, Gelderland, Netherland - WWTP Weurt (Metagenome... | ecosystem: Engineered > WWTP > Aerobic digester >...
GATTTTTTTCTTTTTTATTATTAAAATCCTCTTGAGGTTATCTTATTTTGAAATTTATGAAAAAGTTTTTATTTATGAGTTTTGGTGTTATATTTTTTACCAATGTTATCAATGCAGCAGTATTAACAGATAATAATTCTGCAACAACTACAACTTCTGCGCAAGGTCAATCTACAATCTTGCCAGATCTGCTTAAATCATTTCACAGTCCTTATCTTAATGGTAGTATTCCTGGGTTAACTGAAGAAATACAAAAGAGTACATCTGCAGCAGATTTTCAAGCATTCAATGCTGCATTGGCTGCATATGTTCCTACTGTTAATTATGAACAATTACCTACTATTATAGACAATATATTAAGTGAATTTAATAAATTATCATCTGATAAACAATCACCTATTTTACGAGCATTCATTCAAGAAATTCAAGATTTGAATCAAGCATCTACAACTTCAGACAATGCAAAATCTGTATTAAAAAATTTAACAGATAAATATTCAGTCCTTTCTAACGGACAACAACCAACAGATAATACTACCAATACTAATTGGTGGAGTACAGGATTTCCAACTTCATTAACAACATCTACATTTGAATTAAAACCACTTACAGGATATGTTCAACGTATTGGTTTAAGTAATGATTTACAGACAAAATTTCAACCGTTCTTGATATCAAAAAACTTAGATCAACGTAATATAACTGATTTTTTTCAACAATTAGTTGCAGATTCTAATATTATTATAAATGCAAATGCTCAATCAAGTACAAATAATCCAAATAGTTTATCAACAACAATAAAATCATTTATAAATATGATAAAAGATCAGTTTACACTTGAAACAAGTGGTACAGCTTTAACTTCTGATCAACAATTACTTAGTAATACAGTTGTATTGTTAATATATGCATATAGCAAATTTAATGATGATAAGAATATCTTTACAGCATCTGTAACTGATGCACAAGCAACTAATATAAGAATGAATTTCTTAATTGAATTAATTAAGTTTTTCAATGGACAAGCTTCTGCAGTTCCTGCAACTTATTTATCATCTTTGGCAATCGATTTAATAAATAATACAAATACTGAAACTATTCCATTAAGCACACAAACTGCTACAAGTAATTCCAAGTCTTCTATTAAAAATCAAATAAAAACGACTAATGATTTTGCATATACAGATAAATTTGTAGATGAAGGTATAGCATTTGTTGATAAATCATCTGACCTAAATAAAGTTAGACCAGTTGTTGCTGCTGGTGGAGTTAATATTATAAACAGTAATAATACTAATACGACTGATTTAACAACATTTTTAACACAGCAAAAAGCAAATTTAAATGCAAATAATACTTTTATTAGAGAATTTATTGGATCAACATTTTTTAGCGGTATTATTAAAGAAAGATTGTTTAGAAGTCAAAGAACTGCTTTTGGATTTAATGTTGATGTAGGTGCAAATGGAGTAGCGCAAATAAGTGGTAAATTCAAATATGATGCTATATATGCATTATATGATCAGACAGATCAATGTATGAAAATAGTTATAATTCAAAATCCTAATAATACTACAGATACTCCAGGTAATATTTTAACTGTTAATATTGATGGTTTAACTTTTAAAGATGGAAATTTATTTGTTGATACTGATAATCTTAATTTTCATACTTGGAATGAAGCTGATCAATTAAAATATAGTGATCTAATTACAGGTAATGATCTTCCTCCTAAAGTATTATTAAATGGATCAAATATAGATCTAGGATTAGATACAAGCATGAAATGGAGATATTTACAAACAGCTCAAAATACTAATTGTAGTATGAATATAGCTGATGTGCTAAGCATATCTAATAATGAAAAAATGTTTAACGCGTTATCAGAGAATGCGAAACAAAATTCATCTGCAAGTAATAATATGAAACTAGATGCAGTATATACAGCACTTGGAGGAATTCATAGTATTATTAAATCATTAAAAGACAATATTGAGCAAAATGGATTAACAAATGATAATATTAGTTCATTAACTAATAGTATATCTCAATTGGAAGATGCTGATAGTGCAATTAAAAATCAAACAGGTTTAGATAATCGTACTATTGCATTATTAACACAAATTGATAGTTCTACTGGAGCAACAAGTGTTATATTAAATCAATTAACAGAACAGCTAAAAACTCTTGACACGCAAACTTTAGGTTGTGTACAAGATTTATATAAACATAACAATTATCTTCTATTTCCACAAATGATTCAAAATCTTGCTGGAAAATATAATGCAGACGCAAATAATTTGAATTCATTACAAACAGTAATTATATTAGAAGGATTATCATTAATAAAACAATTAATAAATATAAAAAATAATAATCAAGTATTTAGCAATAATGCTGCATTGAAACGTTTACTTGGTAGTAATGATTATAATAATTTAAATAATATACCAATCGTTAAATTTATTGTTTCTCTCATGACTTCTCCAATCAAAATATTCGAAAATGGAGTATTTATAGATGTCTCTGATAAAGATAAATATTTTAGTGCTGCAGAACAATTAAATATTTATTCTGATATGATAGCAGTATTGCAAGCTATTTCTCCTTTGCAAAATAATAATTCATTAGTAGAAATTAAAGAAGGTTTAATGCAATTGTTAATGTATTCAACATTATCATCTGATGATTCTAATATTATTAAGTTTTTAAAATTACAGGATAGTATTGTTGGATTACAAGATTCTAATTTGACAACATTATTGTTATATAAGAAAGTAACATCTAAATTATATGCTCAACAAATTGATGATAAATATCTCGGCAATTTAATATCTAGTAGTTATAGTAACAGTGATAATATATATGCTGCAATAGATGGTCTAGCTAATTATATTGACAATTTTCAGGCTTTCAAAATTAACACAACTAATGATTCTAATTTAGTGTTAGGCATAGAAGTGAATAATGATAATATTGGGACAACTGCAGAAGATATAAACTCATTAAGTGCATCATCGCTTATGAAAAATCAGTTCGGCATTAAAGAAGATGATACAGAAGTCACTACTTTTACAACAAAACTCGCAGACATATTATCCACATTGCAAAATAATGAAGAATTAGCGCAAAGATTAGATGCAAATTCATCTATTCTGGCAGATTTTTTAGGTCGCATTAAAGGTGAATTTACAAAGAGTGATGATGGTTATACTGCAAAAACTGATGATCATAATGATACAAAAATAACATATGAACAAGTGAAATCAATGTTAACTGCATTAGGAGCAATTGCTGATAAAGATAATAGTTTAAATAACATAGATACACCAGATAATACTGCTTTATCTGCAGTATCTAAAGTAGAATTACAAAATCTTATATGTTTAATGCGTGGAATCACATATGCTATGGAATATAAAATTCCAGATGCAAACCAAACAGTATTTGACTTTTTGATGGGTATGTTTTATAGCACACAACAAATGTTTGATAGAAGTACAGCGCTTCCAACTGCAATTACATCTCAATTATTAGGTGCTAATAGTAGTACAACATTACCAAACTATGCTGATCCAAGTTCTAGTAAATACTTACCAGTAACTGCACTTACATCTGCTACAATTACAGGAGTAACTGCACCAACAGCAGCAGGATTTGGTACTACTAGTGGGCAAGCTAATCTTGTTTTAAAGCCATATCTAAATAATATATATGTGTTTGGACGTCGTCTTGGATTAACAAACGATGATATCAAAGCTTTATTAAGCACAACTTTAGTAGATCTTTCTAATGCTGATAATGGCATTACAGGTCTTGCTTCAGGTGCTGCATTATCATTTAACTCAGTTCAGAATTTAAACAAAATTTATACAGCAATGGGATATGATACTGGAGATGCTGCTACTAATGCTGCAGTTTTACAAAAAACAAGACAGGCACTTAAATTAATATTTGGTATACCATTAATGGCAAAAGAGGTTATATTAAATCGTGCTGATAATTTAAATGATGCAGTAAATGCTGCTATGGCTTTAAATGGAAATAAACTTGATATAATATGTAGCTTAAATGATAATGATCTTCATTTATATTTAACTGACACTGCAGCTAATTCATTTACAACAATTGCTAACCTTTATGGTAAAGATGGTACGCTTGGAGGTGGAAGTGCTACATTAGCAGCAGCAAATAATAATGCTAATAATAATAGCGGAACTTGGGCACTAGCAAATGCTAATAATACTGCTAAAGCATATTTAGATCAAATATCAGGAAAAATATTAAAAGATACTAATAGATTTAATGATACTGTTAAATCAGTATTAGATTTATCTGATGATGATAATCAATTTGCTATACATAAAGCATTTGATTCACAATTTTTGTTATCAACTGCAGCAATTGGTGGTAGCATTCCAACTGGCAAAACTTTTTGGGACTCAGTGAAAGAATTCTTTGGACATGGAGACGCAACTGCTACTAATACAGCAGCAACAAGTCAAATAGATAATCAAAGTAACTTGTTGTTAGATATGTTACGTAAGGCTCAAATAATGGCATCTGAGGAATCTAGCAGAGAAAAAATAGATAATGCAATGTTTTATAAAAATACAACAACTACTAGCCAAAATGATGGTAGATATTATGATATTTCATTGCTAAAAACTACTTATCCAGAATTATATAATAATCTTGTTTCTGCAGTACCTGCTTTAAAAGATGTATATATGAAAAATGATGCGTTATCAAAAGAAATATATCAATCACTTTTAAATATTGAAACATATAAAAAAGAATACTTAACATTTGTACCGGACGACGTACCACAACATTTTGGTAAGGGGGGAACAAGAAATGGAACATCATTTGAAGCATCATGGACTGTTAATAATAGTAAGGATTTGACTAATATAACAGTTACAGGATCTGATACTACTAATACATCATACTCGATTTATGATTTTGGTCTTAATCCAACTATGGCACAAAACATCTTTGAAAGTGCATTGAATACAACAGTAACAAACAAGCCAAAAATATATTGGATGCAGGATAGTTCTACAGAAGCTGAATTATTCAATTCAAAACAAAAGAAACACTTACAAGATTTATTAGTTGCGCTTAATAAGATTAAGAATGATGGAGATATTGAAAATTATTTGCCAATATTGATATCATCATTATTTGGATTAAAAATAAATAATCGAAATACCTCACTTTTAGGACAAGATAGTGATGTTTATGTTACAGCAAGCAGCAATACTAATGGTAATCAACTTGCTGGAGGAAATAAAATAATCAAAATTTTTGATGTAACAGGGAATAATATTGATTTATTTAAAACAATTGATACATATTTTGGTACAAATGATAAGATTAAAGGTTTTATGTCAGCATTGTTAAAAGCAAATAATAAAACGATATATTATGATCAGAAAGGTGGAAGATATTATAATAGTGACACTAATAATTCAAATTCATCATTTTTTAGGATTGTAAATGGTGATGATAATACTGTCAGTCTATCTAATTTAATTAAGTGGCAACTAAGTGCAAAAATATTTAATAATCAGGATATTCTGCTAAATAATGTGTTTGTGCCTACTAGCAATAATGATGGTGATATTGATATGAATCAGAGTGAAATAACAATAAAATCATATTTACAAAATGAATTCAATGTACAATATAATGGTGATATAAATTTTACTTTCGTAACAAATACAAACTCACCTGCTTTCATATTGTTACAAGATAATCAATTTATATTACAAAATAAGGAATTAAATCAATTTTTACAAGATGATGATAATACTATTCATAATGTAAATGCACTTCAATCCAACAACAGATCAGTACTCAAAAGCATTTTACAAAGTACACTCAAGGATATTGTTATTAATAGTCAAGCTATTACTCCGTCATTGCAAAAACAACAATTATTGCAGCAGCAATTACCAACAAATGTTTATAAGTTTAGTAGCGATAGTAGCGATAATACATTATCAAATGTATTACTTGCGAGAGCAGTGATTTCTGAGTTAATGGTAATGGGGGCAAACTCTAAATTGACTGACGATCAGAAGCAAAATATCATGAAGTTAATTACTCAAGAACAGAGATCAAATTTATCAGATACTGGTTATGATATTGGAAATTTCAATGTTGCAAATCTTTTGGGTACTAATACAACAGTTAATAACTTCAATACTGTAATAAGCAATTTTGATGCTAATAATATAGCAAAGAAACAACAAATATCAGATTTATTAGACAGTGTCTTTACAGAATTACAGAACAATAATTATGATACATCATTATTACAAGCAGTTTTATTATCCATCAATTCTCCAACTAATTTGAGAGTATTTGCAAATACTTCTTCAATGGGTACTAATACAAATATTCTTGGAACAATTTCTTCTACACTAGACGGTACATTTGCTAAGAAAATTGATAGTGGATTATATGCAGGTAATGGAAGTAATATACATGAAAATGGTGCACCATTATTAGCAATGGATTTAATAGGAAGTAATAATATTGCACAACAAATTCGCGTTTCTGCTCGATCACTTAGTACACAAGCAATTAGTGATATTCAAGGAAATAATGATTTACAAAATGCTATTACGAATTTCTTAACAACGGTAAAAGCATCAGTGGGAAATCTGGAGCAAGACCAAAATCTCATGATTAGTCCTTCTGGTTCTTTTACACCACCAACAAGCGGATTACAAGGGTTAAGTCAAAAAGTAAGTAAAATATTTTTACCTACAGAAGTGTTTAATTTATTAAATGATAGTAATAAGGCACGAGTAGATTTTGTGATTTTGCCAATGGCTGCACAATCTACAATAGCTGCTACTGGATTGGACTTTGAACTAGTGCCAGCACCAAGATATATTACAAATATTATTCCAAAAACTATTCAAGCTAATGATAATGTAACAATAAAGAAAGTTATACAACATATTAAAGGTTTAAGTGCTACTGGGGCAAGTGATTCAATAACAGAATTTTCAAAAGAGTTTCTCAGCATCTGGGATAAGAATTTCGATTCTAATGTTAGTGCATCTTCTTCACTTACTATCAATATATATAAATCTATATATAAATCTAAACTTGAAGCGAATAGTAGTAATCAATACTTTGTTACAATATTATTACAAGATCAGAATGATGCAACAAAATTATCTTCTTATGAATATGCAAGTCAAGTGCAGACAATTGACGATTTAGCATCTGATTTTATAAGAGAAGTTAATAATAATTCTGGTGCTGTTTCTACTTCAACCACAACAATTGCATTACCAGATGTAAACACTTATATTAATTATAAGACTTTGATACAGAATATGAAGACATCAGCTTATTCTGATGATATGACTATTACTGGATTAAATGATTTAAAATCAAAAGTATCGCATAATAAAATTACTAATGAAATATATGCAGCTCTTACAAGTGGATCATATTTAAATCTTGAATTTGCACGTAGACAAATATTAGAATTAATTCAATCATTAACTAATACTATTAATGCAGCAACAGCAAATAGTAATGCAAATCTTGCTTATGTTAAAGATGTCACTGTATTACAAAATCTAGAATATATCAGACAAGCATTATTGTATATAGTAAATGCATCACTAAGTTCTGGCGTCAGTACTAATGATGCAAATATCATATCTAATCGTTATAGATATGAAACTATAATTTTTGAATTAGCAAAGGTTATTATCAATGCAAAAAGCAATGATTATGAATTATTAAATGCATCTTCAGATAATAATGCAATTTTAGAAAAAGCGCAAATCAGAGGAATATTAACTAAAATACCATTTTTACTCATCAATAGTACTAGTGGATCCAATGAATTTCAACCTTATAAAGTCACAGTTAATGGTCATGCAATTGATTTGAGTATTGCTGCTAATATACCAACTACTGATACTGTAGTTAATCTATTCCATTCATATTTAGGATCAATTGCTCTTTTAGCAAGTTACAATAGTGAGGCAACATATGATTTAAGTAGTCTATCTGTCAGCGCTGCATCTAGTGATTATGTTGATACTGATGCTGCTACTGCAGCTAATGGCATTGCTACTGCTACAGGTGCTACGAATACTCCTGATATTATTGCTACTGCAACTGAAATATTATCAATTCCAGTAAGTGATTTTGATTCTGCTACTTTCTTACCATCTATTACATTATTTACATTGGATACATTATCATCAGATCCTACAGATGATAAAACTTGGTCTACACAACCAAAAATAGCATTAAGTGACTTAATCAATACAAATTTACAAAAATTAAAATCATATCAATACAATAGCGAATTAGTTGATCGTATTAACAGCATAATTAGACAACTACAAGCACAAAATACATCATCAAAGCCTCCAATATCATTAACTGCAAAAAATCCTGTGCTATATAATACAGGAGCAGCCAAGAGCATTACATTAAATATGTTAAGTAACTTTAATGTCAATAATAAGGCAAAAAATTTAACTGATACTGGTTCTTTTACACAAAATAATAGTGATATTTCTTATATGCCTATCACAACAGATAATAATTTCACAAGTGCAGACTTTAGATATCAAGCTGGTTCTGCAATAGATTCAGTAAGTGGTGCTTTTGATGATCTATATAATACTAATAATACAGAGTCATCAAAACAACGTGCTCAATTCTTTTTAAATAGTGCTGATAATGATAAACTCACTGAAGCAATTAATAATAAAAACCAATTATCATTGTACAATCCAACAAATGATGTATTACAAACATTAGATGTTATATCATCTCAATCAATTTTAGGTGGTACTAAAGATGATCAATTGAGAGCTATAGCGGAAGAATTATATAAGAATACGGCATATGCATTAGTATTTATAAAAAATAAAAATACAAATAATTATGGTGGTGTAAAATTATTATATTCACCATCAGCTCAAAGTGAAGAAATATCAAATATTAATTCACAATTTAATCCACAAAAGTTCGATATAAATACTACAAATCAAGAAGAAAAATATATAGCAGGCTTCATGGCTAAATTTTCTTCTCAAAAGCCAGATGATTATTTCATTCTATCAGTACCAAAAGATAAAATTGATGAAATTCAACAAGTATTAGATACATTAATATCAGGATATGTACCAACTCCAAATACAGTTACAACTAATCCTACAACTCCTAATAATCCTACAACTCCTACTCCAGTACAACAGAATAGTCTTTTTGGATTGTTGCAAGAAGCATTTCAAATTTATCAATCACAAACAACATCTACTAATACTTCAAACTCTGGACAGTCTAATCAATCGATGACATTCTCAGAAGCTGGTAACTTGCAGCTTGCAGACAAAGGTAAATATTGGAGTTTTTCAACAGAAATCAATTCAAACGATATTATAAAAGTTATATCAAAGTTATCATCTAGTGCGAGTGCATTGCCATTAGAACAAATAGTATCACGTATTATACAAGGCATTGGTGGTAAAACTATTAAACAAGAAAGTAATCAAATGGATTCAGTAATATTTGATCAAATAAGTAATGTATCTATTAATATTAATGCAATGCCAAATAATTTTTCAGCTGCAGAGCAAATATCATTCTTTAGATTTATATCTCAAGCATCTGATAGAATATCAAATACAAAAGATAGATTAAATCAACTTATTACACAATTAAATAATAATATTACTAATATAGATCCAAATGATAAATCAAATACAGCACAATTATTAAAATTACAGAATACATTGAGTCTTGCGCAAAATGTGAATAGTATATTAGATAACTACTTAACTAATAATATAAGTAACAATTATCAAACAAAAATTAAAGATATTTTAGCTATATATGATAATGCAACTGATAAAACAACAGTAGCAAATGATGTAGCTAAAAAACTATTAGATTTAAAAATATATTTAGTACCAACTCTTGATGCAAATGGTAAAACTACAGGATTATCATGGGAGTCATTCACACAAATAACAACTCAAAATACTGGTACATATAATACTTCTACTAATACTTCAATTACATATCCAACAAGTGTAAATATTGCAACTTTAAATGATCCAGTAACACCTATCAGTTTAAATGACTTTACAACTCTAGTAGCAGATAAAATCAATCAATTGCCTGTAATCGATGATAATACATCAAGTAATAGTCCTGCTGAAGCAACAACAGATAATACAACTACAACTCCAGCAGCAACAACAGATAGTAGCGGAATGCCTGTTGATGCAACAGATGATACACCAGTAGCTGCATAATAAATTTCAATTTGCTCTATACTATTGAATAAAAATAGTATAAGATTAAAATGATAGGCATATGACCGAGCGGTTGAAGGTAC
>Ga0272412_1000749_pt1 | contig 10392 bp, 3 predicted proteins | sample WWTPWeurt_MetaT_FD_193540 | JGI IMG/M metagenome (GOLD analysis project Ga0272412, IMG submission 193540) | Metatranscriptome of activated sludge microbial communities from WWTP in Nijmegen, Gelderland, Netherland - WWTP Weurt (Metagenome... | ecosystem: Engineered > WWTP > Aerobic digester >...
CGAATGAAGATTGTTAGGGCCACGTCCCCGAGGGCCCACCCTAGTCTGAGACGGGGTGGAGCGCGGTGGTGCTGCTCGTTTGAATCCACTGCACCGTCCACGTAGGCGCAACTCTACGGGACCTAGTCACGGTCCGAGCTGAGACGGTGCATAAAGTTCGACCTCCCCTAGGTCGTTTAGCCTACCAGGCTAGCCCGCTGGCAAAATCAATCAGGTTCGCAACCTCACCAGCGACAGGCGCAACCTTTCCAGCGATGGCGGCCACGTTTGACGACCACGTCCCTATCTTGCGAGCGACATTGGCGAAGAAATCATGCCAGGCATTTTCAGTGAAACCTGGCACGTTCGCAAGTTCAACCATCAACATTTGGAAATCATCAGAGCAAACGAACGATACCGGAAGACCCGTGATCGTTTGCTCTCTTGGTTGACAAAGGGTGAAGACGTCAAACGCTATCCGAATGGGCGCCGCTGCGGACAAAGAAGGCATGATCAACGCGACTTTCGTGCCATTGAATCCCCCATGATGGGCAACCAGGAATGAGGCTGCACCACGAGAATCTGTCGGAAATGCCTCAAGACCTGATGGGAGAAGTCGCAATGGTGGCACGGTAGGACATTGCCATGAATAAAGCCCGGAAGAAAATTTGCCTCCTTGACTCCCATTGTAAAGATTGGAAGGAGTAACTGGGACGGAATTTATGGCGGCGGTGCCATTGGGCAGGCAAGAGAAAATGTCATCGAAATTGTCGTCAAGTCTGTAAGCCAGTATTGAACCCTCTTGTTGAAGTACCGGTGATCGAAAAGAGACCAACATTGAGTTACCGGTTGGGTAGTAACGCTGCATGGTTTGGCTTAAAGGCTTGAATGATGGATTGATAATGAAGGCGGTGTAGACGTTGTTGGCTTCTTGCGTTATGACAGTGAAATTCGTGCAATCGACTCTGACTTCACTAGTGATGGTATGATCTGGGTCGTCAAGCCCTAGAGATAGCTCAAGGCGGTACCAGCCACAAGAAAGGCCATTGGAAGATCCTGGGCTCACTGTGTGTGTCGTGGTACCACTAATTCCAGGCAAAGTGATTGAAAAGTCGAATGCCGCGATGCTGTCATCGTTGATCTTCGTCGACCTGAACAGGGAAAGGGAACCAAGCAAGCTCGGCACGCCCGACCCAGTTGGACGAAAAAGGTTGACCTCGAACGTCAAGTAAGTGAGGACGTCGCCGCCATCAACCCAAAAATATTGCCGGTCTAGCTCCATTTCTGCCCGTCGACAACTTGAGGGGCGGACCGTGAAGTCGGGGTGTGTGTACTGAAGAGTGGTGCAAACGCCCTCACCCGGATAAACATGGACGGAGGTAGTGCTCTCCCCATAGGCTGAAGACAAAATCTTCATCTGTGGGAGGGGAGCTGGCGTGAAGGTCCACGTCCGGACTAAGGAAGGCGGTAGCGGTGTCTTCGGAGCCATCGGCAGCATAGCAAGGACATAAGGATCATTGTAATGGACGATCTGGTAAACGGATAGGTCCCACAAACTGGTTGAAACGCCGTTATGCAGAAAGTGTGGCGCACTTTCGACATGTGCGAGAAAGGTAGCGAGAAGGACCGACACGTCAAGCGTCACAGAAAGTGATTGCTTTGACGCGAAGAACCGGCTCTGTGCTTTGGCAGCGTTCAACGGCAAAACCAATCGTGAAGCTGATTGTGGATGAATCAAATTCCTTGCGAGTGCATGGGCATTTGTTCGTTTCACAATCGACATCCTGGCAAGGTTTGACATCAAGGACCTTACTGTATTCCGAGGAGCTTTCCTGGTCGTCCTCGCGTTCCTGCGGTTGGGTCGGGACTGCGCCTTGGTTTTCTTGGACATTTTCTTTGCTGAGCCTCGCTTCGGTGGTGGAGTGACCTTTGCTTTTCGAGGCCGAGCGCGTGCGGACAATTTGCGGGTAGGCATTCTGCATGAAAATTCAGGGGAGGTGAGGACTATAGGTCATCTAACGGTGACCAGCCGGCACTTCCGGAATTTCGGCCCCTATCTTTGCGTCCCCAGGGGCCACCCTCTGACAAGAGCACGGGGCAACGCCCCGATCTTCAGTTCCAGGGACTTGGGGGAGAAGAAAATTCCGGAACAAGTGGGATCAAAACCGGCCCGTAGCCCTTGCATACGCTTCCTCCATAAGAGGATGCGTAATGAAGGCGGGCAGTTCGATCGGTAGCTGACAAATCTCCAGCAGGTCGGAGTCAAGCTTGCTCAATTTGGCAATGTCTCCATCGAAATAGGCCGAAGCAAAGTCATGGAGTGTTTCTGGGCAAGCTTTCAAAGGTTGGAACATGCGTTTCCAGGGTTTGTGTGCGACATCAGGATCAATCATCAAAGAAATCCGCTTACGAAGCTTGGGGTCTCGTGCCCAAACCTCGTGCCACGCATGATGATCCGGTAACTTCATGCGTATCGTCGCAAACTGATGCAATTCTGCTGGAAAACGCTCCTCAACGAATTCAACGGTCTTGCGATAAAGACTCGACAACAGAGGCTTATCAGGAAAACAGTGCAACCTGGAGGAAGCAACAATCCAGGCCCAAACATGGGGATGTAAGTCAGGTTTGAGACACCAGCCAAGCTTGTCCATCTCGCGGGCAAGATCCAAATCAAGGACAGAAACGACACGCCCGTCCAACTCGTAACGGATGAGGCGAGAGCCCAAAATGGTGCACTGGCAGATTCGATCGAAAGTAACGGTGCGACCATTAGAGTAGGCTTGGTTGATCAAGCCTCCATAGGCATTGATGTCGTCAAGAACGTGTTCATCACTGGCCGCTCGGAGCTGGTCGTCACCCATAACGACGGCGCCAAAATTGCTGCGTTGTAGGGCCGTGAGAACCAATTTGGCTGTGACACGGGTGCCTGCCAAGACTTGTGGTGTCAAAAAGTTGCACAAGACGCCGAAAACAAGGGCAGTCAGATTCATGAGCGTTCCTCCCAAGGATGTATCAGGGCGACCGGATTCGATGGACATTGGGCCGCTAACTGTCAACACCTTCACAGGCTTGGCGCCTCCTTCTGACTGCGCCTTGAACGAGTAACGCATCTGGACACGAGGATCGGCGAAACGTGCTAGAATGGGTCTGAACCATTCTTGACTGTACGTCTCAGGCGCAATCATCTGTTTGATGACCGTGGGGATGGTATGGATATCGCCGCGCTGTCGTGAGTCAAATTTTTTAGCGTCGGCGTCCTTGAAAAAGACAAAGCCGTTCTCTTTCGCCCAACGTTCGATCGCAATACCCGCGTCGATTGGCCCCATCCCTGAGGGGTAAAGGAATCTTCGGAGAGGGTGGACAGGCGAATCAGGCCCAAGCATGGACCTGACACGCTTCGTGAGTAAATGAACAACGACCATCTCCAACATCGAGAGTTTCATGCTCGCAAAGTTGCAAATGCAGCGAGCGGTTGTCAGGGTCTCGATGTACCTTCCTCCCTCCTCAAGGGACTGGCCATTCAAGTACACGTTCTCTAAGACTCCAAGGCCACACAAGTCCTGGGTTTCTGAGAAACCCGATTTTATCTCATATTTCAGAAAACAATCAGCATTGAAGTCCTTGGGAACGAGACCAAAACCGCCCTCCTTCTTGAGCTGGGCGTACAAGTTCCGGTAGGCATCCCGCTTGGCTGGTTCCAACTCGTCAGTCGCCTCATACAACAAATTCTCAAAGGCAGGAGACCCCGGCTCTGGCACGAAAATTCGCTCGCGATTGAGACGAAGAGTATCGGTTGTAGCGTCAGCCATGATGATGGTCCCGAGAGCCTTGGCGATCTGGGGCATCTTGCGCATCGCCCATGGGGCGACACTAGGCAGCAGCGGCACATTGACTCGTGAATTTATCGTCCGGAGATGCCCAATGTCAGATCTGTTGAACACCAGGGGCAATGAGTAAGGCAAACCCCAGCCGACAAATTCTGCACCCATGAGCGGCTTGTAGACATTGCCGCGAACACGCCAATGTTGCTTGAATCCGGGCGCAATGGGCAGCTTCTTGGCCCCCAAGCCGGTGATTGTCGGTATACGGAAGCTCGGCATTTCGACGGCATGGACGGGGAACCGACGCGGGAAGCTTTCAACGAGAGGAAGAACGGGCAACGCGTCGAGGAAAGTCTCAGTTAAAAGTAGAACCCGTTGGTCTGGTGCGCGCATTGAACCATCCTTCAGTCGCCTTGGACAACCCGGGCATGCGGCATTGAACGTCCGAACGTGGCCGCAGGAAGGGCAATAACGCCGGTTCTGACAAAGTCGACAAGTACCTTGCACGGCTATCTGATTCCCGCAAGAACAAACACCGGCGTTGTGCATCGAGCGCCATAGCCATGCGCCAAACGTAATCTCGCCACCAAGCACGAAATAGTAACACGCGTCTGCAACATGGCCGCGATACAGCTGGGTGACGGCAAAGTCCGCCTCCGCCTCATAAGACTGTCGCACGCGTTCGGCTGTCATTGCGGACAGCATAGCCGAGGAAGCAGTCGCTGAGTGCGCATTCATAAGGCGCGTGACTGGCGGATAGAGATGCGTCTGGCGAGGGGCAGCAGAAGAAGAGGGAAGCGAAGCCCCGTGAAACCCGACTGTGAGGGACTGCAAGAATGGAACCTTGACCTGGGCGCCTCGGGTGTCGACCTCAATGACGTTGTCCGACATAGCCCCAAAACAAACACAGCGGCCCAGACGGTCAGACGGAAAGGGATTGGGCAGCCTCGGGTCGTCCTTACTCCTTTGCGGGAAGTTGGAGACGTCCTCCGCTTCCGGACAAAAATGAGCAAAACAGGCCTGGCGATGCAATGAGTAGTCGGTCCGATGCATCGTCAGTCGAAATGCGACCTGATTGAAGAGCCGTTTGAGTTGCCCGGGCGGTGTCGCCTTCAAAAAGAGCGCAAAAGTCGGCGGGAAAGGTTCTCGGGCCTGCCCCACAAGGAATGCAGGATCATATCGACGGAGCGAAACAGTGGGACGCCCGCCCAAGATGCTGGACGAAAAAAGGCCCATCTTTTTGAAGTAAAGCAACAGCTTATCCCAGGGCCCCCGCGTCCAGCTATGGAAGTGATGACTTGGGCGCCAATCGCTGGGCAGAACGATGCCGACGTGACCCTGGCCGGAGGCGGCGTTGGTGGAGTCGAAATACAGAAAAGCGTCCACCGCCTCAAGCCTTTGCGCATGTTCGTCGACGCCAGTCAGGATGGGCCAAAGGGTTGTGCCGGTAGTGCTAACATGTATCACCCCTCGAAAGGTCTTATGTGTCCTCATGTAGCACTGTCGGAGCGTCATCTCCACTGAAGTTGAAGACAGCCCATAAAAATACCAATATTCCCATGGGTCGACTTCTTTGTCATCATGGTCAGAGTCTGGGGTCTTGACGTAATCGCTAAACAGGTCAAGGACGAAGCGAGAACATCGACCGGACCGATCATGATGCAAAGTGTAGCCCAGAGGCACGGCGAACGTTGAGTTGGTGGCCTGGAATGCAGCCGGCGGCGCAACGTTGTACCCCGGAGGCGCAATTTGCGGCCGATTTGGGGTTGGAGCTTCAAGGTGCGGCCTAGCCATTGCTGCAAACATTCCAACACGATCATCGCCAAAATACCGGTAAGACTCCAAGAACCATGAGATCGGTCGACTGATGAGGTCGGCTTGTAGATTCCGAATGAGCTCGCCTGCAACGGCCAGCCGGGTCATCTCGATGGTCAAGGGGACTGGGTCGTGCTGGGCATCGTCGCTAATGGCGGTCGTACATCCATGGATGATGCCCACCGCTTCGTGGAGCAGGGGCCGCAAATCGACCGCAAGATTGGCCTTCACCTGGAGATCGTCCAAAATCTCGCGCAAGCTCTGAAGCATCAACTCGGCAATGGAGTTGAGGGATGACACTTCATCTTCATGAGACCAATGGCGTTTGCCCAAGACCGCAGAGACACCAGGGGGCAAGCAGTAACCGCATCGACCGCACATCTCCCGGATAGCGCGTGTGATGGTCGAGGTCACGGCTCGGGAAAGAAAACCGAAGGTTCGAATCGTGAACCTATCGATATCAACCTCGGTGGTCTCACCAACCAACAGCGACTCGGGCCCGGTTAGGACAAGCCCCCCCTCAGGCACGCTCAAGTGTCGACCGAGCCCCTTGTTTGTGACATAGACGCATTGTGCACGCAAGTGAGAGTCCACAAACATCCCGAGGCTCGCCAGATGGGCTTGGGCCAAGCACTCGAACTTCAGGCACTGGAGCCGCTCGAAATCAGCACTGAGACTCTCCATCCAGACGACAAAGGCCTCCTGGGCATGGTCCAGAGAAGCGCCGCCGACTATCTGCTCAATCTCGAAACGTAGCCTTGTGTTGAGGTCTGGCACACCTTCATCGATCGGTAAGGTGTCATTCAGCACGGCTTCAACTCGAGAAAAGGACGGGAGTTGTGGGATCGATTTGACCCTGGGCTTCACTCGTGACGTGCGATTGCTGCACCTGCGGCTGACCTTCTCCAAAATTGAGAAATAATTGAATGTCGGCACAATGGTGTCGGAAGGCGCGTCGGTTGCATCTCGTCTGGATCCAGCAGCACCCGAAAGAGACGGCGCAACTTCAGCATCAGGTTGGGCCATCACATCGGAAGACGTCAACGGAGAAGGTGAGGTAACACTGGACGATGGGGCAGGCGGGGACATATTCCAGTGCAGATCGGTCTGCAGTCGGTCAAGCTGGTCCAGCACGCCACGTTCGGTCAGATTCGCCACACCACAATACAGGGAGAAAACTTTGTAAGCGCTGGGAACCCGCCGCAAGGCATCGTCTGGGACGACCATCAAATGTAAAGGCACCCTGCCCTTGCGCTCGAGGAGCCTCATCTCCTTGTGACAGTTATCATTGCAGCGGCGCAAGCCCTCTATCGTGGCTTCGGGTTCAACGTTTCGAATGTAGTGGTGCATCATGGCTCGCACACTGGACAAACCCGAGGGGCGACTTATAACTCTACGAAAGTCCCCGGGGTAGTCCGTGATGAAAGGAAACACGGTCGCATCAATCCGCCGTTTGGCTCCCTCTGAGAGGCGTCGGTAGGCTACTGCATACTCATTCTTGATCCGTGTCGGGGTAACCATGACGGTGTCATTCAATTGAAGTGGGACGCTTGAGTAAGCAGTAACGAGCCCCCGCCTCGTCATGACGCGGTACCACCAGAGGGCTGTTTCCTCTCTATGGAGTGTCCTGACCAACCCAGTCAACATCGAAAGCGATTTGCAGCGCCCTTCAATTCGCTCGTAGTCACTCAGATCCTCGCTCTCAGAGCTGCTCTCTTGAGACGCACTGGAACGCGATTGGGCTGACGCGGGATCAGCGGTCACGTCCAGCACCGCCTCCGGGCCGTGTTGCAATGTTGGGCTTAAGGGGTTATCGACTCTGAGAGCAGGCTGGGCGCGCTGTGAAACACGACAAACGTGATGATCGGCGCAGACTGACGAAGCCCGATAAGCGCAGTCGCATGCCAAGATGGCAACATGAAGGTCCGCGAGCCGTGCGGTGGCAGAGCAAATCCATCGGAATGGGAAGTTGTAGGGCCGGGAAGCCGCGCAGGCGTCAAGATAAAAACCATAGGCCCCACGAAACAAAAATCGATCTGTGTCGAACTCCCGTTGGATCTTGTGACGCTTGACCGTCTCAACACCCTGTAGCTCGCAAAGACGCACCGAGACCGCTTCTCGAACGACAACTAAGCGGTCAACCAACCCTCTCATGTACGTCTTCTCAATCTGATCTCTGTCGATGGCCTCAACGTCATGCAAGAGCATAAACCTGTCGTCAACCCCCCGCTTGAAGATTTGATGAAGAGCCTTGTAAGCCGTGTGTTCCCAGAGCCGACGAAGTTGTGTCTCAAGGAAGAAAAAGGCCTCAATCCTGTTTGGGTCCACCAAACAGGCCTGAGCCAAACGGCGGCGGGCTTCCTTATCACGCATGTTGAGCTTGTCGACAGCAAGATCGAATTTAGCCTGTTGCTGGGCGCGCCAGTCAAGTTCACGCTGGCGAAGTGCTTGTTCCGCTTTAACCTGCTCGGCGAGCTGTGCATCGTGGAGTGCGACGAGTCTCAATCGCTCAGCTTCATCGGCCAAAGCTTTGAGAATTCGGCGCCTACCATCAGTAAAGCGGACACGGTCATAGTTCAGGTCTCGCCGAATGATGGAGTCGTTGATCAAGTGGTCTCGGGCTCGTTTCTCCTCAAACATGAACGATGCAACCAGGCTGAAGTGCGAATCATATTCCCCCCTCGTCATAAACTTCAACTTACGGCCACTCAGGTTCAATTTAGTCCACCAATAGCGACGATGCTCAACATAGCCAGCATAGGTGCGCAAACAACAATTGCCGAACCTATTGCTCTCGCGGCTAAGCCAGGCCCATTCAAGCGCTTCCTCACGGATAGTTTCAATCGGGGTAGCCCTGGGGGCGTGAATAATGGGTTGCACGTGGGCTTGCTCGGGGCTCTGTGGAGGGTCAGGGCTGGCTGTGTCGTCATGTCCTTGCACTTTCTTCCAGACGCGCTTGACTTGTTGTGGCTCGGGTCCAGGATTGGCCGCTTCCCCGATCCTGGATCCATGGAGGTAATTGTGGTCAACATCCAAAGTGGCATTGTTGGCAACACGCCTCTGGGCCTCAATGTGAATCAGTTCTTCCTCCTCACGCTCCAAGCGGAAAGCCTCCCAATCAAAGCTGTCGGGGTCGTCAAAAAGTTCATCGATAGGCTCGTAATTGTCCGAATGAACACAGGAGCAATACCTCTCAAAATGGCAGCGCAAGCAGTAAAAATGGGGCGATGTCCACCCGCCACCTGGAAAGAGGTAGATATCGGAGAGCCCCCACTTCTCCTGTATACGCTGGAAGTCAAGAAGACCGGCTGTCGGAACATAGAAATGGTCGAAGGCTTGACCCAAAAGCCCACGGAAGATTGGGAGACGCTGACTTCCTGATTGAGTCGTTTCTGTCGTCCAATCGTCGTCACCGGGCTCGACGTTGAGAAAAGCTCCATGCAAGATCCTGTATGACCGCCAAGAAGACACCGGCGTTTGCTCGCAGACCACCCTCACGCCGTCTGACACATTAGCATTGATATTTGTCCCGTCAGTCGGCCACAGCACATAACGCCGTGTGACAATTTTGGACCGCAACCCCGCTATCTGTCGGCCAACGGAATTCACATGACGCAAAGGTGACCCGAGGGCGAACACGAGATCAAGATCGTCTACAATCGGCTCATGCTGACAGTCGATTGTGAGCGGATTCGGGTCTTTTCTCCTCACTTGGGCGTAAATTGTGAGCAAAACAAGGAGAACCGAGCTCATGCTCACATCAAGATCAACGCAATCGGGGGCCAAAAAGTCATCAATGAGCAACCATAGCTCGTACGGTAGTTCTGTTAAAGATCGAACCCGGCCCCCGCTTCCGGATTCTTGTTCGAAAGGAGTAAGACGCATCCCGGACAAGTACAAAGCACTGACATGCGACATGCTTACATCACGGCATACACGCACAGAACGAACAACATCGAACGACACAGGTGGGAGTCGACACTCAAATGCACACTCACAAAACGCACACTCATAAAAACAACAATCAAAATTCGGATGCACAACGTGTGCGACACGTTGGCACTCGAGACACTCAAAACACTCAAAAGGGCGTTCGTCATCGCCGCTCAGGGGGCCCAAATTCCCTGAGCCTGGCCGCCCAAGGGTGTGAGCGACACTTGGTGGTGGTGAGTCACTGTTTGTTGGACGGTTCCGCGACATAGTGGCGGTTGGCCCTCAGCACCGAAGTGACCAGGAAACACAAAATACCCTTGTATCGAGAATTCCATCGTGGGCTCGCCCCATTATACCCGGTCTCGTCAAGAGGAGGCGTGTGGAATCCCGGCTGGTTCCCAAATGGGCCCAAAGTCAAGGCCACCCACCTGGCATGGATCACCCGAAAGCGACCCTTTGCTCCAGCTAACAGCAAAATCTGCCCCCAATAGGAACTGAAAGCGACCCAACAGATCCCATTGAGCGTATGGTTGCCAGCCATCCAGAAGTTCGCCCTTGGTTCTTGCATCGCAGGCCACGGGTTTACCGCACCCCTTGACACGAAGAATACCTCACAAAGAATGTGCGAACCCTGAATTGGTGCGTGTCGAGAAAATAAAATGCGTACGACAGCGACCAGGCGGGAGTTGCTGTGATCCTCATCAAAAAGAGCCTTTCGAGGAGCCGGCTCCCAATGATGAGCAACAACGCCGAAAAAACAAAGCCCCCTGCTCTGGGGGCCCGAGGGCATACAAGGGGGAGCCCTCGGAACAGACGTGCAAGCACGTCTGGTAAAGCTCCTCCC
>Ga0272412_1000750_pt1 | contig 10390 bp, 11 predicted proteins | sample WWTPWeurt_MetaT_FD_193540 | JGI IMG/M metagenome (GOLD analysis project Ga0272412, IMG submission 193540) | Metatranscriptome of activated sludge microbial communities from WWTP in Nijmegen, Gelderland, Netherland - WWTP Weurt (Metagenome... | ecosystem: Engineered > WWTP > Aerobic digester >...
AAAAAAAAAAAAAATAAATTTATTATTTAAGAAAAATTACTTTTTTATTGATGAAGTAATTCACTATAGCTAAAACGTTGATAATCATGCTGCTATGCCTCGGGAGCCTCTGGATGGCTTCTTATGCATAGTAAACTTCTTGCTCATATGATGAATTTGCTATCAACTCCACCTGCCTGAAATGCGCCAGAGTTTACCCAGGATGTCAATCTTGTGCTCTCAATACTTCAAGCACCGATCCTAAAAAGCCAATTACTTGCAATTAATGCAACTACTTCAACAACCAGTAATTCTATCTCAATAACTTTAAGTACACATGCGAAGCAAGTCCAATTAAGAATTGTTAGACCTGTCAATTTGATCAAAATAATGGATCTGCTTAATGCATTTAATGTCAGTGGGGATTTTACTATAATACAAATACGACATTATGTCAGAATTGTACCCAAGAATTAACGGGTTGCCAAACCTGTTCAGTGCAGACACCATCAAATTTGGTTTGCGATTATTGCATAAATTAATATACCCTCAACTCAACAAGCAAACAATGCATTAAATGTGACTCAATCATTCCCAAGTGCACAAGTTGCTCTTTTAGTGCGAGCACAAATAACATTTCATGTAGTTACTGTGGAAGTAGCTAAAACTTTTTCAATTCCACTTCTTAACTCTGTTTGAACTGCAGTGAGGTGGTTCCAGATTGCCAATACTGTTCATATAACAGTAATACTAAACAGATTTCATGTAGCTCTTGTGGGACTGGAAAATTCTACAATTCAACAGCACAATAATGTATGACATGCGACTCAGTCGTGAGTGGCTGCAAATCATGCAATTTATAAGGTGTAACATTCACCTGCTCCGACTGTGGATAAGGTTTAACTTATGCTCCGTTAAATAAAACATGTTCTAATTGCACATAAGAATTCCCTGGCTGCTACTACTGTACAGTCAATACTGTTGAAAATAGACTTCGGTGTGATAGCTGTTAGAATAGTAACTATGGTTTCAGTCTCAAAACAAAGTCATGTCAACTGTGCTCATCACCTTCATACATCAGCAGATGTGGAAAATGTGGTTTCAACGAAAATGGTACAGAAATTTGCTAGTCATGTTCTTACACGGGCTACTTTTTGGATCAATAAACCTAGAGCTGCCTTAGTTGCTCACAGCAAATCCCTTACTGCCAATCTTGTTCTAGTAAAACTCAATGCAGTTATTGCATTTAAGGCTATTATTTGAACTCCACAGATTATCTATGTTATTACTGTAGAGATAGAATCTCCTTCTGCAAAGACTGTTACTTCAACCAATAAGAGACAGCCAAAATTACATGTAATTCTTGTGACTCACCAATGATAATGAATTCTAATACAAAAACCTGCGTTTCCTGCTAAGGTTTTGTAGACGGCTGCAATTAATGTTCTCTTTCAACAACAACTCCTATGACTGCAACCTGCAATGGATGCATATATGGAAGATATTTAAACTAAAGTAATAATACTTGTGATTCCTGTTCTTCCAAGATACCAAATTGTAGAAGCTGTTACATTAACTCTAATTAATTATCTTGCAATGATTGTGGCTATGGATTCTACTTTAATTAGAGCTCCTAACAATGCGTTAGCTGTGGATAAACAGTGGCAGGCTGTCGTTACTGTAATGAATAGTTAAACTCTTTTACAGGACTGCAAGAACTAAACTGTTATGATTGTGGCCAAATGAGCTTTTTCAACTAGAGCTAATAGGTTTGCAAAAAGTGTGACTAGGCGATCTCTGGCTGCCTTGGTTGCTACCCATCAACAAAAACTGAAAATTAAATAACTAAGAGCTTTTTGTAATGCTACAACTGTGGATCTGGAAAGGGTTTCGACGACATCACTGGCTAGTGTAAACTGTGTTCAGAAAGCTTCAAGAACTGCACCTACTGCGGTCAAGGCTGGAACTACTTTTAACAAGTAACCGAGTTCTGGTGCTTCAATTGTGGTTCAGGAGGTGTGTTCAATCCACGTTAAAAGACTTGCCAGACCTGCGGAGAGTACTACACTGGATGCAAATACTGCTATTACAACAATTGGGACACTTCATTGACTGACGACCGCAGCCGTATGGAGTGCTACGACTGCGGGTACAGAATGTTCTTCAATAGAACAGCCCGCTCTTGTGAGGCTTGCAACGCTACTGTTTCAGGCTGTGGAAGCTGCTACCAATAGTTTACCTACACTAATAATTAGGTTACTTCCTCCAAACTCATCTGTTGGTAATGCGCTAACAGTAACAAAGGTTTCAACCCCAAATCCAACGCCTGTGAGCTGTGCTCTATCAGAGAGAACTGTAAAAAATGTGCATTCAATGAGACTGGTGGCGAGTTCTGCCAAGAATGTGAGTGGGGCTATTACTTCAACATCGACACGGGAAAGTGTACGCAATGCTCTTCCAAAGTTCCTGGATGCCAATATTGCTCTCACAATCCAAAAAGTAAAACTGGTATTAACTGCCACAGCTGCCAGTACCGATTGTACCTAAATGACACAGATCAGACCTGTCGCTCCTGCAGTGACAGCGTATCGAACTGTCTACAATGCTATATGGACTACTATCAACGTGATGTGCAGTGCTACGACTGTGGATATGGCTTGTTCTTCAACCGTACAAGCAAGACATGTAAAAGCTGTTCTCCATTTGTGCCCAGCTGTGTCCGCTGTTACCAATCCTACCAAAACTTTTAAGATATTGAGTGCTATGAATGCTAATACACACAGTTCTTTAACTCCAGCAATCGTTAATGCTCTAAATGTGCCACCCCCGTTGAAGGCTGTTAGTCATGTATCCAAGATTACTACAACTTCTCCAAAATTCAGTGTCAGACATGTGATTACCGACGCTTTTTCAACTCTACCTCCTACCATTGCGAGAACTGTGATCTGTACATCAAGGACTGCGAATCTTGTAATGCCTCTTCAAGTGGCTATGATAAATAATTTACAGAATTAAGTTATGGTGATAGCTCACTTGTTTGCACATACTGCAAGTACGGCATGTACCCAAAAAATAACATCTGTACAAGTTGCGAAGACTTGACACCTGGCTGTCTCTATTGCTACAACATGTCTGTGACTACTTGCAAAACTGAAATGTACTGCTCCAACTGCGGTGAACAAGGACGCTACTTCTCTATAGCTAACTAGACGTGTGCAAAGTGCGATGATCGTGTTAAAGGATGCATGGGCTGCAACGAGTATTACCAATAAAAGGAGAATAGTGACTCTTCCACGAATCAGCGATAAGGCTAAGATTCGTATTATTACTGTCATAAATATTAAAACTTTGAAAATCAGCAAGAAGAGGAAGAAAAGCCAATCATTGAGTTCCAATGTTGGAATTGCGGTAACAACAATTACTACAACAATTACACTAGAACATGCGAAAGCTGTTAGGCCACTATACAGAACTGCCGCAACTGCTATTTCGACCACTCTTTCAAGAAGAAACCTGTTTGCTCTGAGTGTATTCAGGGCATGTTCTATGACCAGAACTACGATCAATGTGTTTCCTGCTCTGCCAAGTTCCCCGGCTGTCAGAACTGCTACGGTTGGTTTAATTATAACACAAATAAATCAGAAATCAATTGCTGGTAATGCCAACCAGGATTGGCTTTGGACACCATCCAAAAGAAGTGCGTCAAATCGATGAACTGCGAGGAGAACTGTGACATATGCAAGGTACTAGAGAATAGAATAGTTAATACAACAACCACAATCTACAAGCAGGATCCAAACAACGCCTCTCTGTATGTTCCTACCAATGTGACCAAGAGCTCTACAATCTAAATCACATAATGTACTGTCTGTAGTAAGGGTTTCATCCTGAACGCAGACTCTAAGTGCATCTATGACTAAAACTGTTAGCCTGGATACTTTTACAATGAATCCAAATGCAATTTGTGCTCCAGCCAGGTCAACGACTGCTACACTTGTAACCGCGAAAACGGAGCTAATATTACCTGCACTTCCTGTTTCAACGATTTCACTCTCTTACCAAACTTGGGTATCTGCAATGCCACTTAGGGAGTATAGAACTGCCCAGTTGGATGCTAGAATTGCACTTATAACACATCGATTGCCAAGGTGGAATGTACTGTCTGTGAAGAAAATTACGCCTTCAACGCCACAAATATGCTTTGTCAGCTCAACTGCACTTCATTGGGTTTCCAAAATTGTGAAAAATGTATAAAGTTAGTAGACCCAGTGAATAACTTTTAGGTAAGGACATGCTAAAAGTGTTGGAGTGGCTTCCTTATGACTGGAGAGTAGTAGTGCGTCTTAAAGCCAGATTGTTTGGCCAACAAAACGTTTAACGTGTACAACGGCTCCTGCATTTCATGCCCAAACCACTGTTTGGGTTGCAAAAATATAGCAGACTAATCAACTGGAAATGTTGTAAAATTACAATGCGATTTCTGTGAAAGAGGATATGTTACTAATGTTGATAAGTCAGACTGCATTCAGAGCTCTAATAATCTTGAACTCGCTTGCCCAGCTTACTGCACAGACTGCCAATTTAACTCCAAGGCCTACGATATGTCCTGTCTTTCATGCTAGGCGCCTTTGATACTTAAAGAAGTCTTAATCGATTCAATAAATAAGCAATATATCAATAAATGTAGCCCAGTATGTAGTTCATACTGTTCTGATTGTCTATATGAAAAGGAAGCTAACAAGTCAGTTTGCACAACTTGCCAAAGGGGGTACACCTTAAATAGTTCTAAATAATGTGTTTATTAATTAACCTGCTCCACGTCCATGACTTACTTTAATCCTAATTATAATAATTGCTCAAATTGTCCACAGAGTTGCTCCATATGCTAATTTAACAGTTTAATGTCTTCTGTAAAGTGTTTATTCTGTTTGTCAGACTACAAGCTAACCAACGAAGGGTCATGTGTTGTGAAAGTCAATGCAAGCGATCCCAGCTGCCCTGATGGCTAATACTAAGCTGGAACTTCTTGTAACAGTTGCCCTACCAATTGTGCTCAATGCGCTATGAACAATGTCCTTAATAAGCTACTCTGTTCTCTTTGCAACCTTGGCTACGCATATAGCAAAGACACAGATTCATGTGTCTTAGAGGTCAACCCTGTGGAATGTAAGGAAAAGCAATACTCCAAGGTAAAAGTAGATCCAACGGACACAAAGTGCTATGAATGTGGACCTAACTGCTTGCGATGCGCTTACGATAAGACAGATCTTATTGATAAGTGCATAGCATGTTCAGACACTTTAACCTACCATTTATCATCGAAGGGTGTATGCCTTAACAGATTTTGTTAAGAAAAATTCATTTTCAATCCCGATTTCGGATGCGAGCAATGTCCAAGCTTCTGCAAGCAGTGCACCCGCAGCAACTCGGGCCGCCTTCAATGCTTGGATGGTCAGTGCGAAGTGGGATACAAGTTCAATGCAACAACAGGCCTGTGCAACTTCGATCCCGATTACTGTGCAACGATGAATAAAACAGCATAAAATGGAGCCTGTGTCGACTGTCCCTATCAATGCTCAAACTGTATCTTGGACTCGACTATGCAAATAGCCTGCCGCAAATGCAACGATGGCTTCAATTTGACTGATGGCCAGTGTGTTCGTAAGGACTGTCTGTCCAACCAATACTTTGGGCTTTCCATTTCCAATACAGATATAAGCTGTTATAACTGCCCGAACGGGTGCTCCACATGCAAATTTGATAGAACAGCTTAAAAGCCTGCATGCACTGCTTGTCAGAGTGGTTTTGAGCTGAAGGAAAACCTGTGCCAGAATGTGAACAGCAGTCTTAATTGCTCGAGCACAGAAGTCAAGATATTCAGCACTGCTATCGGGTATCAATGCAAAAGCTGCCCAGAAATGTGCACTAAGTGCTTTGCCCAAGACGATCACGTCTACTGCTCTGAATGCAAGACGGGAGGATAAAACAACTTTGTGCTCAATAACGAAATGAAGTGCATTCCAGACTTCAACAATGTTCCCATAAACTGCACTTTGACAAACCAGACTTTCAACTATATTACTGGTGCTTGTGTGGACTGCCCCACGGGTTGCTCATCCTGCAAACAAAGTTTCAGTCTTGACTATCCCATCCTTGCTTGCACAAACTGCACAAATGAGTACACTTGGTACACAGATTGGAAGTGTTACAAGAACTGCCCACAAGGCCAGGTCTCCGCTTTCTTTGAGAACAAGACATAGTTCTGCAGATCTTGCATGTAGCGCTGCAAAACTTGCGATGTTGATTTTACTAAGACGCCAGCAGAAGAGCTCTGCTACGTGTGTGAAACAGGCTACTATTTGTGTAAAGGAATGTGCATGGCCGACCCTATCTGTGAAGGCGCAACTTACCTAACATTGACCTTTGAGTCTTACTTAACATACAATGCTTCCTGCAAACCCTGTCCTTCAGGTTGCATCTCTTGCAAGGCTCAGACCTCCAGTGACCCATACAGCTAGATTGACTGCCTTGAATGCAACACGACAACGCATTCCAAAGATGCCAACGGAAACTGTGTCTTAAATGAATTTAACACTAAAGACAGCGCTGATTGCGACGTAAATAATGGTTTCTATAAGCGCTTTGAACGTTCTCTAAAGAAATTCATTTGTGAAGAGTGCCCGAAAGGCTGTCTGACATGTGAAAAACTCATCTGCTTCACATGTTAGGAACCTTCATACGTTTTACAAGATAAGACATGTGTGGCCTTAACATAGTGCGACAAGGGATCCTACTTCTACAAGGAAGAAAGTCAGTGCAAGACCTGCCCAACCTCTTGCACAGCCTGCAACCTCGATGATATCACTGACGTCAGTTCGTTAAAGTGTAGTGAATGCGCCAATGGATATGATGTATCAGAGGGCTAGTGCGTGTAGAGTTTGTAAGACTCTGATGCTCAATTGGACCTTACAGCCTGTGTTAACATGACTGGAACCTACTTAGCCGTTATCAACCGTGCAGCAACTTGTCTAGATTGTCCTTTCGGATGTACTGAATGCAAACTGGCAGATCCTACAGACTTGAACAGCTAATTGACCTGTGGATAGTGTAAGAGCGGGTACACTCATGACACCGTAGCCCTCGTATGTAGACCATAATGCCTACAGAGCGAGTTCTACGACTCTGCTAATAGCCAGTGTCAACAGTGCCATTTCAGCTGCAAAGAGTGTTTAGATGCAACAGAGAAGTGTCTGGTCTGTGCAGAAAACTATGAGTTTGGAGGCATGAATGTTTGTGTGGAGCAAAACAGCACAGCCGTGGAAACCGCCAAGGACTGCGGAGTGGACGCCTATTACGATTTCATAGCTTAGACATGTGTTTGCAACGATGCTAACAAGTTCTTTGATGATGTCAATATGGTTTGCAACACCATCTAATAGTACACTTAACAATGCTCTCTTGGCCAGTTCTTAGACACAGTTCTGAATTAGTGTCTTCCCTGCACCAGCAGAGATGAGAAGGGACGATGCTCTATGTGCTCTGGCTCACTGGCAACTGAATGCCAGGAGTGCATTGCCGGTTACTATCTGGACGCTAATACATACTACTGCTTATCCTGTACCCCAGGTTGTGTTGAATGCACTTCCTTAACTATGTGCTCCAAGTGCCAAGAAGGCTTTTACAAGTATATTTAGATGAACGAAGGAGGAGATGCAACTCTTTTCTGTTACAGCGCCTGCCCAAAGGGAACGCTACCTTATTTACCTTCCTTCTACTATCTCAATCCCACTTTGTTCCCACAAGAAGAACTTGAAAAACAACAGACTGATACCACTTCAGCTTCTATTGCGTCATCTTCTAACACAGAATAGGCTACCTCTCGCAAATTGGCAGTTGCTGTCAACGCTGTGCAGGAGCCTATCTATGACAATGTGCCATGGACAATAGATTCAGAAGGATTCCCTACCTACCTGAACCAACGAATCCGTCTTGAGTGCGTTCCGTGCCTCAAGTCTTGCTCAGGATGCATTGACAGCTATTTGTTTATCCCTGACCAACAAGTCTGCGTCACTGATGCATATTGTCCAGGAGAATATGTGATCCAGACCCTCGAGGACAGCAGCAAGATCTGTGTCTTACCACAACCCAATCAATTTGCAGTCTCCTTCATTGATCGCCCCACATTAGCCCTGGAATCAGGCATTCAGCCGTTAAAGAAAGATCTTTACATCGAGCTGAATACAACTTGCGATAACGGCACTTTCGGACAGATCAGCTACAAATGGACAGTGACTAACATTAAGACTGACTTGGCTGGAGTGAAGTAGGCCAACCCCAACTCTAAACAGACTACTGAGTTAATTGAAACTGCAAAGCAGGAGAAGCTGAAAAAGAAATTCTTGGAGGAGGTCACCCTCACCGGCAAGACTTTGAAGATCCCAGCCTCGAACCTCTAGCAATTCTTAACCTACAGCATACAAGTGACAGCTATATTGCATTACACCTCCAACACTAAAATTGCTTAGGTTATAGAGACTTTGAATTTAACTGTAAGAAATGTCCAACCTTTCCGTAAGGTAGAGGACCTCGGCATAAGCAGCAGCCTGATAACAGTTTCACCCACTTCTGGGTTATCTGGTGAGACAAAATACAAGGCCAAGTACTCTATCTGCAATGCCCCCGCTTATACTAAGCCTGCTATTTCCAGTGGCACTTGGAAATACTCAGTCAAGATCAGCAACACCAACGCCAGCAGTAGCAATGACTCTACCATTGAGTTGCAGTCAACGCAATGCACAGACACATTGGAGTTCGTTGTGCCAGTAAGCAAGACCAAAAATTAGAAGTTTGAAGTGCTTTTCACCTTCTCATTCGGCGAAAATTACTACCAGACTGTCAGAAAGATCAGTGCCCAGGCCAATCCCAAATTCAAGCTAGACAGTGCCGCTGCCATCCAGAAGCTGAATGCCACTACCAACGTTAAAATCACGGAAGCTGACTTGGCTTAAAGTGCTTCCCTTATTTCTAGTGACGTTAGCGGTAAGAAGATGGAGTGCCCGAACATGGCTACCATCATGAATGATGCCAATTTCTTGATGAATGGACCCTGCAATACTTCGGAGGCTTCTCCTTGTTGCGGGTTCGGAACATGCGTGCAAGGAACTGCCACTGTCTACAAGTGTCAGTGTAATTCCGGCTATACCGGATAATTCTGCAATATCTAGATGGACTCGGCAAGCAAGGGAAGTTTAATTGACCTTGTATCCAAGCTGGTGGCATAGATGAAAACAAAAAAAATAAGCAAAAGCAATGTTGACACAATGGTTAGTACTATTAAGCAAGTAGCCAAGACCCAGAGTTTGAACTCCACGATAATGAATGATCTGCTAATTTAATTGCAGGAAGCTGCAAAGGTTGTCACAGATAGCAACACCCTCAATTCTTTACTTGAAGCAATTTAAGAGTTGCAAATAAGCTAGTTGAACAGTGAAGTCTCAAGCAACCAGTCGTAGGCCTTCAACTTCCAGAAGAACTCGTTGGACACGATGACTAGTGCAGTGTAAAGCAGTGCCAAACAGCTTTCCAAATCCAATCCAGAAGCTTCCTTCAGCTCAGGCAAGATCACAGGAAAGACCAAGCTTGTCACATCTAGTGACGTATCTAATGGTGTTATCAAGGTGAACATGCCTAGCAGTGATAAGACCTAGTAGATGTAGATTGGCATTAACCAGACAGCTATGGGTTCCCTTGGCGAAGTCGCCGTGTCCACGGTTGTGTCAAGCAGTTCCATGATGAGCTCCGCTAACGGGTCCAAAGCAATCTCCTCAGACAATCTAGAAATTAGCCTTTTGGACACCAAGTCTGGCAATAAGATCCCCGTATCCAATTTGAGTGGCTAGTGTCCCATCAGTTTCGTCATGTAGGCAAAAGCTGTCAACAAGACCAACCCGAATAACACGTTTTAATGTGTTTATTTGTAGGACGGTAACTACAGCTCCAAAGGTTGCAACGTCTCATCTACAAAGAAGTTAACCAACAATACTTATCAAATCAACTGTTGTTGCAACCACTTGTCACTCTTCTCTACCAAAGAAGTTGTCGACGAATCTGCAATAGGAGTTCCAGTAATACCGACTACCAAGCCATCCACTACTGGAAACCCAAGCACCACAGATTCCAATAGCAACAATAATAATAATAACAACAACAACAATACTCCTCAATAAACAATAAAGAATGCTCAAAGCGAGAGTATTCTAAAGGGTAGTATGATACTATTATTGGGATTAGTTTTGCTGCTAGCAAGCTTAATTTGAGTTAAATAAATATAAATATTTAGTTATATAAACATAATTTTATTTTTTTATCCGTAAACATATAAATATTAATATGAAATATTGTTAAAATGTGC
>Ga0272412_1000752_pt1 | contig 10383 bp, 6 predicted proteins | sample WWTPWeurt_MetaT_FD_193540 | JGI IMG/M metagenome (GOLD analysis project Ga0272412, IMG submission 193540) | Metatranscriptome of activated sludge microbial communities from WWTP in Nijmegen, Gelderland, Netherland - WWTP Weurt (Metagenome... | ecosystem: Engineered > WWTP > Aerobic digester >...
AGTGTGTGATCTGGTCTATGAATAAATTCACTTATGTTTATAGCTTCACATTTTGATCTCAAAATCTATTTGTAATACCAATACTTCAAATAAAATCCATTTTCACATCTAACACAAATTTTATTAGATAAATCGTATGATAAACAATGGTTAATAGGAATATTTTCACATTAACCTAAATAATTAATAAACTATGTTGATTAACAAGTTATTGATGAAGTAACTATACATTCTTTAATACTCAAGGATAAAATATTTCTGATTTCTATGTTCTAACATCCATTTTTATTCCAAGTCTATTAATAAATATCTGTTGGATCTTAGGCAGGAATCTTTACAAAATAAGGTGCTTAATCTGGTTAACTGGTAGCAATACATTAATTACAGTTTAAATAATTAAAACCATTTTATTCTGTCAACGAGAATGTTTTACAATTATTTTTCTCATTGATTTCGATACAATCATAATATTCATCTTCTAACAATGATAGTACATATCCATCATCACATTTTTTACACTCATATTCATTGAATCCGAATTCAGCACAACGACTTGCATTTGATCTATTTTTACAATCTGGAATTCCTTAATCATTGGCTCCTTTAAAGTAATATTGACCAGGCAAACAACAATTATTATGTGAAAGATAATGTGTATCATAACATGATTGACATTTGTCGAAGAATGCCGTTTTACATTACTTAGTATTTAAATTTAGATCGATTGGTACACATTTTCCTAGACGATAGAAGGTTCCGAATGGACAACAAATTCCAGCTGTTAAATAATGTGTTTCTAAACAATCATAGCAGAATCCATCTTACATATTAAATGAATTAGATTTACAACCATTTGGAATTTGGTAACATTTTCCATCATTTTCATTTAAAATCCATCCATCTATACAAGCGATGCAAGTTTTTTCACTCTAATCTATTTTAGTACATTATTATTGATAGTTTAATTCAGTTAGTGGTGAGCACTAATTTAATTCATCATTGTAATACTATTAAAGTGGACAACATACTTTATTTTCATGACTCAACGTAGAAAATGAAAAATAGTGTGTGTCAAGACAATCTGAGCATTCTAGTAAACTTTCATCATATATTTTACATCCTGTAGGAATTTATACACTTTATGAACATTCTTTTTTTCCATTTTAATTAATAAATACAAATCTATTTTATTAACAGCACGCATCTTAATATTTACTCAATCTATAAGAAATATTATCACTTCTGCAAGTAATGCATTTAAAGTCATTTGTAAAATACCAACAATTATCCAATGAAGGATGATAATTACTTCCGACGTTTTATTCAGTGTATTCCAAACAAACGGAAGAACTTGCATTCCAATAAAATTTCTAAGCACAACAATATTTTTTATCATAAAGGTTAAAAGTATCATTACATTAATCACATATAGATCCATTTTATTCTGGTTGGCATTTAACTCCATCACATGTTGAATATATTTTACATTTATTTGTTTGAAGTCCTTAAACACATGCAGTACCATTCCAATAAGTTCCAAAGGCACAACATTCATAATTAGTTAAATATTGAGTTAATGTTTATTTGCATCTAAGGCATTTTCCTCCACTTTTTTGTGCACAATTAGTTGTTATTGCTTAACATTATTTTGTTGTTTTATCCCACTATTAATTATCTGGACAACAATGGTTATTAGAAAGATAATAACCATCTTCGCATTTAGTACATCCTAAGAAGTATTTTGTAGTTCTAAATTCATTCATTTATAAGCAGTTATTTGAAAATGATATTATTGGTAAACAAAGTTAATTTACACTATCCCAGTATTACTAATTAGGACAACATACTTGGAAATTTTCAGATTTAATCAAATAATGGTTTTCTAAGCATTTATTACAATTACTTTCACTAATAAAATTGATACAATTTTACACTGTTACTTAAGATGCACAAACTGAACCGTTATAATATGTACCTACTTGACAGCATTTCTTTTAATCTTAAGTAGAATAATATCCTGTATTACAAGTTGAACAAAGAACAGATGAAGCGTAAACTTAACATTAAGAAATTGATGTTGGGTTGATTTTACATATTCCATCAGTCTCATTGAAATAATATCCATTTTGACAACACAATTTTCTTTCGGTTCCTGTTAATATATATCCTGTTTTACAACTGGTACAAGATCCATTTTTATCCAAAGTTTGGCAATTTGACATCAAATCACTCAAAACACATTTATTTCCTACATCCAAAGTATCATCTCTATCACAACATAATAAACCTCTTTTATATTTTTGATCTCCACATCCTGTGCATTTGAATAACGGTAAGTCAGCTACTGATATTTGTCTACAATAATCTTTGAAAGGATATAAATTTATTGGAAGAGTGTTTATTGCAACACATTAAGTTCCATTCCAATATTATTCTAAAGGACAACATTTGGTTGAATCAACTAGATATGTAGGTATTGGAGTTGAAGGACAAGAAGTGCAGATACCATTAACATAATCAAATGTTTAACAAAGTGACTTAGGTAAATTCACACATATCATTCTAGTACTATCATAATATTATCTATAAGTCTAATTTACTGTATTCACATCAGTACAACACTTGTTTGATGAAAAAGAGTTATCCCCTTTAACACTTTAACAAACAACACATATATTGTTATCTACTTATTTACATTTTGGGAATTTTGAGTAGGACTAATTGCTATCTATTTCTTTTTGATATTAATTATCCCAGTAATAATTGTTTCTCACACAAACACCATGACTAACATAATTATTTACTGAATCAACACATTCAAGACATTTATCTTAATCTCTTTTTTTGCAAGGTTAAGCTATCAAAGGAATGTCAACACAAGCATTTTATGTAATATCAAAGTATTTATTATCAAGGCAACACTTATTGTTTGATACATAGTATCCAGAAGGACAACCATTGTAATCACAAAGTAATCCATTTATAAATTTATTACAACTTAAGGTAGTAATTCCTTCATGTTTTACACAATTATTTCCATTCCACCACTAACCCTATTTACAACAATAATGATTCGATAATTAGTATTCACTTGTACATTTCTAACATTTAAATTAATCTTTATATTCTTCACATCCTTCTATTCTATTCGGGAAAATTTCAACGCAATTTACATCGGCTATTGAGTTTTCGAAATTGTAAGGACATGTAAAAATAGCAGATTTATAAAATCCTTCAATTGGATAACTTGGAAATGTATCTGTATCTAAATTTGTTTTTTCTATTCCGAGATTAAATGGATCTTAAGTAAGATAGATCTTTACAGAACAAGTTCCATCATTATTCAAATCATGAGAAGAAATACATCTTTAACATTTTAAAACTCCTGCATCTATATATCCATAAAGACAGAATATAGTTCTTAGTTTTTGGATTGAATATTTACATACATTATTTATACCATCATAAATATATCCTACTTCGCACTAAGTACATATAGTAGCATTATTTTTAACACAATTAGTTGGTAAATTATTTACTTGATCACATGATGTACCAGCATTATTGTTATATCCATATTTACATGTTATACATAAAAGATCCACATTATCAAATTAAGTACAATTGGCAAGTTATGAAGTGCTATCACAAATTTTATAGGTTTTGCCATTTATTGTTGCATCTTTTGTTTTATAACCATTTTTACAGAATTTACATATTTAAGTATTACCATCGGTTTCCCACTCAATACATAAATCATTTAATGCTTAAGCTGATAAATCATTAATAACACAAACAGAATCTAAAAGATAGAATCCTTAACGACATAAATAACATGAAGTATCATCTTTAAAAAATAGGCATCCCAAATTACCTTTTGAATTTTAACAATCATATTTATTCAAATGATTGTAACTACCATCATTTACATATCCTTCCTAAATGATTTCGTTTTCTATCATTTAATAAAATGGAAGACAACAATTTTTTTTATTTGTAATATAATATCCTGCATCACATGTTTAACATTCAAAAATTGTAGTTAATGCTGTTCCAGCAATTGCATCAGTTTCCATTGAACCATTATTTGGATAACCTTAATATATTTAACAATGTAAATTATTTGATGAGTCATCGATTATAACACATTCATATACTTCATCGCCACCATCAGGATCGCCATTAGGATTTGATAATTAAAGAATATAACCATGTGGACAACAACGTCCTAATTAAATTGTATAACCAGTTGAACATTGGATACAATCTAAAAGATCATTTAATCTTAAACAATTAGCTAGGGCACCCGGGAAATATTTTTAATAATCTGTTACAAATGAACCTACATCCAAAACATTTCCAGTCAAATTAATTTTTTCAATTGTAAAGACATTATTAACAAAATATTCCTGTTTTACACATCTTCCTCTGTGAATATAAAGAGGAACACCTGATTCTGTAGCATTACATTTTGCACATATTTATGCGTCAAGCCAAATTCTGCATTAATTCTAGACTGGTAAATTCATCGCGATACAGTTACCATTACTAGAATAAAAACCTTCCGAACAGCATTATCCTTAACTTAAATATGTTCCGGGAATACACTTTAAACAATTTCCGGTCAAGGGATCGAAATCTGCGCATTTTAATTAAGAATTACTAATATCACAATTCATTGTATTGAAATTAAAAAAAGTTTGAGATTAACAGCAAAAACCTGCTTAATCATGGAATTGAAGAGCGGTGTTTTAAGGATCATACATGCATTTATTACATTTTTTGTTCTTCCAATCATAATCAAAACAATTGCTAACTAATTTATCTATTTTTACACATTTATAAGTCTATCCAACTTTTTAAGAACTTTAACCTAATGGACAACATATTTCATCTGATGTTAAATAATACCCTGTTTCACATATTTCACATTTCTATTTATTAAATTATTTGCAATTTTGAACAATATTTCTTAATTGGAATCTATTATAAGACAAAGTTTCGATTTAAATATTTCCTCCATTATATAAGATACAAGGTTTAAACTAAATTTGATAATTGTAATCTTTTAATCCCCAAGAATAATTACTTGCAAAGGGATTTATTAAATAAGATCCATAAGTGTCCAAATTATAATTATTAGCACATTTAATACATTCCCATCTACTAATCGCTTGGATACACTGCTCCATTTAAATATTTTCACAATTTAAAGTATTTTCTTCCCAGTATTTTGATTCTGGACAACAATGACCTTTGTTCATATAATATCCATCAGTACATCCGTCATTGTTATACACACATTTTCCTAAATAATTATCAAAATCTTATTAATCTGAACAACATATTATTGAATTGTTCGCTAATGTAAACGAAGTATAACCATTTTAACATTATGTACAACCTTCATCTAATGTATAAGTATAGCAATTTTCAATTGGAATTTTGATACAAGAATTATTGTAATTGTTGTAATATGTTCCTTATTTACAACACATTTTATCATAATTTTAAAATTTTTATGTAAGTAGGTCGGGATATTAAAAGTAGAATTCTTTTACAAAAGTTGAATAAGTTCCATTTTTAATAAATACTTGTGGTTCTTATAATTTCAAACCATCTTCTTATGCACAAGTTGAACAAGTTGAAGCATCTGAATAAATTAAACAATTAGTTATTGATTATTAAACACATCTAAAACCATTGAAATAAGTTCCATTAGGACAACAAGGTGATGTACTTTATTGATGATGGTTTTCATCACAATATTAACAAACTCCTATGGCTGAAATATCATTCCAAACACACCATTTATCATTCAAATATATATTTAAATTTGTTGCAGCAGTATCTAATAAAACACATGAGTCTGGATTCGCATTTTGATCAAAATAATAAGGATATTTACAAACTTAATACTCAGGATTTATTGAATTTAAAACTTCAACACAATCTCCTGAATCAATATAATATCCTGGTTTACATAATTAACAAGAATGATCAGCATTATCAAGAGAAAATAAACAATTTGGAACTGTCAATACAACACATGATCCATTACTGAAATAATATCCTTATTGACAACATTTTTTGCCTGAATTTGAAATTGCATAAAACAAAGATTAATTAGCTTGACAATAATCACATTAAAATGTATGAAGAGTTTCATTATTTTTTCTTAAATTGAAATAAGCACAATTAGTTCTATATTCTTGTAAATTTAAGTATATGTCTCCAGTATCCAGGAATTCAGTATATGGACGACAATTATTGTTTGTTTGATCTAAATAATATCCTTCAGCACATTTTCAACATGTAGTTCCTGGTTAAAGATTATAATAAACACAATTTGGTATAATTGTTCCTGCAAAACAATCCCAATTATTAAATCTAAAATATTCAGCCAAATTATAATTGCAGCAAACATTGGTTTAATAACTATCATCATCTTTAGAAGGTTCATACATATTATTACTACATTTTTAACATTTTTTTGAATCTTAATCAATTTGGTCACAGTTTTCATACACGTCCTTCAAATAAATACAATTTTTTTTATTTTTATCTAAAACATAATTACTTGAACATTTTAAACACCTTGCAATCGAATTTATCATCACATCACATTTGGTATAACTATTACTGTAAGAATTAGGATAATCAGAAGATATCATTTCTATACTAATACCGTCATAATAACTCAAATATTGAACACAAGAATTGTACTCAATATGATTATAATATCCATCATCACATTAATAACAATATTAGAAAATTTCATCCCAATTTGAACAGTTTGGAACCTTTGTTTTACAACTTGAACTTATTAAATCATAATATGATCCTGTGGCACAACAAAATCCGTGAGACAAAACTGGTGTATTACCTCCACATTCCATACATTCATTTGTTTTAGTCTCATTATTATACAATACTTTATTACAATTGGTTAGAAAAGTGCTAGTTAGAGTAGTACAATTAGTACCATAAAATGTATCAGCACAACAATTTAATTTATAAAAATAAAAATTGCTTTTACATAATACGCATTCTTTTCTCTTAAAATCGTAAAATAGACAGTTTGCCAATAAAGAATTATCACTATCAGTTGTTATATAAGCATATTAAATAGTTTATGTTATAGCTTCAGCTTAATTATAGACTACATATAAATAATTGTTTTGAACACATATGCTATTTGAGTTATTATTAGTTTCAATATAATATCCATCCTTACATTATTAACATATAATATTTTAAGCATCCAAAGTATATTATTTGCAATTTAAAGGATCAACAACGTTTCCATCTGGATGCCAATTATATAAAACACATTTCAAAGTACCGTCTTCATAAGTAAATAAATAATGTGTTGATAAGCATTTTGTACATTTCATTGTTGTTTAATCATAATTAATACAATTTGATAATAATACAGGTTATGTGCAAGTATAATTTTTTTTGAAAGGAATGTTTTTGTAATACAAACAATTTGATGTATTTTTCTCCCATATTAAACAGTTATTGGTGGGATCAACATTAAGACTACATTAACCAGCATTTAATGCATAATTTTCAGCACAATCTTCACAATTAGTTGCATCTAACATGGTTAAACAATTTAAAATATTTTGGACACAATTTTATATTCCAGACACATAAGTATGATTATCTTCACATAAATTACATCCCTCACCTTAAGGATTATATGCAAGACAACTTTAGATAGGATATTGACTTCTATTTAAACAATTAGTAGTATCTCCGTTATCACTAGTAATTAAATAGAAGTTGTCTTAACATTTATAACATTTATTTTGATCGAAAGAGTGTTGATCGCATCCATATAACCATGAAGGGTTTACTGCTTGATCTTATGTGTTTTTATAAACACATTGTTAATTTTCTAAATAATACCCAGGAATACAACCTAAACAATTTTTACTATCATCATATGTTTAACATTTTTATATTTGGAATTAAACTGTAGTACCCTTATAACCGTTTCTACATCTCAAACATCCATATTTATTCAGATGAAGTAGATAATAGTATTCACAATTTTAATCAATTTATGTTATTAAATTCAAGGAACTATTTAATTGCTATTAATCAACACATTCAAATTCTTGTTTCCAATAAGATTATTAAGAACCAGAGAATTCAGGTCCCTATCCTGTTATTAATGTATGATCTTCATTTTTTAAATTTACTTTTTTAACCACATTTACATTAGATCTACATTGGGCACATGAATAATTGACATCACTATTTTAATTTTGATTTGATGAAATTCCATATTTATAACATAACTGATTCGTTTTTGGTTAACAATAATCTCTCCAATAAAATTACACTAACTCGCCTTGTAATCGAATGTACTAATAAAAGTAATTATCGTTATTAGGATCACATTAATCAGGAGAGCTCAAACAAGTTCCATCATCTTATAAATGGAATCCAGAAGCACAAAGAGAACATTTATAAACTCCTTTTGACTTTTAATAGTATTAAACACAATTTTATGAAACTGGATCTTAACCAGTGATTTCTTTTATTTTACTATTTGTAGCGCACATAAATGTATTCTTTTAATTGAAAGGAATGCTTCCTGATTTACATAAATTACATTAGAAATTAGTCTCATTTATTTTTCCATCAAAATTACTTGTTTCACAATTTTACAATAAAGCCTAAAAAGGTGCATAACATTTACCTAATCGAAGACTGAAATTATTTTGGCATTAAATACAAACTCCTAAAGAAGCTCTTAAACAATTAGGGAATTAGTTTGTGTCGAGTTCTACACAAATTTATTATTGATTTTCATTTTTGATTAATTAGTAACCATCATTACATTCAGAACATTGTGTAGGAGATAAATAAACTGAACAATTGGTAACAGTAATGGCTGTACATATATTTTATACATCAAATAAAAATGATAAATTATCACATTAAATACATGTGTCTGGGAAGAAAGGATGGTACTACTAACAATGTTGGATTTCTGAATGAGGTTTACATAATCCTTCTGAATTGAGGTAGTATTGATTAGAACATTGAATACATTTAAATTAATTTGGTCCGTAAACATTACAAAATGCAATACCACCTTTGTCACAGTTTGATCCATCAACGGTATAGAATTCATTGATACATTACTGACATTGTAATTAACTATCAAGATATGTTGAATCGAAATAGGTTTAACAATTTTCAATCAATAAAAGACATTTTAGATTATCATTGGTAACCTGATAACCGAATTTACATTATTGACAACCATCTTTATTTACCCAATATGTTTCACACAAATTAATCTCATTTAATCTTTCATTACAATTATTATAATCCTTTAAATAATAAAATTCCTCACATTCTTTACAAACAGTGGTTGATGCCGACCCATCATAAAAACCACACCTATCAATCGGTTGTACTGGCAAACAAGAATTCTAGTTTAATAAATAAAATCCGTTGTTACACTCTATACATTTGTCAAAGTAATGATATCTCTTACAATTTGGTATGATTTCTTTAGGATTTTGTTTACATATTCCATTTAATAAAAAATATCCCTAATTACACACTTTACATTAATAAAAGGTTTCTAATTATGAACAATTTTCCACTTAAATTCTTCTACATTTATTGTCAATGTTTTACTTATTGATTAAATAGGCTAAATAACTTGAGGCTCCTTTAGGATCTTCTTTCATGAAAAAGTGTATATTATGTTTAACATAATCATTTTGTAAGAAAGTGGTGTTATCACAGGCCAAACAACTAATATCTGAATATCTTTTGCAATTACTTTTTGAAACTATCAAATGACAGGTTTTGTTTTCAACCCCAATTAGGTAATTATCCTAACACCTTAAACACATACTATCTCCAGAATATTCTAAACAATTTGATATCAGTGTGGTTGAGCCCTCGCAGGTAGTTCCTTTAATATAATATCCTGGTAAACACGATGAACAGGTGGAAGGTCCGGAATAATAAGAACAGTTAGCCACCTATGAAGGAATGGCAAGGCAAGTGTTGGTTTGACCGAGGACGATGTAATATTAAGGTTTGCATGTGAGACAAAGGCCATCGGCGCTATAGGTTTCACAATTGTCTATCTGACTAAGAACACAAGTGTTGTTGATCAGTCTGTAACTCTTTGTATATTCACAAAGCAAACATTGATTGTTTTGGTTGCACTTTAGACATCCTTCATTACATTGAGAAGTAATACCTCCAATGTGAAGAAGAATGATCATTAGAAGGTTTTTGAAAATCTTCATGATTATTAATATAACATTTTTAATTTAAATGACCCCTTCTTTTATAATTATGATTATCAACTTAATAAGTTTGAATAGGGGTTTGGGG
>Ga0272412_1000754_pt1 | contig 10381 bp, 9 predicted proteins | sample WWTPWeurt_MetaT_FD_193540 | JGI IMG/M metagenome (GOLD analysis project Ga0272412, IMG submission 193540) | Metatranscriptome of activated sludge microbial communities from WWTP in Nijmegen, Gelderland, Netherland - WWTP Weurt (Metagenome... | ecosystem: Engineered > WWTP > Aerobic digester >...
GCCTGTTAATGGTACTCCTCCTGTGTCTGTTGGAGGTCTCCAGGATAATTAAATCGAGGCTTCAGTTGCTGAAGTTTTTAAAGACACAATTTTGACAGGTTTGTCTAGTTTCATTGGTGGTGATTAAGCAAATTCACTTAGATCTAATGACTGATCACTCTCACCAACCTTATTATAAGCAGTTATCTTGAATCTATATAGTCTTCCTTTCCTTAACTATCTAACAAGATAATTGATTGCATCTGAGTTATCAATTGTCACAAGTAAAGTATAGTCAGATGTCTTGAAACCTTCATTCCAATAAATCTTGTATCCAAGGATAGGTAATCATGGGATTGCAGAAACAGGGTTTGTCCATGATAAGAGAATTTCAGTTTGGCTAGTCTTGGAAGGTCCGAAAACAGGAGCTAAAGGTATAGGAGAGATGTAATATTCACTGATTGGACTCCAATCTCCTAAAATTACTGACCCACTCTTTGCTCTTACTCTAAATCAATACTGTTTTAAAGAAGTGAGTGTGACTGTTTGAATGAGTTGATTTCCATTAAATATAGGTTGCCAATTCTCAATATTAGAAACCCCAATTCCTTCAATCTCATCATAATAAAGCTAATACTCTGTGATTGGGGATGAGTTTTCTGAGAATGCTGGATCCCATTAAAGAGTAATTGTAGTGTCCGTACTTGTGATTCTTTTTGGTCTTCCTGGTTGTCCTGGAGGAGCAACAGTGTAACATGTCACAGGATCACTCATCAATCCATTTCCAGCTTTGTTGATTGCATAGCCCTTCACAACATAGTTTCTTCAAGGCTAGAGATTCTCAATTTCTCCTTCAAACTTACTTGGATTGCTACTTCCATCATATCCAACCACGAATTCATTACCTCCAAGTCCATCATCAACAAGTAACACATATCCATTGATGACTGAATCAACAGGAGCAGCGACTTCAAGCCATTCAAAAGTGCATGAATCTCATTGTTGATCGATCAAAGTAAGCACAGGCTTTGCTGGAACATCGATAGCCCAGAACTTTGAATAGTGGCCAACTTCACTTCTTCCAATGTTTGAAGAGGATTAAATAGCAAACTCATATGCCTATCCAGCTGTAAGTCCAGTACTAACTGTATATTCAAAAGTAGAGGCTGACACTGAATCAATTTCAACACCATTCATCCAGATGTAATATGTGTCAACGATTCCTCCTCCTGAATACTCATAAGAATCCCATTTGAATCTGATTGAGGTCTAACTGCTTGAGATATGCTCAGGAGGTCTAACAGGAGGATGAGGATAATCGCCAATCTATTCATTAAGTACTGGCGAACATTCAGACTCTCCAACATAGTTGATAGCTGTGAAACAGAATCAATAGAAGACACCTGGGATTAGATTATCAATAGTTGCTTGTCTGATTGAAGATATTCAGGAACCATCATAGATAAGTTTCAAGGGGAATGAATTGTCTCCATCATTGATGTAAAGCTTGTATCCAAGTATCTCTATTGAAGAGGTGGGTTATGACCATCCAATCGTAATTCCATCAATTTTACGACTTAAGACAGTTGGGATGAGAAGTGAAGATGGAAGATTTGAGGCATATCCAAATACACTTTCTGTTGGAAGACTATCTCCTTCATTATTATGAGCAATAACTCTGAGTAAATAAGGTTGGTTTGCTAATAGAGTTGATATGGTTGTTGACAGTCCATCAATTAAAGAACTTCTAGAATAAGATGCATCACTCAAAGTTTTATACTCAACATAATATCCATCAATACTTGCTCCATTCTCTCTCAATGCAGCTTCCCATTCAATCGAGATTTGACCAAGAGAAAGAGCAGTGATGATGGGATTTCTTGGAGAGGATGGAGGGGATGCAGGGATGAGGAGTAATGAATTGCTTTGCAAAGATTCTCCAACGATGTTGATTGCCGAGACTTTGACTTCTAAGTTCTTTCCTGCTTCAATGTTATTAAAGGTGTAGGTCAATAGGTCTGCTCTCTTCGATCCATCATAGACAAGTGTGAAAGGTTCTGAGGTTGAAGCAACTTTTGAGTAGAGTTTGTAACCTAAAATATCTGCTCCATTTGATGCTGGCTTTACCCATGAAACAGTTGCAGAGACAGTATTTGAGTCTTCTATATCATTTGCTACAACTTTTACTCTGAGAGGAACTGCAGGAGGACTTGGCTTAGAAGCAACAGTAAAGGTTCATTTAGGTGATTTCTCAGATTCTCCAATTGAATTTGATGCTGAAATTTGAACATCAACTAATGCTCCTGTTGGTAATCCAGTCTTTGACCAATTAAGTTGAGAAATGTCAGTGATTTCATCTTCTGCATAGGTTCCTGTTTATCCAACATCATAGTACACTGTGTAGTTAGTCAAGGGAACTCCTCCAGTATAGTCAACAGGTTACCATCTTAAACTGAGAGAAGTTGAAGTACTTTCAACAAAGATTGGTTCTTTACCTTAAGAAGGATTGACTCCGATGTTTGAATTGACTGATTCACCATAAAAGTTAAATGCTCTCACTGTAAAAGTATAAGCTGAGAATGATGAATTTCTTAATGTGTAGGTGGTGGTGATAGAATCAACAGTCTTGAAGAGAACATAGTCATCCATTGTGATTGTCTTTCCATAAATTTTGAACCCAAGTGTTGGGACATTGTTCAATATGACTGGATCTGAAGTCCAGGTCAATCGAAGTGAACTTTGAGTTGCAAATGAAGAAACAATAGTTGGAGAATTAGGTAGAACTCCAACTGGAACAATTAATGGTTCTGAGTATTCACTTTCTGAAACATCATTCTTTGATTTAAGTTTGATTGTATAAGTCGATCCAAGTCCAGTTGAAATTGGAATATCGATTGATGTGAGAGATGGATCAATTGATGTCGGTTAGTCTACTCCATTAACGTTCAGAATATAGTTTCTTAATGGTAATCCACCATTGAACAATCCTTGAACCCAGTTTATAGTTATCTTGCTGTTTGGAATAACTTCAACAATCGTTAAGTTAAGAGGAGCAGAAGGTTGATTTCCAACAATGATAAAATCTGAAACAATGTCTGACTCTCCTGCCAAATTTTAAGCTGAAACTCCAACTAGATATTCTTTACCTGAGACTAAAGGATTTAAGAACCCATCAAAAGTAATCTCATAGTTTAACACACTTGTATAGTCAATAAAGTTGATGACATATTGCATTGAACTTCCCTCTCCATCATTCACATACAAATTGTAATTGAGAATAGGAGCTCCATTGATTGAGGCTGGAGGTTCAAACTGGACATTGATGACTCCTATTCAAGAACTCACGTCTAAATTCTAAATGACTGATGGTCTTTCAGCATAGATGAATACAGTTGAAGGAGAAAGTTCACTCTCACCTAATTGGTTAATTGACGAAACTTGAATCTTATATGAGGTTCCAACAACTAATCCTGTAATTTGACCAACATGAGGTTGATCTTTTGACATGAATTTCAAAGGATTGTTGTTCACATAAAGTCTAAACTACAGTATTGGGAACCCTTCATCAGAAGGAGGATCATCAAACTTGAACTCAACTCCTGTTGAAATGTATCAAAGTAACAATGGAGGAGTTGTAATGGCAATAGGCTTTCATCCAGTCAAGACATTCAGGATCAGATCTGAACTATACCAGAAACAATTCTTTGAGTTGATCTTAAAATTGTATGGATTAGAAGGTTTGATCAATGGATACTCAATAGTAAACCTCGTAATTTCACTACTTCAAGATCCATCATACACAAGCTCATATCCTGGATCAAGAGCATCTTCCATAAAGATTCTATAACCTTCAATTGGGCACTCAGGGTCATAAGTTGGAGAATCCCATGATAAAGTGACTCTTTTCTTTGATGCCTCTGCGATGAAATTAAGAGGAACTGCAGGTCTATCAGCTGTATAGAATTTTATAGGCTCGCTCCATTGTCCAATTCCAATAGAATTTACTGCTTAAACTTAGAATCTGTAGATGAGTTTATTGTTATCAAGTCCAGTAAAGTTATAGTATCGATTAGATGTTGAAATCTCTGTTTAGAAAATAGTTCCTGGTCCATCATCTCTTCTCACATTGTAGGAACTAACTGAATCACCTCCATCAAAACTTACTGGATTCCACTCAATTCAAATAAAGTCGACATCGGCCTCACTAACACTTGGCTAAGACATTCTTGAAGGTACACTTGCTGCCTTTTCATTGAGTTCTGAGTAAAGACCTTCACCGATTCTATTGTAAGCTCTGACCTTAATATTGTAGGTTTGACCTATTCTGAGTGATTATATTTGATATTGAGTTTGAGTTACTGAAGCTCTAAAGATCAGTCGATCATTCAAGTAGATGTTGTAACCAATTATATCGTCGTCTCCATCACTTAGAGGTGAATTCCACTAAATCATGATATCTCCAGCAGGTAATACATCTGATTAGATTCAAACGAGAGTCAAAGGTTCAGAAGGTACTTATGCCATTAAGACTGCAACTTCATCAGACATCTCACCTTCACCCTCAATATTCTCTCCTGAGTATTTGAATCTATATGTCTTTCCAGCAATCAACACAAGTCCATTACTTGCAGTATTGAACACAATACTCAATCCATTATCAATTGCAGGTCCAAAAGGTCCAAAGTCACCATCATCAACATAGACCCAGTAATTCAGAATACTTGAACCTCCATTCTTTATGATTTCATCGTATTAGATTTCAATAGTAGAGCTTGAGGTCACAAGAGGATTATTTCAAGGCGCATTAACAGGTCGTTCTGGAACTGATCTTGATGAGAATGTAAATACAGATGAAAGCTAGCCATAGCCCATTGCGTTCTTTGCACTGACTCAGTATCAGTAGTTTTGAGCGAAGATGATGTTTTGATGAATGAATGTTGTAGTTGATTGTTCAATAAGCGTTTAGAATCCAAGTCCAAATCCTTCATCAACTTCAAGCTTGTAGATGATAGAGCCATAACCAGGAGCTGTTGGGATCGACCATTCAAGGTCAAGATAGTTCTTTCCAAAATCATTTACCCATATAGAAGCGGGTGCATTTGGTAAGGCTGTTGAAATGAGATCGATTGTCTCACTTTCAAAATCTCCAATTCCAACACTATTCTCAGCATAGACCTTTAGCTTATAAACACTATGAGGTGTTAGACCTGTGATTTATTTCTAAGTCGTGAATGAGGTTGTATTCATCCAAGTTCCTGCAGGCTGGAGTTAATAAGAAATGACATATTGAGTGATGGGTTCACAACCAGTATCAAGAGGAGAGTCCCAGAGAAGGGTGATAGAGTCATCAGCATAAGTTGCCTCGTCTCCTTATCTAAGATTCCACACTTTTGCTGGTTTGTAATTTGATCTTTGTTGAAGAATGACTCCTTATATCGTGACAGGATCAAATAAAGTATGAAAAGCTGATTCAGGAATAATCTCCATAGTTTAAGATGGAGAAGACCAAAGTAATGAGACAAACGCATCTCCAATTACATCGTAATATCTGACCTTTATTGGCACGAATTGGTCAGCTTCTAACAGAATTGTACTTGATGTCTAAGTCAAAGTATCACCATCATTCACAACATTTGTTAACAAATTGATAAGCACTTCATCATTAATCTCAAGATAGAATCCATCGTTTGATTAGGAGTAAAATGTGTAGAGCTCAGAGTAAAGAGGTCTTAAATATCCTGACCATTCAATACTTGTGTAATCTGAAGACACTCCTGGAATGATTTCATTTGAGTCCCAATTGAAGTTGATTTGAGAGTCTGTTTGAACAAGTGCTGGTCTGCCTGAGAACCATCTGTTTGAGTAATATTTTGCTTCGATTCCATGTTTGAGCAAATACGCTGATATCTCAATAGGGCCACATGTTGTGTCATTAACTTCTGTTGATGTTGGAATAGTTATGCTTGTTTGATAAGTAGCTGCTGCTTGATTCAAAACATCAACTTTTCCATAAAGTGTCTTGTGATTTCCAGTCACTTTGTATAAGATATCAGTGACTTCTTCAATATAGTTGTTGCCCCATCTATCTTTGATCAAGATATCAATCAAGGATGAAGTTCCAATAGTGATCAATGATGGATGAGCAATTGTTGAGCTTAAAGCATGAGGAGCATCAGGAACGATAGTTATTGTTGTTGTCTTCTTGTTTGCTATGTCTCCATTCACTACAACTTCACAGGTATAGATTCCACTTAAAGTGTTGACATAGTACTCAACAAGATATGATCCATCCTTTAAATCTTTGACATCGATGACTCCGACTTGATTTAAACCTGAGTCTAATAGAACAGCACTCACAGTGTCTCCTCCATTAACAAGTTTATTGTTTGAAGAATCATATAAAGTCACAATGAATCAAGCTTTATGACCAACTACAGCATCAGTAAGTCCAATCTCACCCTACACATTACTTAGGACCGTGTTTGAAGAATCAGAAGTTGATTGATCAACAAGAACTTCGAAAGGTGAGTCTCTGATCGATAACATGCTTCCAACTCCGTTGATTTAGATTGTGATTTGAAGTTTCCAAGTTCCAACTTCACTCAATGTATACTCGATCTTATAATACCCATTTGATATAGGAGTGACTGTTCCTATGACCGAGGAAGTTCCTTTCGTCAGAACAACACTAAAAGTATCAAGTTGATGAATCTATTGATTCCAATAGAGATCATGAGCTGTTAGATAATGAGTTTCAAGGGCATCAACAACAGCCATTTCATATCCAGATGTGATATCAACAAACATTTGATGAGTGTCTCTTGGAATTACCAACACTGTTAAAGGAGTTGTTGATGAGTAAAGTGTATTGAAGAGTTGTTCTGCTGGGATGATCTCTTTTTCAACAGTGTCACTTTCCCATAAAAGTCGAATTCGAGTTCTTCCTTTCTTCTCAACATACTCAATTCAAATCTTATGAAGTTTGTTCTCTTCAAGAACCACGTCTCCGAAACAATGATGAGAGTCTAGAGTGTTGATAATGATCTAATTGTCAATAGTCACCAATATCGAGTAGTAATCCTCTGAATCAACATAGAGTCAATATCTCTCTGTTAACTCTTTTGCCTTTAGATATCCTTCCCAAACAACAGAGTAATAATCAGCTGGATATCCAGTCAATAAAGGGTATAAATCAGTCTCATAGTTAATCTCTGCATCAATTTAACTAAGATACAAGTTCTAGAAGTCAACAGTCTAATAGTAATGAGCATTCAAACCTCCATCTCTTATTAGTCCAATTTCAAACTGATAGCTTCCTTTTGTTGTAAGGTTGATGTCTGTTCAGTAGAGATCAAAGTAATAGTATGAGTCAACGATTCTTTGAGTATTGTTTGGGTAAGTCAATCAGATGAAAAACAAATCGTCTCTTGTTTAGGAGATCAAAGCATTATCAAAGATATCTCTTGTCTAAATGTCATAAGGGATCAAATCTCCAGCAGTGATTGTTGTCAAAGGTGATACGAAGAGAGAGTACTCTGCCTAGATCTTTCCAGGTCAAACATTAATGAGTAAAGAAGGAGCGGTCTGTGGGAAATTAATGATACAATCCGACTCAATAGTTGTCAAACTTTTACGACTCCAATTTTAAACAACTGTTGATCCTAACTTTGCTTCTAAGGTGAAGATTCCTATTGTTGTCAATAAGAATTTAGACTCGTAAACTCCTTCTCCAAGTGATGTAGCTGGATAATTCGTTGTGACAGTATTTGAATCTGTGAAATCAATACTAAACGATTCACTTGTTGAAGTAGTGATCAAGTTTCCTTATGAATCTCTTGCTTCAAATTGAACAATCAAATAGTCTCCAGTTGAATATTCATGTTGACAAGATGAAAATAAAAGAGCAACTGAATCTGAAGAATCTGAGGTTGGCTCTGTTGCGATTTGAATGTCAAATGGAGATCCTTAAATATGAAGACTTTCAATCATTACATGAAGTTTAAAGCTTCCTGCTTTTATTGGAGTGTATTCTACTTGATAAACTCCTGCTTGTCCAGATTCAATCATGACTCCAGTTGATACCTCAACATCTTATGAATCAATAATGAGAACTTTAACATCAATTGGTATTACTTACTTCACATTATTGCTATAGTAGTCTCAACCTTGAACAAGAAAAGTAGATAATACAGAGACTTCAGCATTTGAAACAAACCCTTATGGTATTGATCAAGGTCCATAGACAGGTGCAGGAGAAACTAATAAAGGACTAAAAGGTGAATTCTGAAATTCTACTCTGTCATAAGAAATTGAAAGTTAGAATTCTCCTGCTTTGAAGATTGTTACTTAACCAGTGTAAGATCCATCTTTCTTGTCAAGTAAAGCACCAGCAACATCTTTTCCATATAAGTTTTCCCAATCAGGAATATCAGGAATTCCTATTGGAGAGACATAAGTAGCTGCGTTTTAGAAAAGAGCAATAACATCAATCTTATGACCTCCTTCAGTGATCAAGTTTGCATATACATCTTTTGCTATGATTGGGAAGAGATAAGTGTTGCCAGCAATCATGTTAATAGGGGTTGCAACTGAAGCTATTGATTGCTCAGGACTTAAGTCTCCAGGTTTAATTGTTACTTCCCAAGTACCAACTTCGATTAGTGTATTTCTAAGTGTGATTGTCAAAGTAAAAATTCCAGATTTGATGGGAATATATGAAGCTTAAAATCAACCAACTGATCCTTGATAAACTGAGTAAAAATGAATATCTCCAGTATTTGATGATCCAGGACCTTGAAGATAAAGAGAATAAACATCATTAACATTGTCTAATGGTTGTCTTGCATTGTCTCTACTAACAAGATCAATGAATGAAATTTTACCGACTGTTGCTTCATAAAGTCCTAGTCCTGTTGCTGTTGATTTTTCTGCAATAGTTGGACCTGTATTTACTGTGACTTGGTAAGGAGAGTCATCAACATATTAAGGGAAATAGAGGTAAACTGTGGGAATGATTTCTTTGGGAATTGATAAAGAACTCCAAAACAACTACATTTTAGCTTCTCCTTGTTCTTCTTTGTAGTCAACTTGAATATCGTAAAACTTTCCAGCAGTCAATTGAGCAGTGAATGTTTGTTAAGCACAGCATTTGTCCCATCAGTCAATCTTTAAGATTCCATCAAAGTAAACTCAAACTCCATCGTCAGCGTCAATGATGAACGTATATTCTTCTGTGAAAGGAGCTTTGACTTTAGTATACCATCTGACTGAAACAAAGTCAGCTCCATCAGGTGTAATCAGTCCATTTCCCCAATTGAAATCAATCGTTTTATCAATCTTAGAGACTTCAGGAATTCCATCCATAAAAACATTGTTGAAGTATTCAGCGTAGACTCCTCCAAGCTGCATCAAAAAGATTGAGGCTGTCACTTTACCATCAAGAGGAACCTAATAGGAGATCGTGTAAGTGCCATCATTGTTACTTCCGAATCAATACATTCAGATTTCATTATTGAGAATATGATACGATGTTGGGACAGGTTGACAGTAAAAGTTGTCTGTTCAAAGACATTCTTCCTAAAGATGAAGATAGAACACATCATTGAAAGTTGTCATTACATTTCCGTTGTTATCTCTTGCAAGAACATGAATATTGACAGTCACAGCAGCATTGATAGTTCCTATTCCAGGACCATAGACCTCAAATAATGCCGCATTGGAAATTTCTTGAATGACAATTGGAAGAACAGCTCCTTGAGGGGAAATTCCAACCCAGTTGAAAGCAACAACATAAACTTGGTAAGTATTCACTTGAAGTGGGTTTGATAAGTATTCAGTAATCTCTAGAATTCTAGTTGCTGCATTCTCTTTTCCATCATAGATTAGATTGTAGGATGCCTCACTTGCCTCTTTCATGTAGACTCGATAACCAAGGATTGAAGAACCACCATCTGAAGTAGGAGGATCCCATTCAATGACAATTTTGTTCAGAGAAATCAAAATAGGATCAGGGGCAAGAGGCGCTGTTGGCTCAGAAGCACACATAAATGATCAAGTAACACTCCATTCTGAACTGCCTGTAGCATCAAAGTATTTCATTGAGGCAATCATCAATTTGCCATTGACTGCTGAACAAGGAATCGTATCTGTCAAGGCAATTGTTTATGGCTTCTGAGTGATAGCTCCGCTCTCATCCTCATATTGTAATTGGTAGCTTGTTGCTCCGGAAACAGAGTTCCAGGCTACCTGGATATCCGTGCCGCTAAACCCGGTCCTGTAAACAGGAGCAGGAGCAAGGTATTAACCTGCTACAGCAGAGGGATCAATAACGAGAATGAGAAGGAGTAAGAACAGTGAAGTTGTTCGTTGACTCGAAAGTCAAGAATTTCTTCCTTTCTTTTCC
>Ga0272412_1000755_pt1 | contig 10374 bp, 7 predicted proteins | sample WWTPWeurt_MetaT_FD_193540 | JGI IMG/M metagenome (GOLD analysis project Ga0272412, IMG submission 193540) | Metatranscriptome of activated sludge microbial communities from WWTP in Nijmegen, Gelderland, Netherland - WWTP Weurt (Metagenome... | ecosystem: Engineered > WWTP > Aerobic digester >...
GAGGGGGTTTGCAACATGCCCTCGTGTCACCTCGTTCATGACTTGCCGCCCTTCGACGCACAACACCACTTGCGAGTGGTGGTCGAAACACCGCGTGGCGCGAACATCAAGATCAAGTACGACGAGGATTTGGGCTGCTTTTCGCTGACGCGAATTTTGCCGCTTGGCGTGACGTATCCGTACGATTTTGGTTTTGTGCCGCAGACCCTCGCTTCTGATGGCGATCCGCTGGATGTACTCGTGCTGATCGACGCGCTGACTTATCCGGGCGTGGTGATTGCCTGTCGGCTTTTGGGGGCGCTGCAAGTGGAGGAACGGGGTCTGCGGGGTCGTCCCAACCACCGGCTTGTCGCGGTGCCGGTGAAAGCGGCGCGCAAAGACGAATTGCGGAATTTTTCGGACTTGGGCCGGAGAATGCAGCAAGAACTGGAGCGCTTTTTTGTGATGTCGTCGGCGTTTACCAGCAAAGATCCGGTGGTGCGAGGTTGGGTCGGACCGGACGCGGCGTTCGACATGGTGCAACGAGCAATCGGTCGGTACAAAGAGCGCGCACAATCGCGGCGGGACCGGCAAAATCCGAATGCAGCCTCGGGGGATAGCCAACAGCAGGGAATTGGTGCGGCCCAGCTGTTTCCACAGAGAGAGGCCGCTTTGATCACCGCATCGAACGAAACCGTGAGTCATGTGCCCTCGGAAACATCCCTGTCGGTGCTTTCCTCACGCGAGAATTCGACCAGTTTGGCGTCTGCGTCGATTGCTTCTGCCGCCTCTGCGTCCTCTGCCGCCTCTGCCGCGTCAGGGGAACCGGGCGCGAAAACCTCCTAAAACGACGCGGCGTAAGACCTGGCGATTGAACGCGAGCGGTTGAAAGGCTTACGCTCTCGAGAGCAGCGGTGGCTCGTGTGTTCATGGCAAGCACACCTTTGGCTGCGGTCAACACGCGATGGTTTTTTCGCAAGGGGGAAGCATGATGTCGCTTCGCTATTTGATCCTGTGGGCGCTTTCGTTTTTGTGGGTTCCCTCGACTTGGGCGGCGAGGTGCCCCAATGTGGGGATTGTCCTGGACCGTTCGGCTTCGATGACCACGGCACCGGATGGCTCTGCGGCGACGGCGCAAAACCCGAGCAAGTGGGACCTGGCAGTCAAAGCGGTAGGCGATATCGTGACGCGGCACGACAGCAAGTTTCCCGTCGGTCTTGTGTATTTTCCTTCGACCACCTCGACGGGGTTGTGTGCAACCAGCACGAGTTTCGATTTTCCGATCGGATATGGGAAAAAAAATGGGATTTTGTCGTCTCTGGCGAGCACAAAACCTGGAGGAAACACTCCGACGGGCGATGCGATCACCAATGCGATCAACGACCCTGCGTTTCTCGATGCGGAGCGCAAGCAATACATCATCCTGATCACCGACGGAAAACCGTGTTGTCAGCCAGCCTGTGTGGATGCCGCCGTCGCTGCGTTCGACGCGGTGAGTGCGGTTCAACGTGCTCGGGGCAGACTTTTGGAAATCAAGACGTTCGTCATCGGTTTTGGTCGGCTCGCACCGGATGAGCTCCAAGTGATGAACGACATGGCCGACGCTGGTGGAGTTCCGGCAGCGACGACAGGAACGTACCACTACTATCGCGCCGAGGATTCGACGGCACTCAATGCCGCGCTCGACAACATCATCAAAACACTGATTGGCGGCGGCGGAGACACGGGCCCAGGTACCGTCATTTGCGACGACAGTTGCTATGCGTACCCGTGTCCGTCCGGCCATGTTTGCGTGCAGAGCGCCTGTCAGAAAAACCCCTGCGAGGGTGTGTCGTGTCCGACGGGAACGTACTGCTATACAAACGGCACTTCGCCGGGCCAATGCGTGAAGCCTTGTCGGGATGCCTGTCCGTCGGGTCAAAGGTGCATTCGCGGACAATGCGAACCGTGGACGTGCGGCGGTCCGTGTCAGAAAAACCAGATTTGCGATAGCGGGACCTGCAAAACCGACCCCGCCTGCATGGGTTCGCTGTGCAAAAGCGGCCAAGGGTGCCAAGGCGGAAATTGCGTCGATGATCCGTGCAGTTACATCACATGTCCACGCAACTACATGTGTGTGTCCATGGAAGGAACCTGCACTCCGGCACCCGGCACAGACCCTTACGCGGACGAACTTCAAGGCGGTTGCAACTGCGATTTGCGGCCCAGCCGGCATGGCGAGGCGCTGCCTCTTTTGTCGTCGCTGTTTTTGCTCGGAGTTCTTCGCCGACGCCGCGCAAAACACGCCTGAGTCGTTGTCAGTTTGAGCCTCTCGCGGTAGTTAAGTGTGTCCTTGCACGCGACAGGCGGATACCTTCGCGTCAGTCAAAAACAACACAACATTCAGCATTGGCAGGCATGGCAGACAAGGAGACGGCAATGGCCGAGTCCCACAAAGATACTGGTTTGGCGAGTGCGGCGGCGTGGGAAACCATGCGTCACTCGACGGCGCACCTTTTGGCGGCTGCGGTTTCTGCGATTTGGCCGCAAGCTCGCTTTGGCGTCGGTCCGGCGATCAAATTCGGCTTTTATTACGACATCGACGTACCGGTGCCGATTGGGCCGAAGGAACTGGATCGAATCGAACAAAAAATGCGCGAGCTGCGCAAAAAGAAGCTGCCGTTCGAGCGAGCCGAGTGTCAGATCGCGGACGCGATCGCGGAAATGGAGCGACGCGGGCAGACCTTCAAAGTCGAGTTGCTCTCGCTTTTGCGGGACAAGGGCTCGACGGCAGTGGCGAAAGAAACCGGCGACGAGGGCGTGGTTGGGGATTCGACCGGCGCGTCCGTTTTGTCGGTTTCGTTTTACAAAACCGGAGATTTTCTGGATTTGTGCCGAGGCCCACATGTTGAACATTCGGGGCAAATCGGGGCGTTCAAGCTGACGAATGTTTCGGGGGCGTACTGGCGGGGCGACGAGCGCAACCCACAACTTCAGCGCATCTATGGCCTAGCCTTTCCGACGCAAGAAGAATTGGATCGCCACATTGAACTTTTGGAGGAGGCCAAACGGCGCGACCACCGTCGGCTGGGACAAGAACTCGACCTGTTTTCGTTTTCGGATTTGGTGGGTCCCGGTTTGCCGTTGTTTTCACCCAAAGGAACGCTTCTGCGACGGTTGCTCGAGGATTTTGTGCAGTCGTTGCAGGAACCACTTGGCTACCGACGTGTGCAGATTCCGCACATCACCAAAAACGAGCTGTACAAAACCTCGGGGCATTTCGAGAAATTCCACGACGACCTGTTTCACGTCCGAGGCAAAAGTGGCGAGGAGTTTTGCATCAAGCCGATGAATTGCCCCCATCACACGCAGATCTATGCGAGTCGCCAGCGTTCGTATCGAGATTTGCCGATTCGGCTGTCGGAAGTGACGAGCGTGTATCGAGACGAACTTCCCGGCGCGCTGCAAGGGCTGTCTCGGGTGCGGATGATTACGCAAGACGACGCACACGTCTTTTGCACGCCGGAACAAGTCCAAGATGAGGCGCTGCGTATTTATCAAATCATCGATGCGTTCTATCGCCCGTTTGGCATGCGTCTGTCGATTCGGCTGTCGCTGTGGGACCCGGAGCATCCAGAAAAATACTTGGGCACGGCGAACATGTGGGAAAGCGCGCAGGAACAACTTCGTTCGGTTCTGCGTGCGCGAGGTGCGACATGGACCGAGGAAGCGGGGGAGGCGGCCTTTTACGGTCCAAAAATCGACTTTACGGCGCAGGACGCGCTCGAACGGGCGTGGCAGCTTGCGACGATCCAGCTCGATTTCAATTTGCCCGAGCGGTTTGACCTCAAATACGTCGGCGAGGACGGTCAACCCAAGCGTCCTGTGATGTTGCATCGCGCAGTGTTGGGTTCTGTCGAACGGTTTATGTCCGTTCTGATTGAGCACTACGCGGGGGCTTTTCCGACGTGGCTTTCGCCGGTTCAAGCGGTCGTCGTGCCGATTGCCGATCGCCACAACGACTATGCGCACCAAGTCGTGGAAAAGCTCGGGCAGGTTCCGCTGCGCAACGGCTTGGGCGGCGGCATTCGCGCCGAGGTGGACGTGTCTCGCGAATCCATGCAAAAGAAAATTCGCAACGCGCAACTTCAGAAAATCCCCTACATGCTGGTCGTCGGAGATCGTGAACAAGAACAAGGCGCGGCGGCGGTGCGGCTCCGGTCGGGCGTCGATCTCAAGGCCATGCCGCTTGCGGCGATCATCGAGCGACTTTCGACCGAGATAGAACAGCGCACCGACCTGCCTGCGTAGTGCCTGCCCGCCCCGACTGCTTTCAGTTCCCTACAACCTTCGTAAGGCTAACTACAAAAACCACCAACAGCACGAGGTGGGTTTTCTCGTCTGCGTGTCGTCTCTTGTATCGATCTGTGCATTGTTCGGTCTATGAGCGCGATCACAAAAGTTGGTACGATGTGAGGAGGGCAGAATGCCCGGTCGTTTCATGCTTCTGCTAACACTGGCCCCATACGAGCTGTCGCTGCTGTTGATTGTGCTGTGCCTGGTTTTGGCGTGGCCGAGGCGTCACCTTGTGGGCGCGCGGTTTCTTTTGGCGGCACTTGGATGCGAATTCGCCTATGGCATCGGGTATATCGGAGAAATCCTGGCACCCACGTTGGAAGGAAAAATCTTCTGGGACAATTGTCAGTGGATGCCGTGCATGGGGGCTGTGCTCCTGCTTTCGCTTTTTGTGCGGGAATATGTGGAGAAAAAGCCGTTTGAGCCCTGGTTTGTGCTGTTGTTCGGTACCGTGCCTGTAGCAATAGGCGTTCTGGGCTTTACAAATGACTGGCATGGCCTGGTGGGAACTGGATACAAGCTCATTCCGGGGTGGCCTGCTCCAGCTCTGCACTATGAATTTGGGAAAATGACGTGGCTGGCCTTTGCATTTCTTTTTGGTTTGCAAGTGCAAGCAATCGTCACGATGTTGATCGAAGTTGTACTCCAACAAGGTGTGTTTCGCCGACAAGCGTTCGGAATCTTGGTTGGTTTGATGATGCCGACAGCGGCGTTGTTGTCGGCGTTGTTTGATGTGAAAGTGGCCGGTTATCGCGATTTGGGCCCATTCGCTTTGACAGTCGGAAATGCGTTTATTTTGTGGTCTCTTCTACGGTATCGAGCATTGCGTCTTGTGCCGATGGCTCGTGCTCTTCTGTTTGAGCAAATCCAAACGGGTATGCTTCTTTTGGATGAAACGTTGCATGTAATAGATGGAAATGAAGCGGTTTTTTTGCAACTCGCTATGGGAGAATCCAAAGCGATTGGCCATCCCGCCGATGCGGTATTGACCAAGTGGCCCAGCGTGCTTGCCGCGCTTCAGGCGGGCCGACCTGAAACGCAGACCGTACGTCATGGGGATTTGTCGGTACAGCGATGGCTGCTGGTGGACTTGCAATCGGTCAAAGAAGGGGGACAAACAGGCTGGCTGCTTCTTTCGCGGGACATCACCGAGCAAAAACTTGCACAGGATGAGGCTGCTCGGTCCAAAGAAGCCGCCGTCGCTGCCAATGTGGCGAAGACGCGGTTTTTTACGACTTTGGTACACGAAATTCGCACGCCTCTGGCGGCGATGATGGGTTTGAATCGGCTGCTGGGAGACACGACGCTCGATAGGCATCAACAGGATCTTTTGCAGAAGCTCGATGGCGCAACGCGGCATTTGCTGGAACTTCTGAACCACACGCTCGATTTTTCAAAATTTGAGGCAGGCCGGCTTTCGCTTCAGCCAGTCGATTTCGATTTGGGTGCGCTGTTGTCCTCGATCGTCGGAATTTTTTGGCCGAGTGCTTCAGACAAAGGCTTGCAATTTTCCCATACCGTCGAGGAAGACGTGCCGCAGGCGTTGTTCGGAGACGGATTGCGACTGAAACAGATTCTTGCGAATTTGCTCGGCAACGCCGTGAAGTTCACGTCTCGAGGAGAAGTGAAACTTCATGTGTCTGTCATCAAAAAAGAACCGCCTTTCGCAGACTTGGCGTTTGTGGTGACTGACACAGGGATCGGCTTGAGCGCGGACCAAATGGAGAGTTTGTTTCAGCCCTTTTCACAGGCGAACGAGACGATTTCGCTCAAGTACGGAGGCACGGGTTTGGGGTTGTCCATCAGTCGGCAACTGGCCCAGATGCTTGGTGGAAACCTGACTTGCGAAAGTCAGGAAGGCGTCGGTAGTTCATTTCGGTTGGTAGTGCGTGTGCGGGTCCGAAAGGAACCAATCAAAGCGACTTCGGATAGGCCGACCGTTTCCGCACAAAGTCCTGCCGCGCCATCGGTTGCTTCTCCAGCGGGCCGCCTTGAACCGAGCGGATGTTCTGGTCCCATTTCAAAAGAACTTGGGGAATTGCCGAGCGATTGTCCGTGTGTGTTGCTGGCGGAAGACAACCGAACGAACCAGATCGTCACGCAGAAACTTCTTCATCGGATTGGCTTTTCGTCTGAAGTCGCCGCGAATGGGCGAGAGGTATTGCAACTTTTGGACAACCATCCTCCTCGTCACTTTGCGGCGGTTCTGATGGATCTGCACATGCCCGAAGTGGACGGAAAAACCGCTGTGTTAAAGCTGCGAGCGGACCCTCGGTACGATGCGCTTCCGGTCATTGCCCTGACGGGGGAATCGGTGCCCGAAATCATCTTGGACGCACTGTCCTGCGGCATGGACGATGTGCTTCACAAGCCCGTTGAACTGCACACGCTGGAGCAATCGCTGCATCGGCATTTGAGGGACAAACGGCGGCTCAGTCGAGAAATGAAAACCGAAGGTTTTTCGGCCCCGAGTGAACCGGGGTCTCGGGATTCATTTGAGCCGACGCCGCGTCCGCATTCCGTGCCGTAAACGTCGATTTTTTCTCTTGCGCAAAGCGCGGGGCTCGCGATACAAGTCGCGTCCACCTCCTTTGTGGAGGAGTGGCCGAGTGGTCGAAGGCAGCGGTCTTGAAAACCGCAGCGCGAAAGCGCCGGGGGTTCGAATCCCTCCTCCTCCGCTGGCACTGACAAGCGAAGAGCGCAATGTAAGGCGAAGAGGTGTTGTCCGTTTTGGAGTGCTCGGTTTTTCTTGAATCGTGCGTGTCTGGGACCTGGCAGCACTTGAAGTGTTTTGCGACCTGCACGGAGAGGTGACCGAGAGGCCGATGGTGCTCGCTTGCTAAGCGAGTGTGCTGTCAAAAACGGCACCGCGGGTTCGAATCCCGCCCTCTCCGCTGGCTCAAAAAGTTGCTTGTCAGAACGTGGGCGGGTTTTGTATAAGCAGAGCCCGTTTCTTCCGTACAGGAAGTTGTTTTTGCACCAATAGCTCAGTTGGATAGAGCATCGGCCTACGAAGCCGAGGGTCGGAGGTTCGAATCCTTCTTGGTGCGCTGTGATGATGTCTGTGTCTCGTTTCTGTTCGTTGGGGGTAGCTTGGGCGAATCCCAAAGGGGCTTCGTGACTTCCGCACAGGCGTCTTTGGATGTGTTCGGCATGCGCCTGGCCCTTTCAGAGGCGGCGCAAGCTGGGATGCTAGGTGAGGTTCCAGTTGGTGCGGTCGTGATGTTGGGGAATGTAGTGCTGGGCGCTGGCGGAAATCGGCGGGAAACGCTGCTTGATCCGACTGCTCATGCGGAGATCTTGGCCCTGCGGAACGCAGCGAAGACGGTTCGCGGTTGGCGGATTTGCGACGCGACGTTGTATGTCACTCAGGAACCGTGTGCGATGTGCGCGGGTGCAGCGGTGAATGCGAGAATCAGACGCCTGGTGTATGGCTGTCCCAATCCAAAAGCTGGGGCTGTGCAAACCTTGTTTCAGATTCCCAAAGATGAACGGCTCAACCACAGAGTTGAGGTTGTGAGTGGCCTCCTGGCTGAGGAATGTGGTGTGATGTTGTCTGCGTTTTTTCGGTCGTTGCGTGCTTCGGCGGGCGCGTAGCAAAAAGGCGCGGCTGTGTAGGTGACTTGGCTGGATCGTTTGATGGACATGGAGAGATGGCAGAGTTGGTCGATTGCGTCTGATTCGAAATCAGATGTACCCGCAAGGGTACCGGGGGTTCGAATCCCTCTCTCTCCGCTGTGTTTTTTGCTAGGGGTCGCGGAGATTTCGTTTTGCTTAGGCTGTTTGGAGAGATGACCGAGTGGTTGAAGGTGCACGCCTGGAGAGCGTGTGTACTCGAAAGGGTACCGCGGGTTCGAATCCCGCTCTCTCCGCCGAATGGTTTGTGGTTATGGCTGCGGGCGACGGGGATTTGGTGAACCCCGCCAGGCCAGGAATGGAGCAACGGTAGCGATTGAACCGTGCGTCCGCAGCCACCTTGTTTGCTTCGCCTTGCGTGCGCTTTTCGTTCGGTTTGTGCGCGGAAAGTTAGGCGAGAGGTGTGCGGTCTGTGTTTGCTTCGCCTTGCGTGCGCTTTTCGTTCGGTTTGTGCGCGGAAAGTTGGGCGAGAGGTGTGCGGTCTATCTGCGCCCGGATGACTGAGGGTCGGTCGGGCTTTCCTTTGCTTGGGGGCCAGCGTTTGGCTTCGCTTGCAACGAGGTTCCGGGTGTTTTCAGCAGAAAACGCCGCAGAGCCGTGATTGGAATGGGACCAGCAGATAGCACCGCGTCATGAAAGTGCTTGGATGAAAACAGGTCGTGTTGCTCGAGGCGAACGTCGTCGCGAAGCTGCTCAAGCTGCAAAAGTCCCAACGCGGGGAGACCGAACAGGGGATCATAGGTGCCTCGCTCGGCCTCACGACGCGCGGCGTATTCGTCCAGCAGACAATCCTCGGCAAAAAAACGAGCGGCCTCATCGAGGCGTTGATTGGGCGTTGGCGCACCATTGTTCCCATTGGCGGGGTGTAGTCGCAACGACACGATCAAGCGTCCGAGCAGCAGCAACCTGTGGCGCGCAAGAAGCAGAGAAACTCTGCTTTGGGCGTCGCCTTTTGGAAGGAGTTCTGCCGCACGTTCCGCCGAGTACTGCGGCCACCCCTCAACGAGTGCCAAGGAGTGCCCACGCCATCTTATGGGCGAAAGACCTCCCTGTCGCTGACGGTGAGCAGAAACCTGCAACAACCTCCCAGGAACCACGTCGCGCAAGACCCAGCATTGGATGTTTGTGCGATTGAGCATGCGCAGGTGGTCAGCGATTTGCTTCTTGTCTTTCGAATTTGGCCAATTTTGGTCAATGGGGTCTAGCTGCAAAAGCGGTTCTCGATCCGCTTCAAGCGGCGCGGCAGTCACGAGCTGAAGGTAGCCAAAGCGAAAAGGCGGCATCTCGGCAACACGCGGTCTTGCGGTTGGCAACGGCCCGAGCGCACCGTCGGCCAGACGCGCGAAACTTTCCCGGACGATTTGTTCAACCTGGGCCACGAGTTCTTCGGCTTTGGGATGGTCTTCTTCGATGTCGTGCATGGCTTCGTTCATGGCACGACCGCTGTTTTTTTGTTCGCCCAGTTCGCGGGCGAGTTCCTCGGCTCGTTCTTTGGTTTTTGCGTGTTCTTGTTCCGCGATGGCGAGGACGGTTTCAAGAGATACATCGATCAGCTCGAGCGCGCGCAAACGCTGCAACAAACGCTCTCGAGGAATCGTCCAATCGCCTTTGCTGCGCGGCAAAACATCTCGAGACAAAAACGAAAGATGATCCTCCAGCGCACGCTGGGTTTCCTCGCGCAGGCGCAGCATTTCCTCGCCCAACTTCGGGTCGGGCCCTCGCAGCGCGGCCAAGACGCGGGGCAGAACGGTTGCAACAAAATCGCGCGTCGCTTGTGTTCCCTCGATGGACCGCTTCACCCACAGTTCTGGAGGGTTTTTCAGATTGCGCTGTGCTTCTTTGAGCACCGACGGAATGGCCAGCAAGCGACCCCGCAGCGCGTGGAGCCCATTTTCTGAGGCCAAGCTATGCGACATGAGGCCGTCGAGTCCCCAGGCGACAATCCCCGAATAGAAAAGCGGATTTCGCTCGAATGGGCGCAGTTCGTCTCGCTCGATTCGCAGGGCTTCCAAGCGGGCCAAGAGCAGCAAGGTGTCCAGTCGAAGCGGCTCCTTTTCGATGTGCTCTGGCAGCAAAATTGGCTCTATCCGCTCAGGTCGCTCGGGCCGCTCGATTCGCACGGACAGCGGCGGCTTGAGAGCTTCAGCAAAACGCTGTGTCCGTTGTTGGAGGTTCGCAATCCGCGCGCTTTCGCGAAAGACAGCATCAAGACGCACGTCATCGAGCGATTCATCCGACGAATGATCTCCAAGCCAAGTCGCCTGCGTCGGAGAAAATCGGAGTTCTGCATCCAGCTCTTCCTGGATCAACGCGGACAAGCCCGACGCGCCTCCCGCAATCGCTCCCGCATCTGTTTGCGCGGGTTTTGGTGGCGACGAACGCACACAACCTGCGGAGAAGACCAACAGCAAACACACAAAAAAC
>Ga0272412_1000759_pt1 | contig 10345 bp, 10 predicted proteins | sample WWTPWeurt_MetaT_FD_193540 | JGI IMG/M metagenome (GOLD analysis project Ga0272412, IMG submission 193540) | Metatranscriptome of activated sludge microbial communities from WWTP in Nijmegen, Gelderland, Netherland - WWTP Weurt (Metagenome... | ecosystem: Engineered > WWTP > Aerobic digester >...
GCCGCATCGGCGTCGGTAACCAGGCCAACAAACCCGCCCGCCACCAGCGCCAGCCGGCTCGCCAGTCCAAGCGAGGATTGAGCTTCAATACAGGCAACCGCGCTGCCGCCATCAAGCACCCTCCACCAGGCGCACTTCACTGATTTCAAATGACATGATAGGCAGTGACGCCTCAGCGCCCATCGCGCCACGCCAGCAGGCGCGGTAGTTGACCGCCCATTGAGCCCCGATTATCGAGAACTGCTGCGACCGTGGCCGTTACGCCAGTCGCTGTCTCTGCTGCAACCGCAATATGGTAAATATTCGATACGTTCTGGGAAAAAAGGAACGAGCGACGGCCCGTTGGCAGGGGTGGCGGCAGTCCGCCGGCGGGCGCACGAGCGCGGGCTTCCACATAATCAGCGACCGCCCGTTCATCCATGCCCAGCGCCAGCAGCAGCGGAGCCGGCGCCAGCGCCGGATTAACTCCTTGATGATCAGAAAATACAGTGACCAGACCAGCGATCCGGGCGTAGACCGCCAGCGTCATGCCCGGAACCCGTTGCAAATCTTCGATGCTCTCAAACCCCGCCGACCGCAAGCCGGGGCTACGTTGTGTCAGTCGCGCTTCGGTCGGATTCCGCTGTTCCTGGATCGCCGCCGCCAGACTGTCCTGATCCCGCGCCTCCACGCCAGCCGCCGCCAGCAGCGCCTTGAGCAGTTCAGCATCGGCGGTATTGAGATTGAGCAGACCGCCAGCATCTACCGTGCGAATTCGCAACTGGGCCCCGCCAAACGTCCAATCGCGCTCATCACCGTTTGGCAGCCATTGTTGCCGGGATTCCGGGTCCAGTTGCCAGGCAAGCGCATAGGCGATCCCGGCCTCAGCCACCGCCCGAGCTTGCGCCCGCTCCACCGTACTGGTCGCCAGCCGGGTTTCAGTCTGCATGGCATAGGCGAAAGCCCCGGCCATCACCGCCAGCAGGGCAATAATCCACAGCACGATGACCAGCACCAAGCCGGGCTGACTGGTTCGCGGTTGACGAATACCCATCCTTTTCACTGTTGTTGCACGCCCTCAGCCAGGAACACCACCAGATCGGGCCATGGCGCATCGCCCAGCTTCAGGTTCAGCCGCACCAGTTGTGGCCGCTGTTTGCCGGTCGGCCACTCGGAGCGCCAGCTTGACGGCTTCTGCGGCTCTTGTCTCGGTTGTCTCGGATTACCGGCGTCAGGCTCCGGTCCGAAATAGCCCCATTCCACTGCTGACACATGACTTAGCAACACCGTTTCCTGCTCCGCGCCCGCCTCCGGATTATCGCGTACATAGGCTCGCCAGCGTAGCCACAACCGGCCACCTTCAGCTTCAACCCGAATCCGGTACAAACCGCCTTGGCCAAGGTGGGTCAGCATGGGCGCAATAAACTCGATCCGATCCGGTTTGCCGACAAACACGGCAGTCTGTCCCTGCCGGTCGTTGCTCTGGTAGACCGTCATGGACTGCGCCAACTGGCGGCGCAGAAACTCTTGGGCGGCGCGTAACCGGTTGACCGCTTCGGCGTGCTGTTCGCCGCTATCCCAACTGTTCAACCCCAACCGCAAACCACTGTACAACGCCACCAGCACCAGCCCCATCAGGGTTATGGCGATCACCAGTTCGATCAGGGTGAAGCCGGCCCGCCGTCGATCCAGCACCCGCTTTCCCGCCCTCATCGGAATCCCCCCTTCGCTGGTTCAAATGGCGCCAGCCGCAGGGTTTCCAGTGTGACCGAACGCTCCTGACCTCGGCCCGCCCAATACACTTCCACGCTAACCCGATAAGCCCGAACTCGCGTTTTTTCGGGGTTCGGCAACCCCTCAGCGTAGGGACTGACCGTGCTGCGCCAGGCAAAGCGGTCGTTGACCGGCCCGGAATGGACACCCTCACTGAGCGGCGTTTCACGGCCAACAGCAGCCAAAATCGATTCGGCATAGAGCGTCGCCTGGCTGTAATCGTCAGCTACACCCGCATTGTGCAATCCGGTGGCGAACACTTGCAGCAACACGCCCAGCGAAACACTGAGAATGGCGAAGGCCACCAGCACTTCCAGCAGGGAAAAACCGCACTGGCGACAGTGGCGAATCATGGCGGAGCACCCTGTTCAACAATGTCGACCGCTCCGGTCAACCAGTCAACATTGATTCGATAAGCGATTTTCGGGTTGCTGACGGTGATCGCGCCGCCGGTGGAGCTGCCATCAGGGAAAAAACGGATATTGCCAGTGGTTTGATCCAGCAATTCCGACTGGGCGGTGTAGAGATTGAACGCCACGCTATTTGGCAAGGCGATCACCCGAGGGTCGCCGCTCACGCCAAAACGGTGTTGGGCCAGATCGAGGGTCAGCACTGCTTCCTGCTGGCGGGTAACGGCCTGGTTGCGGGCGCTGCGCAGACCAGCGGCCAGTTGCCGGGCGGCGCTGCGCAGCTCGACGCCGCCCCCCAACCCGGACAGCAAGGGCGGAACCAGCGTCACCAACAAGACCCCGATCACCAGCGCCACCAGCATTTCCAGCAGGGTAAAACCGCGTTGCCACCGTCCTATCAATGCCCTACCATCCCGTCCACATGATCTTGACCGTTATTCCTTTTTCTTTTTTGCGTTCCGTGCTTTCCGTGGGCAACATCCCTGAAATTACTGCCAGCTCACCACATCCTGATTCTCACCATCGCCGCCATCGGCATTATCCGCACCTAGCGAATACAGATCGAAAGCGCCGCCATGTTGGCCAGGGGCGCGATACTGATAATCGTTGCCCCAAGGATCCTTGGGAATTGTGTTCTTGCGCAAATACGGGCCATTCCAGCGATTGGCGCCGGAGGGTTGGATGACTAGCGCCTGCAAACCTTCGTTGGTCGTGGGATAGCGGCCCATGTCCAGCCGGAAGGCATCCAGCGCGGTGCTGAAATCTTCAATTTGCAACTTGGCGGTTTTGGTATTAGCCCCGCCCAAATATTTGAGAACCTGCGGCCCGACCAACCCGGCCAACAGACCAAGGATAACCAGCACCACCAATAGCTCAATCAGGGTAAAACCACGCAAGCGACGGTTAATATGTTGTTTCATCTTTACTTTTATCCACGGAAGACACGGAAAGATTAAAAATCTGATGCGCCTTTAAATCTCAGAACGCCAGCTCATTCAAACTGAGAATCGCCACCAGGATGGACATGATGATCCCGGAAATGATCACGCCCAGACCCAGAATCAGGGCCGGCTCCAGCAGGGCCAACAGCCGTTTGACCGCCATTTGCACCTCGCCGTCGTAAGCATCGGCCACTTGCAGCAGCATCTCCTGCAATTGACCGGTCTCTTCGCCAACCCGAATCATCTGCACCGCCAGTTTGGGAAAGCCGCCGGCGTCCTGCAACGGATCAGCCAGCCCCCGGCCGGTCTTGACGTGTTCGACCACTTCGCTCAGCGCCACCGCCAACACCTGATTGCTCAATGTCTCCCGGACGATGGTCAACGCATTCAGCAGCGACACGCCATTGCCGAGCAAGGTTCCCAGCGTTCGCGCCAGTCGGGCGGTTTCCACCTTGGCGATCAAATCGCCAAACAACGGCAGTTGCAGAAACCAGCGATCCCAGCGAATGCGACTCTCAGGGTGACTGAGCTGCTGGCGCATGACCCCGACCAGCAGGGCGATCACGATCGCCCCGACCCACCAGTAATACCGAAACCCGTCGCCGGCGGCGATGACGATTTGCGTTGCCAGCGGCAGCGCCCTGCCGGAATCAGCGAATAATCTCTGAAACTGCGGCACGACAAAGGTCAGCAAGATGATCACCGATAGCGCCGACACCGACAGCAGGATGATCGGGTAAATCAGCGCCGACGTGACTGTTTCCCGCAGCGCCTGCGACCGTTCCAGAAACTCGGTGAGTCGCTTGAGCACCACATCCAGCGCCCCGCCCGCCTCGCCTGCCCGGATCATGTTCAGGTAAAAACGGGAAAATGTTCCTTGCGCTTCGAGAGCATCGGCCAGTGATCCACCGCCCCGCACTTTCTCCTGCACCCGCGCCAACAGAGTCTGGGCCGGCTCATCCTCGGCGACGCCGATCAGAATGGTCAGCGCCCGATCCAGCGGCATCCCGGCATGAAGCAGGCTGGACAATTGTTGGGTCAGCCGCATGACAGTCTTTCCCGATAGTGTCCGGCGCTTGCTGAACCACGGCTGACCCAAGCCACCACGCAGAAAACCACCCTTGGCTTCAGCGACTGACAACGGCAACAGCCCCAGATCGCGCACTCGCCCGATAGCTGCGTCCAGCGAGGCCGCATCCAGTTCGTCGCGCAGCACTTCGCCGGCGGCATCGACAGCCTCATAACGGTAGCGCGGCATTTAGGCGTCCTGCTCCTGCTGGGTCGTAACCCGTAACACTTCTTCGATGGTGGTTTGACCGGCAACCGCCTTCCACAAACCGTCCTCGTACATGGTGTCCATGCCGCTGCGTTGCGCTTCAGTCTGCAACTCACCGGCGTCGGCGTGTTTCAGCACCAGCCTTCGCAAAGGATCGTTCATCACCAGAAACTCCATGATCGCCGCCCGCCCCCGATAGCCCGTCCCACCACAGTGCTCGCAACCGACTGGTTTGTATAAGGTGATATTGTGGGTATCGGTAAAACGGCGCAGCCGCAGTTCGTCCACCAGTTCCGGCAGGGCTGTGGCCGGTTGACGACAATGGACGCACAGCAACCGCACCAGCCGTTGCGCCAAAATGCCGTTGATGGTCGAAGTCAGCAGGTAGTCGTCAACACCCATGTCCATCAACCGGGTCACGCTGCCGGCGGCGTCATTGGTGTGCAGGGTGGATAGCACCAAGTGACCGGTCAGCGCGGATTGCACCGCAATCCCAGCCGTTTCCAGATCGCGCATTTCGCCGATCATGATCACGTCCGGGTCTTGCCGGACAATCGCCCGCAAGGCATTGGCGAAACTCAGGTTGATTTGCGGCTTGACCTGAATCTGGTTGATGCCTTCCAGTTGATATTCAACCGGATCTTCGACGGTGAGAATTTTCCGCTCCGGGGTATTGAGGGTTTGCAGGGCGGTGTAGAGGGTGGTGGTCTTGCCGGAACCGGTCGGGCCAGTCACCAGCAGAATACCGTGTGGCATCTCCAGCACGGTGCGGAACCGCGCCAGGGTGCGCGGGCTGAACCCCAGCACTGAAAAATCCAGCACCACGCTGGCTTTGTCGAGAATCCGCATCACCACGCTTTCGCCCCACAGGGTCGGCACGGTGGACACGCGCAGATCGATCTCCTTGCCCTGCGCCCGCAACTGAATCCGTCCATCCTGGGGCAGGCGGCGTTCGGCAATGTTGAGTTTGGACATGATCTTGATGCGGGAGATGACTGCCGCCGACAGCCGCGAGGGTGGCGATTCGACTTCGCGCAGCACCCCGTCCACCCGATAACGCACCTTGAGCCGATTTTCAAACGGCTCGATGTGGATGTCCGAGGCCCGCGACTCAACAGCGCGGGCGATCATCAGGTTGACCAAGCGGATGACCGGCGCTTCGCTGGCCAAATCCTTCAGATGTTGAATCTGTTCTTCGTCAGTCAGATTGTCGGCCAGGCCGATGGCATCGACGATCTGACCCATTGCCGACCGGCCACTGCCGTACAACCGCTCAAAAGCAATTTCAAGTTCGGTGGGAATAGCGACCTGCGGCAGGATGGGTTTGCCGGTCGCCAGTCGCAGCGCCCCCAGCACATAGTCATCCGCAGGATTGGCCAGCGCCACGATGAGTCCCTGTTCGCTGTCCGCCAGGGGAATGGCGCGGGCCTCCTTGAGAAAGCGCGACGAAATGGCGCCGTTGGTCACCGGCGTTTCGGGATAATCGGCGGGCTTGACCAGCGGCAGGTTCATCTCGGCGACCAGCGCTTCCGCCAGATCGCGTTCTGACACCAGACCGAGCTTGACCAGCAGGGTGTCCAGACTCTCGCCTGTACCATCCTGCACCCGCCGGGCGCGTTGCAGGTCAGCATCGGTCAGCTTCTGGTGTGCAACCAGTAATTCACCAAGATCAACGGACATCAGAGGCCAGAGGTCGGAGGGGTCAGAGGGTTAGAAGCTCATCTTTCCGCGTGTTCCGTGAATAACGGCTTAAGGATTCGCCAACATCATTCTCAGTCCTTCCCGCCACGAACGTGGTTGAAGGCCGAAGCGGGTAACCAGTTTTTCACAGTCCAACACGGAATTAAGAGGACGAGCGGCAGGGGTCGGGTAATCGGCAGTGGCGATAGGCGTGACGGTTCGGACGCGCAGCGCTTCATGATGGCGGGCTTCTTCCACAATCGCTTCGGTGAAGCCGTGCCAAGTGGTCGCCGGTTGGCCGCAATAGTGGTAAACGCCCCACGCTTGTTGGGCATCCAGTTCAGCGGTGCGCTCCGCCAGCTCCAGCAGCGCATCGGCGATGTCGCCGGCGTAGGTCGGGCAACCGTATTGATCCGCGACGATTCGCAGTTCTTCCCGTTCCCGCGCCAGCCGCAAAATTGTTTTCACAAAGTTATGGCCGTGAATCCCGAAGACCCAGCTCACCCGCAAAATCAGATGCCGTGGCAATAACCGGCCGATTGCTTCATCACCGGCCAGCTTGCTTGCGCCGTACACGCCCAACGGCGCGACCGGATCCTCTTCACGGTATGGGCCGGGTTTGCGCCCGTCATAGACATAATCAGTAGAAATATGCAACAGCGGGATATTCAGGCGATTGCAGGCGGTTGCCAAATGGGCGGGACCATCCCGGTTGGCGGCAAAAGCCCGCTCCGGCTCCTGTTCCGCTTTATCCACAGCGGTATAGGCTGCCGCGTTGATCACCACATCTGCGCCGCTGACGTTCAACGCATGATCCACGGCTTCCGTATCGGTAATATCCAGTTCGGCCAGATCCCAGGCCAATACTTCATAACCAAGGCCGGGAGCGCGGCGGACCAATTCTGATCCGACCTGGCCTTGAGCGCCGATGATGACAATTTGCATCGCTCAACCCTCGTAAACCGGCAAATCTTCGGAACGCTGCGCCGCCAGCCGCTGGTTCTGCTGATCCTTGCCCGACAGCGCTACCTCCCGCAACGGCCAGTCAATGCCAATGGCCGGATCATTCCAGGCGATGCCGCGCTCCGACTGCGGGTGATAGTAGTCAGTGCATTTGTAGAAGAAGTCCGCTTCGTCGGACAGTACGCAGAAACCGTGAGCGAAACCGGGCGGAATGTACAGTTGCCGGTGATCGACATCGTCCAGCACGCAACCATACCAGCGCCCGAACTGCGGTGAACCCCGGCGAATATCCACCGCCACATCGAACACCGCGCCCCGCGTCACCCAGACCAACTTGCCCTGCGGCTGGATCAGTTGATAATGCAGGCCGCGCAACACCCCGCGCCGGGAACGGGACTGGTTATCCTGGACGAAACGCTCCGGCAGTCCGGCTTCGGCATAACGCGCCGCCTGCCAGGTCTCCAGAAAAAAGCCCCGAACATCGCCAAATACCTTCGGCTCCAGCAGCAGCACGCCGGCTAACTCTGTCGCAATGACCTTCACGACACGATCCCTCGCTCCAGCAGTTCCAGCAGATAAGCGCCATAGCCGCTTTTCGCCAGTGGTTGCGCCAGTTGCGCCAAGTGAGCGTCGTCAATAAAGCCCATCCGCCAGGCGACTTCTTCGGGACAGGCGATTTTCAAACCTTGCCGCTGTTCAACGACCTGCATGAAGTTGGCCGCCGCCAGCAACGATTCGTGCGTGCCGGTATCCAGCCAGGCATAGCCACGCCCCAGCACCTCGACGTTCAATTGACCCCGCTCCAAATACACCTTGTTGAGATCGGTGATCTCCAGCTCACCCCGCGCCGAGGGCCGAATGGTTTTGGCGATGCGGACCACTTCGTTATCGTAAAAATACAGCCCGGTCACGGCATAGTTGGATTTAGGCCGTTGCGGCTTCTCTTCAATATCCATCGCCCGACCCTGGGCGTCAAAACTGACCACGCCGTAGCGCTCCGGGTCACGGACGTAGTAGCCGAACACGGTCGCGCCCCGATCACGGGCGGCGGCGCGGCGCAATACGGCCGATAATCCCTGCCCGTAATAGATATTGTCGCCGAGCATCAGGCAGGCCGGATCGCCGCCAATAAACTGCTCGCCAATCAGGAACGCTTGCGCCAGCCCGTCGGGACTCGGTTGCGCCGCGTAGTGGAAATTGACGCCCCACTGCCGGCCATCGCCCAGCAAGATTTGATAGGCCTCCTGATCGCGGGGCGTGGTGATGATCAGAATATCCCGGATGTTCGCCAGCATCAGCGTGGCGACCGGGTAATAAATCATCGGCTTGTCATAAATCGGCATCAGCTGCTTGCTGACCGAAACCGTCAACGGATGCAGCCGGGTGCCGGAGCCGCCAGCGAGAATAATGCCCTTGTAGGTCATTGCGTTCAGATCGAAAGTGGGTTACAGGGGCGGGAATCTTAACCGCCAAGACTTTCGCTTGCCTACCTTTTCCGTCATTTCCGCTTTCGCGGGCGGGAGTGACGGAAAGCAAAAGTCTTGACCGCTTTCCCGGAAACCTGAACAGCTGCCTTTGTGGAAGCGCCCGTTTTCCGCCAACGCCGCCGCCATTGAGCTTATGCCGGACGCCGGAGATTGCCGCGCTCGGCGGATGGGCGGGAATGGGCCGATCCGCGCCAACTGGGAGACTGCCCACCGGGACGCGCTGATCGGCCGGCTTCGGAACGGGCCGGAGCAGAACTTCTCGGCTGAGGAGCGCGACCGGGCGCCGGGCCGCGATTGCGCCCGTTCGGGATCGGCTCGGCCTTAATGCGGGGGTCGGGTTCAAAACCAGGCGAGACTTCCCTGGGCAGGGATCGCTTGATGACCTTCTCGATGTCCGCCAGCAGCTTGTGTTCGTCGACGCAGACCAGCGACACCGCAACGCCGGTAGCGCCAGCCCGGCCAGTGCGGCCAATCCGGTGCACGTAGTCCTCCGGGACGTTGGGCAGCTCAAAATTAACCACATGCGGCAAATCGACAATATCGAGACCACGGGCGGCGATGTCGGTCGCGACCAGCACCGGCAACGCGCCGTTCTTGAACTCCGCCAGCGCGTGAGTCCGGGCGGACTGGCTCTTGTTGCCGTGGATCGCCAGCGCAGCAATACCGCTTCGAGTCAATTGTTCCGACAGCCGGTTAGCGCCGTGCTTGGTGCGGGTAAACACCAGCACCTGCCGCCAGGCATTCTCCCGGATCAGATGAGCCAGCAACTCGCGCTTCCGCTCCCGGTCCACCAGATGCACCTGATGGGTCACGGCTTCAGCCGGGGCGTTGCGGCGGGCGACTTCAATCAACGCCGGGCGGTTGAGCAGGCTATCGGCCAGGGTGCGGATTTCATCGGAAGAGGTAGCGGAGAACAGCAGGTTCTGCCGGCGACGGGGTAACAGCGCCAGCACCTTTTTAATGTCGTGGATGAAGCCCATGTCCAGCATCCGATCGGCTTCGTCCAGCACCAGCACTTCAACCTGGGACAGATCGACCGTGCGCTGTCCGGCGTGATCCAGCAGACGGCCTGGGGTGGCGACCAGAATATCCACCCGACCCCGCAATTTTTGAATTTGCGGCTGGATGCCAACCCCGCCGAACATGACCATTGAACTCAATTTCAGATATTTGCCGTAGTCGCGAACGCTTTCCTCGATCTGGGCGGCCAGTTCACGGGTCGGGGTCAGGATCAGGGCGCGAATCGGGGCGCGGCCACTCGTCACGGGCTTGGTGGTGGACAGGCGATGCAGGATCGGCAAGGCAAAGCCGGCGGTTTTACCGGTGCCGGTCTGAGCGCCGGCGAGCAGGTCGCCACCCGCCAGCACCGCAGGGATCGCCTGGCGCTGAATCGGGGTGGGAATGGTGTAGCCGCGCTCGGTGACAGCGCGGACAATCGGATCAGATAGACCGAGAGAAGCAAACGACATGGGACTCCAAGCAATACAAGGCAACATCAGCCGGTCGCCAGGGTAGGCGCCAGTCTTGGGCAGATGAATGAGGGGTTTAACCAGAATGGGCTGCGGCACAGGAGACTGGAACAGACCGCAGAAGGGCAATTTAACAGAGTTTGCGCGGTTCTGCTTGCCGGATTTGGCATAGGACGTGCCAATAGGCCCGGTCAAGCCGGTTTCATGGGGAATATAGCTATCCGACCCGCGTTGTGGAATGCCGCCTTTAGTGTGTGACCTGGATTCCCGCATACGCGGGAATGACGGAAAGCGAATATCCTGACCTTTGCCGATGGTTGCGTTAAAAAAGAGCCTGAAACGGTCATTGTCATGCTCTTCGTATTGA
>Ga0272412_1000760_pt1 | contig 10344 bp, 14 predicted proteins | sample WWTPWeurt_MetaT_FD_193540 | JGI IMG/M metagenome (GOLD analysis project Ga0272412, IMG submission 193540) | Metatranscriptome of activated sludge microbial communities from WWTP in Nijmegen, Gelderland, Netherland - WWTP Weurt (Metagenome... | ecosystem: Engineered > WWTP > Aerobic digester >...
ATTCAAATTCACTGTAAATGAAGCAAACCGTATCCTGTTAGATTAGCCCTTATAGCTCAGCTGGTAGAGCAACCGCCTTGTAAGCGGTAGGTCCGGGATTCGAATTCTCGTGGGGGCACCAATTATGTTCCGTGACGCAGCTGGCGTGGCGACTAGGCCTTCACCCTAGTGAGAGGGGATCGAAACCCCTACGGAACTCCATTTTTGATATATCCATAGCCCCTCGTATGCTATAATGGGAAATACGAGGTATCAAAGGATTTTGCGTGGTTAGCTCAATTGGTAGAGCACAGCGTTGCCAACGCTGAGGTTAGGAGTTCGAGCCTCCTACTCCGCACCAGATTTATGCCTAGTTACCAGAGCGATCTAATGGCTACGCCTGCAAAGCGTGTGATTCGGGGGTTTGAATCCCTCACTAGGTTCCAAAATTTAAGAATGCCCAGGTACGCTAATTGGTAGTGCGGCTTGATTCAGAATCATGTGGTTGAGGATTCGAATTCCTCCCTGGGCACCAAAGTTATCAGGTTTGCGATCGGAGGTCATGACCCTATCGCCTATAAAAACACCTAGTGTTCCTGACCAGTTTTATGCGCGAGTAGCTCAGTCGGTAGAGCCTTGGAGGGAATAGATGGGGAATGATCATCTCGTCGATTTTCCTTAGTTGGAAGAACGTAACCTTGGTCAGCGGTGCACCGCGATAGGCCCGGAGTCCACGCCAACGTGCGCAGGTTCGAGTCCTGCTTCGCGCACCAGATTTATTGAAGATTATGCGCTTGTAGACAAATTGGCAAAGTCGCCATCTTGAGGGGATGGATATTAATTGCAGGTTCGAAGCCTGTCGAGCGCACCAAGAATTTAGGTTCTATAGACCACTAAGGATGTGGCCCGGACTGTAAATCCGGTAGCCTTCGGGCTCAGCTAGGATCGTTACCTAGTAGGACCACCAAATGATGGAGAATGTGTTGCAACACAAACTCCGCTGACGAGAGGTAATTGGCTCGTCGATCTCAAAGTAGTGTAGCCGGGAGCACGGCCCTTGATGGGGTATAAGGTTGGGGTTCGAGTCCCTTACGACTGAGATCCAAAGATTAGTGTAGCTGGGACTACACCGCCGGTAGAGCAATCGTGATCGGCAACAATTTATTCCGCAGAAACCGAGCATGGCGCATGGTCGTGACTGTTAATCACTGTTTAGTCTGGTTCGATCCCAGAGTGCGGAGCCAGTTTTAGGATGTATTCAGCAAATCAAACAAAATCAAACTTTTACTTTGACCAAAAACACATCCTGTTATTTTCCTAGTTCGGGTAGCTCAGAGGAAGAGCACTGTCTTGATTTCACTAAATACCACAAAAGGATTTAGAATGTCGAAATTTCAAGTTAAATGTTCTTGCATTAAATGCAAAGCTGAGACAACAACCGCGCAGTTGAAGAGAAACCATATCAATGGATGTCCTTCTAAGAATCTCCCCAAGAAAGCGGGTGCTTGGAATAAAGGATTGACAAAAGATACTGATATTCGAGTAAAGAATCATTCTCTCTCCCTTATCGGAAGAGTCTCAGGGAAAGCAAAAACCGAAGAAGCTGAAGAAGACAGAAAAGCTAAAATTAGCGATTATGCTAAATCTTCTGGGTTTGGTGGTTATCGAGAAAATGCGGGAAGAAGCAAAAAGTTTAAAGTGGTTGATTCCTTTGGAAAGGAAACCACTTTGCAGAGTTCTTTTGAGTTTCGATGCTCAGAACTTCTAAACGATATGGATATTAGGTGGTTGCGTCCCAAATCATTAAAATACGATGGTCGCAATTACTTCGCGGATTTTTATCTTCCAGATTTTGATATTTGGTTAGATCCAAAAAATTCGTATAAAGCAAAACAAGACGCTGAGAAAATTTCGGCGGTAATAGAACAAAATCATGTGAAACTCTATGTTTTACTTGAAGAACAAATAACAAAAGAATATGTTGCCTCGTTAATTCAATGGTAGAATAATCGGCTGATAACCGATATACTGCGGATCGTAACCGTGACGAGGTACCAACACCATGTTTTCGCCCCTGTACGCTAATTGGTAGTGCGGCTAGATTCAAAATCTTGTGGTTGTGGATTCGAATTCCACCTCGGGCACCAATAATTTATCTCTCTATTCCAATGGCAGGATGCCGGTCTCCAAAACCGTGCGGTGTGGGTTCGAGTCCTACGAGGGATGCCAAGTTTTCAGTCTGTAATGTCAAAGGAAGACGGCCTGGTTCGGAGCCAGGAGGTTGGGATATCGTAATTCCCCAGACTGACCAAGTTACTCTCATTCGCCTAGTCTGGTATGGCACTTCGTTTGGGACGAAGAATAACGGAGGTTCGAATCCTCCATGGGAGACACACTCTGGATTTCACTAAATACAGGATGAAACATTACTTTTATCTGTACGAAGTCCGGAACAACATCAGCGGGAAGATTTACGTTGGTGTCCATAAGACCCGAAATTTAAATGATGGGTACATGGGAAGCGGTAAAATTATTCGACGGTCGATCGAGAAGAACGGCATCGAGAACTTTACCAAGACAATTTTAGAGCACTTTGACTCTAGTGAGGAAATGTACGCTAGGGAAAAGGAAGTGGTTCACGAGGAATTTTTGAATCGAGATGATACCTACAACCTCCGGCGTGGTGGTTATGGCGGATTCGATTACATCAACAAGACGGGTAAAAACGTTGATCTAACTGAGCAACGTAAACGAGATCCCTCGATTCTACATCGAAGCCTCGCGACGCAGAAAGCAAAACGGATAGGATTTTACAATCCTGAGGTTAGCGCTAAAGGTCGAAAGAAATGTTTAGATCTCAAATTGGGATATATGAATCCTGAAGTGGGAACTCGAGGTCGAGTTGCAGCTCAAAGTGAGAGCGCAAGAATTAAACGAGTGTCCACAATGGCAGAGAATGAACACCAACGCGGTGAGAAGAATAGCCAATATGGATCCAGATGGATAACCAATGGAATCGAGAGTCGGAAAGTTTCAAAATCCGATTCTCTTCCGGAGGGTTGGATTCCTGGCCGAAAAGTTTTGTAATAGATGAGTATGCTGAACTGAGGTGTTTAGCCTCCCGCGTTCATCCGCGCTATACCGGGGAATCAGCTCCTGGTTACGTTACGTTTTATTTGGATAAATAGTGGGTTTACTCCACGAAAGTTTTTATGCCAGCATGTGTTAGATTAGGTGATATTTGTACGGGTCATGGGTGTTTCCCATCTAGACCTAATATCAGCGCATCTCCCAACGTGTTCCACAATAGCTTGGGTGCACATAGAATTGGAGATGGCTGGGCAGTCCATTGTTGTGTGACGTGCCATGGATCTGTCCAAGCAAGCGGTTCTCCTAATGTATTCATTAACAGTATTCCGCAGGCTAGAATCGGTGATTCGGTTGCCTGCGGATCGAGAAATATGACGGGTTCGCCCAACGTATTCGCAAATTAAGCATCCTTGGCGCAGCGGTAGCGCGGTGCCCTTACAAGGCGAAGGTCAGTGGTTCGATCCCACTAGGATGTACCAATTTGCAATTTTCAAAGTGCCAACGTTTCATGTTGCTTGTGCTTCCGGTTTTTTGACAGTGTGGACATTGTACTATTGGAGCCGGTTTTCCAGAACATGGATTTTTCCATGTTCCTATTCTTAACTTGTTTCGTTCTGCAACGTCGGGTCTGGGGTGTTTCCCCGTTTTGCCTTTTTTCATATTTTCTTTGCAAGTGGGTGTTTTAGCAATTCCTTTGCGTGAGATAGACATTTTTCTTTTTGTTGCTTCTGAATGGTGTTCGGGACCAACACAAAGAGATTCGCTGTTTAAGTGATATTTTCGGTTGAGTTTTAATTTATTGTCCCAATTCTCAAATATAAGTTGCTGTTCATAAATATATGCCCATTTTGACTCAAAAAACACTGCTAATATCTCTATCTCAAATTCTGAGAAGATGGGTCTCACATATTTTGATGATGTGAAGTAGATTTTACCCAAATCTTCTTCTGGAGGACATTTGTTTTTACATCTGGACCCGATATAAAACTCACCCGTGGACGGTTTAGTTAATTTATAGACATATGGTAGTATTTTTGACATAATCACCTTTTGCGGTTTGTGTATTTATACAATCTGATCGTTCTATGAACCGGATGTGCTAGCACATACTGCCATCGCAACGGAGCCAATCCGCGGCGAGAAAAGGAACTTGTTCCGCAAGTTCAAAATGAAGAAGAATTGATACTCCGGTTTCGCCAAGTTGGTCTAAGGCAGCGGGTTTTGAACCCGCCATTTCATAGGTTCGAATCCTATAACCGGTGCCAAGTTAAATGCCGATATAGCTCAGTTGGTAGAGCGGTACCCTGAAAAGGTATGCGTCGGGGGATCGAGGCCCTCTTTCGGCACCAGATATTGCGCTTTACTTTTATCGGTAGAGTGTGTTATAATTGATATTAGACAGTAAGTTTTACGACAAAAGGAAATGACATGAAACGTTCTGATAAACGATAGTGTCAATCTGAATCCCATGTAGGTTCGGGTTGGCACGTAAAAGACAAGATCTTACACCAACCCTTCGCAAGCATTAATGGTGATGCACTCGGCTCTTAACCGAAAGAACACGGATCGTTACCGTGGCGTGGGACCAATATGGGATTGTAGCTCAGAGGAAGAGCAGCTGGCTTTTAACCAGTGTGTCGGGATTTCGAAATTCCCCAGTCCTACCAGTTTGTTTTGAACATCGGTCCAAAGTTGATGCTTTCCTGCAGGATGCATTCACGGTGGCTCTGTAGTTTGATTCGGTTCGATTCCTGATCGCATGGCTTGCGGGTTTCATACAGCAACCCACCGGTTAATCGGGGCCGATGTTCAAAACAAATTTAGAATGCGTTCCGCAAATTCAAAAAATTCAACTTGTAATTGAAAAATAAGCATTCTGTTATATTTTGCGGCTGTAGCTCAGATGGATAGAGCACTTGCCTACGAAGCAGGGGGTCGGGGATTCGATTTCCTCCAGTCGCACCAGAATTATTCTCCTATAGCTCAGTTGGTAGAGCGCGTGACTGTTAATCACTAGGTCCGTGGTTCGAGCCCACGTAGGGGAGCCAAGAATTGCGCGGGTAGGGTTGGTCACCACACCGGTCTCATAAGCCAGGTGCATCGTCAGTTCGAATCTGACACCCGCATCCAAATTAAGCGCCCGTAGCACAATGGACAAATGTCTCGGTTTTCGAAGCCGTAGGGTGGGGGTTCGAATCCCTCCGGGCGCTCCAAAGAATATAGCTGATTAGTGTAATGGCAGCACGCGTAGAAACGCATCCTGACAAGGATGTATTCTGCAACTAAAATTCATTCCATCATCAAGGACGAAGACCTGTTCGATTCAGGTATCAGCTACCAAGTTTATTGCGACAGTGACCCGCACAGCGCGCGCCGGGAATAGAGTGGTCTGTAAGGATCCAGGAAATGTCAGTTCGAATCTGACCGTCGCAGCCAGTTTTTGGAAAGTTAACCAACCGGGGCGTTGGCATGGATTGCTAATCCATTGGTCCGTTCTAAGAAAACGGATAGAGATCGAGACTCTAGCTTTCCTCCACTTACGGGGATTGAATACTGGTCGTCCACAGGCGACCATAACAGCTTGTAACTCAAGTTGGCGTACCGGGTGAAAGCTCCCGGCGATCTCCACCAATAAGGAATTGATTATGAAACGCGAAATGTTTATGGACGGTGATGGTGTAGTTCAGGCGATTGAGACAGAGACACACATCTTTGGTCTCTTCGGCAAGTTTCGAGCACTATCTAACTTCCATGAAGAACCTCTCATCGTAGACGGATTGAAGTTCCGTTGGTCTGAGGCAGCGTACATGGCGGAAAAGACCTTCCTAGCAAAAGAGAAGCTGGCTATTATGGCTTGCGACACTCCAGGGAAGACGAAACGCCTCGGGCAGCAACTTACGCTTCGCCCGGATTGGGAGGACGTAAAAGAATCAAAGATGCTCAAAGTTCTCAGAGCCAAATTTCAACAGTCGGCACATTGCCGTGAATTGCTCCTAAGTACAGGAGACAAGTACATTGAAGAAACGAACTGGTGGGGTGATAACTACTGGGGCAAGTGCGACGCTCATGGGTTGAACATCCTAGGCAAATTATTAATGCAAATTCGAGAAGAATTAAGGAAAGAATTGTAATGTTTATCAAACCCACAAAGACGTTTTGTCTATCAAAACGCAACAAAACCATGGTGGCGCTACTGAAGTTTCGTTCAGATGACTCCCGCCATGAGTTCAAAAACATGATGATCCAAGCCCAATTGGCTGGAGCTGTTCAATACAAGCCGGAAGCGAAAAAGAAGAACGGCATGATTGAACCCATCACAGCGGAATAATTTCAACACTCGACCTAACGATCCGAAAGGATAGGAAGTTCGGGGCTTGCGCTAAGAGCGAGTGGGAGAAGTAGATCGGGTGACAACGTCCGAATGCTTCGTTAACACCACCAAGATACAGCAAGCAATGCAAACAGATCCTGGCAACTCTTAGGCTAGAGGATCGGGTTGCAGCACCTATGACCAGGATTGAAATCCTGCGAGGATGGGGTACGTTCCCATAGATTAATGTTAGGATAGAACAGAACCCCGGCTACGGAGTGTTGAAAATCTTTACACCACCATCGTTCAATTGGATAGGACGCTTGCCTCCTACGCTTGTAATGCAGATTCGAGTTCTGCTGGTGGTACCAATTTCGGGAGAGTAGCTCAGTTGGTAGAGCTTCGCAAAAAATTTGGATTCTTGGAGGTAGCGCTTAAACTTCAGGACAATATCCAAACGAGGGTCCGTGGTTCGAGCCCACGCTCTCCCACCAGTTTACGGCGTATTTGTCGCAATTCTAATTTCCCCGCCATATTTGACTTTTAATCCAGATTGTGTTAATATAAGAACAGGATATAATTATGTGGATTGAAAACGTTCCCGCTAGCAGCATCGCAAATCGTATGCACATTGATGCTGGACCCAACAGCATGTTGATTCAGATTCTGGATCCGTGCTCTACGTTCCCAGTGCCGAAGCACCAATTCAAGGAAATTCATCAGTTTGAGTTCCTGGATATTGAGGATGACGACATTGCCAAAGGGGTATTCCCGGAAGATGTTGCGATTCAAGAAGATCAGGCGGTGGAAATTGCTAGGCTTCTCAGGCACGCTCTTGAGAATAGGATGCACGTAGTTGTTCATTGCCATGCCGGGCTTTGCCGAAGCGGCGCAGTTGCGGAAGTTGGCATCATGATGGGATTTCAAGATACGGAGCGGACTCGAATTCCCAACCTCAGGGTGAAGCATAAGTTGCTTCGCGCTTTGGGTATGGACTTTGATCCAAACGAAAGCCCGCTCCTTTTTGGTACGGATAAATACAATTTTTAACACTCACTTAGCTCAGTGGTAGAGCGTTGCGTTGACATCGCAAAGGTCGGGGGCTCGGATCCCTCAGTGGGTACCAAAATTTGGATTAATCCACAAGCCCAATATGCGATTCCTATCAATTCTAACCATCGCCCTATCCCTTCTATCTGGATGTGGTAGCGGCGATTCCGTCCCACAACCCATGAAAATCTCAGTGTACGGAGATAGCATCTCGGCAGCGAGTCCAGATTTGAATCCGGGTTTTTCCGCAGAGCTGAGTCAATTGCTGGGTTTGGCTGTTACTGATCATGCTCGAGGCGGCGGTAGCGTTAGAGATTTCTCGGTCGTCGATGACACCGATCTTGTTCTGATTCGATACTCTGGAGCTGATGCTCTACACTATGGATCTTTGGATGTTACTCAGGTTGCGATATTCAAGTCGTCCTTGGTGTCCTTGATCAAATCAGCCAAGAAGAAAGTTGTTCTCACAGGAACCATAAGGTTGGCTCCATATGAACAGCTACTGGATTATAACTATCCACACGATGCATACCTGCAGAAGGTCATCGACTTGGATGTGTACGACAACGCGGTGAGGGAAGTTTCTAAAGAAATGAACATTCCATTCATCGACATTCGGTTGGTCCCCTTCTACGGAAGAGAAGATCTTAGGGATGAAGTGCACCCTAACCAAAAATATAGTACGAGGTTCAGCAATTACATTGCAAAAGAACTCATACAATATCTTCAATAGATAAAGCGTCGGTAGCTCAGCGAATAGAGCAGCGGTCTTCTACACCGTAGGTCGGGGGTTTGAATCCCTCTCGACGCGCCAATTAGCGCCAGTAGCTTAGAGGTTAAAGCAGTGGACTCATAATCCATTGATCGCGCGTTCGAATCGCGCCTGGCGCACCAATTTCAGGATGATTACAGCAATCAAAATTTCTTCACCAAAACCAGGAGGACCGCTCCGCTGGGGAGATGCCGTTAGGGTTCGATTCCCGGTCTTAGGCAAGCATCCTGTTTACTTTTAATCCAGTTTGTGCTATAATGTAGTATGAACGAAGCACTCAAAACACTGGCGACGATGGTTGATCTGATCTACAGCGAGACCTCTCGACTCGCCATGGACGGCAATCTGGATGACAAGGCATACTTGATCCTCCGCGAGGCAGCCGTCGACGCAATCAATCTCCGGCAAAAAATCCTCGATGCTCGCGGTTGGAACATCACCGCGGGCCGCGCGAAAGCCAAATAATTTACTTTTAATCCAACCTGTGCTATAATAACACATAGCAACAAAGGATGATGGACAAAATGGCACAATTGAAGTACACCAAAGAAATTCGCTCTGTTATGCGCGAACTGGGTATGGCATCCTGGGGCATTTGGACGAACAAGCACAAGCATTGCCGTACGGTGAAATGCTACGCTCCTCGCGGGGTTGTGGAATCAGCAGCTTTGCGTAAAGCTCTGGAAAAAGTGGTGAAAACCATTCCGGGGGCGACACTCAAGCGAATCCAGCCGCCGATGCGGTATGCGATGCGCCAGGCAGATTCGATGATCGTGCGGATTCCGATGGAGGCGTTCGAATGAAGGACTCTATTTGGGATGGATTTGCGGTGGGGGTCTTCGGGACCGTAGTGTTGGGAACTCTTTTGAATTTACTGCCGGGAAGTTATAGATCAATGGCAGCAGATGCCATTGCGGAATGTCAAAAGAGCCTCCCGCGAGATCAGACCTGTGTGGTAGTGGCAGTTCCAAAGGAAAAGAAGTAACAATTGGCTGGGAAACCAGCCTACAATCTTAACCAGATCTGGGGTCAGGGGAGCCCCATTCGGATAAGGTAGTCGAGGCGGCGCATCGATGCGCCGGTTAAACCGATGCCCTTGCCGGGGACTTTGGTGCTGAAATGCACCAACTGGGTATGGTTAAGATTGTATTAGGAGAAAGACCATGGAAACAACAACGGAAATCAAGGTGACCAAGATTGGTCCCCGTTGGCATGCCAGGTTGTTTTACAAAGGCAACGTCCATTCGGAAATGGCATGCGAGGTTCGACAGGATATCGGCTACATTTGCCGTGATCTGGCTCGATGGTTCGACAAATGTGGCGGAGACTGCAAAGCAGCAGACGCGACTAGGACTCGCCTGAATCGGAAAGAAACGAATTACCGAGGTCCGGTTGGGAAAGTGTGGCACTCAAGCTACTTCCTGAAGCCCAGGACCAAGTAAAGATTGTGCGGAGTAGGGGAGAGGTCGTCCCCGCAGGGCTCATAACCCTCGAGATCGCGTGGTTCGAATCCCGCCTCCGCTACCAGATTGCTCGCAAGAGGAAAGTATAGATACTTGCGTTAAAGAGGAGACATTCTAACCTCGGCATTTTTATTGGAGATGATTATGGACGATAGTATTTTTGAGCCTGCTTCGAGGTTTTTTCATGCTGGTATCGAGTTGCAACTTACCTGTGGTGCTTGTCCGCAGCAATACGATGCCTATAAGGACTATGGCGACGATGAGGGACTAAAGCAAGTTGGTTACCTTCGTTTGAGACATGGTGGCTTTCGCGTGGATGTTCCGGACTGCGGTGGAGAAACGATCTATAGGGCGAGTCCGAAAGGGGATGGTATCTTTGATCAAGATGAAGAAGAATTCTACCTCAAGGAAGCATGTGAGGCAATTGCTAAACATCTAGAAAAGTGATAACTCGGGGGTCTACGCTAATTGGTAACTGCGAGGGGACTTAAAATCTCCTGTTTCTGGGTTCGAATCCCAGGTCCCCTACCAAAGAATAATTGACGGCGCAAGCGGTAGATCAGAACTGCTGCGTTCGTGACAAGAGTGGTACCCAGTGCTCTTTATCAGTGAGGTGAGCGTGTGGTGGTGACTTCGAATATACCACCCATCATCTCCAGAGTTGTTCCCGCGATATGATA
>Ga0272412_1000762_pt1 | contig 10336 bp, 9 predicted proteins | sample WWTPWeurt_MetaT_FD_193540 | JGI IMG/M metagenome (GOLD analysis project Ga0272412, IMG submission 193540) | Metatranscriptome of activated sludge microbial communities from WWTP in Nijmegen, Gelderland, Netherland - WWTP Weurt (Metagenome... | ecosystem: Engineered > WWTP > Aerobic digester >...
ATGCATTCAAAGGCTTTAACCGGGAGGTCCACACTGTGTATTTGTGCATCTGCAAGTCGGTTTCCGACCGGCAAATTCGCGAGGCCGTTGAGCTAGGCGCTCGCACTATCGGTGACTTGAGCGTCCGTTTGGGCATAGGCGTTGAGTGCGGCAAGTGTACCGACAGCGTCCGGGAATTTCTCGATGTTTGTCTGGCGACGCCGTTACCGGCAGACATGGACTCTGCGCTACCCTCAGTGGCTGTAATCTCCTCTCCACCACCCCCCGCTGCGGCGAAGCCTGCTCCAGCGCAGGCTGCTTGGTTTGCGGTCGATCTCTAATCCTCCAGGAGCAAGTTCCCATGAAAGGTGACGCCAAGGTGATCGAGTACCTGAACAAGGCGCTCAAGAATGAGTTGACCTCCATCAATCAATATTTTCTCCACGCCCGCATGTTCGATCATTGGGGGTTCACTCAACTCGGCCAGCATGAATATGACGAATCGATTGATGAAATGAAACATGCTGACCAGTTGGTGCAGCGGATTTTGCATCTGGAGGGCCTGCCGAATCTTCAAGATCTCGGCAAACTGTACGTCGGCGAGAACGTTGAAGAAATTTTCCGTGGCGACCTCAAGCTGGAGCAGCTTGCTCACCCGCTATACCGGGAAGCCATCACCTATTGCGAGAGTTGCAGCGACTACGTCACCCGTGATCTGCTGTCCGCTATTTTGGCCAGTGAAGAAGAGCATATCGGCTGGCTGGAAACTCAATTGGGGCTGATTGAACGCCTCGGCTTGCCCAATTACCTGCAAGCCCAGTTATAACCGCTCGCCGCCGGCGCAGCCATCAACTCTGGCTGCGCCATTTACCGGCGCTGGCGGTCATAGCTGCTGTCATCAGTGGTTTCGTGATACGATTCCATAAATTCATGCTATTCAAGCCGGAGCACTTTGCCGCGCCTGAATCAAAACAAAGAACCCAGGGGAGTCGCCGATGATCGTTTACAACCTCTTTCCCTTGCTAGCCGGACCATGCAGCCATTGGGAAACCCATCTTCAACGCGCCGCCGACATGGGGTTCGACTGGATTTTCGTCAATCCCGTCCAGAAACCCGGGTATTCGGGCAGTCTGTATTCCATTGTCGACTATTTCCAGTTGCATCCGCTGCTAGCCGACCCTGAATCCAAGTTGCCTGTTGAACAACAGCTCAAGGTGGCGCTGGCGCAAGCCGGGAAGCTGGGCCTCCAGGTGATGGTGGATTTGGTCATCAACCATTGCGCCTTCGATTCCGAACTGACTCGCCAGCATCCTGAATGGTTCGTCCGTGAGGGCGACGGCAGCATCGCTCATCCGTTCTGCATGGAAGACGGCCACAAAGTGGTCTGGGGCGACCTGGCGCTGTTCAATCACCAGCACACCTCTGACCCGGAAGGGCTTTATCGCTACTGCTACAAGATCGTCGAATACCTGCTGGATCTGGGCTTCAAGGGTTTCCGTTGCGATGCCGCCTATCAAATTCCCGGACCGATCTGGAAGCGGTTGATTCATGAAATCCGCCAGAAGTATCCCGACACGCTGTTTACCGCTGAAACTCTGGGCTGCACCGCCGATCAGACCAAGCAAACGGCTCAGGCCGGCTTCGATTTTGTGTTCAACAGCTCCAAGTGGTGGGATTTTCATGGCGCTTGGCTGATGGAGCAGTATCAGCTAGTGCGCGAAATCGCTCCGTCCATCAGTTTCCCGGAAAGCCATGATACCGAGCGGTTATTTCAGGAAGTCAATGGCAACGTGGCGGCGATGAAACAACGTTATTTATTCTCCGCTCTGTTTTCTTCGGGTGTGATGATCCCCATGGGCTTCGAATATGGATTCCGCCGCCGTATGCATGTGGTGAATACCCGGCCCAGTGATTGGGAGCAACCCCATATCGATCTGTGTGAGTTCATCACCAGCGTTAATACGATCAAACGTCAGTATTCGATTTTTCGGGAAGAATGCCCAACGACCGTTTTACCCTACCAGAACCCGAATATCCTGCTGATGTGGAAAGCTTCAACCCGCACTCAGGAAGAGGCGCTGATTATCCTGAACAAGGATCCGTGGAACCATCAGTATTTCTACGCCGAAAACATCGGCGTTTACATTCAGGCGGGCGCGCCTTTGCAGGATGTGTCGCCTGAATACCCGCTGGAATATATTCCACGACCGTTTTCCTATGACTTGCGGCCTGGACAGGCGTTCGTGATGGTCGCCAGCCGTGATCATTTGCCACAGCAATAAAACTACCGGGGCGCAGAGACCGCGCTCCAGACCTTCTGGATGAAGGTACCCTGGATTGCCGCGCCCGCGCCCGTACCCGACAATAAAGGACAGAAGTTCATGTATATCGTGCAAATTGCTCCCGAATGCGCCCCCGTCGCCAAAGTTGGCGGATTGGCTGATGTGGTTTTTGGCCTGAGTCGGGAACTGGAAATTCGCGGCAATGAAGTTCACATCATCTTGCCGAAATATGACTGTATGCGCTATGACCAGATTTGGGGCCTGCAAGTCAGTATGAAGGATTTGTGGGTGCCATGGTACAACGGCGCGATTCACTGTTCAGTCTGGTTCGGTTTTGTGCATGGTCGCAAATGCTTCTTTATTGAACCGCATTCCCAGGATAATTTCTTTAACCGTGGGCATTTTTACGGTTTTTCGGATGACGTGAGCCGATTCGCATTTTTCAGCAAGGCTGCGCTGGAATTCATGCTCAAGGACAATCGCCGTCCGGATATTATTCATTGCCATGATTGGCAAACTGGATTGGTGCCGGTGCTGTTGTTTGAACAATATGCACAGGGTGGAATGCATTGGCAGCGGGTCTGTTACACGATCCATAATTTCAAGCATCAGGGCGTCACGGGCGAATACGCCCTGTGGGCGACGGGCCTGACTAATATCGCCCACTATTTCAATTACGACCGTCTGCGCGATAGTTTCAACCATGGCGCTATCAATCTGATGAAAGGCGGCATTGTTTATTCCAACTTCGTCACTACGGTGTCGCCGGCTCACGCCCATGAGGCGCGCTTTACTGATCAGGGCAGTGGATTAAGCCATACCCTGAACGTGCATCAAAGCAAGTTTGGCGGGGTGTTGAACGGCATTGATTACGATATCTGGAATCCGGAGGTTGACCCGCATATTCCCAGCCGCTACGGCATCGAAACCCTCGACCAGAAATATGCTAATAAGGAAGCGCTGCGTGACCGGTTGTGGCTGAGCAAGGAGTATAAACCGATCATTGCCTATGTTGGTCGGCTTGATAGCCAGAAAGGCGTGAATCTCATCCATCATGCTATCTTCTACGCACTGCGTAATAACGCCCAGTTCGTACTGCTCGGTTCCAGTCCCGATCCGCAGATCAATCAGCACTTCTGGAACCTGAAGCGACATCTCAATGACAGCCCGGATTGCCATCTCGAACTGGGTTTTGACGAGGAACTGTCGCATCTGATCTACGCCGGCGCGGACATGGTCGTGATGCCCAGCCTGTTTGAACCCTGTGGTCTGACCCAAATGATTGCCTTGAAATATGGCACGGTTCCTATCGTGCGGGCGGTTGGCGGACTTCAGGATACCGTCTTTGACAAGGATTACGATGGCCGGCCGTGGGAACAGCGTAATGGCTTTGTCTTCCATAATGCCGATCATGCCGGCCTCGAATCCGCCATGCACCGCGCCATTGCCCTGTGGTTCGCCTACCCTAAAGATTTCCGGCAACTGATGATCCACGGCATGAGTTGCGACTATTCCTGGTGCCGGCCCGGTCAGGATTACCTGAACATCTACGAACTCATCCGTTCCAAGTAATGTCATTGGCTTTCACCACAATTAACAATTAGGCAATCACCACTTAACCACCTCACAGGAGAACCCCACGTCATGAGCCAGCTTCCGGAATACGTCGATGGCCTGCCCAATGTCTGCGGCTCGGAATCCCTGATTGACCAGACCTTGCGCGCCAGCCGCGACCGACCAGCATTCCTGCCGGAGAGCCGGGTCGACTTTGTCCATATCCGTGCAGCCTGCGCCATTGCTCTGCACATGCACCAACCGTTGATTCCAGCAGGCGGCCATGACCTGCATACGGCGGGCATTATCAGCAATCTCAAATACATGATGGACAATCAGGGCATTGGCGATAACTATAATGCTCCGGTTTTCCACTGGTGCTACAAGCGGATTGGCGAATTTGTCCCGCAGCTCATTCACGAAGGCAAGGAACCGCGCGTGATGCTGGAGTATTCCGGTACGTTGTTCCATGGCCTGCGTGACATGGGCTTGCACGACGTTTTTGATGCGCTCAGGAACGCGACTTGTCATCCGGATTATCGGCGGGCCGTGGAATGGCTGGGTTGTCCCTGGGGTCATGCGGTGGCGCCCTCAACTCCGGCACAGGACTTTCGTTTGCACGTCAGGGCCTGGCAGCAACATTTCGCCGCCATTTTCGGCCTGGAAGCGCTGGAACGGGTGCGCGGCTTCTCTCCCTCGGAAATGGCCTTGCCGAATCATCCCGACACCGCCTATGACTACATCAAGACCCTGGTGGATTGCGGTTATCAATGGTTGCTGGTGCAGGAACACACGGTGGAGCGTCCAGAGAACGGTTGGGGGCCGGAGAAAAAGCACCTGCCGCACCGGCTGGTCTGCACCAATTCCAAGGGTGAAACCGTCAGCATCATCGCCATCATCAAGACCCAGGGCAGCGACACCAAGCTGGTAGCGCAAATGCAGCCGTATTACGAGGCTAAGGGCTTGTCGCGCTGGGAATTGGCTGGAAAATCGGTGCCGCCGCTAGTGACCCAGATCGCCGATGGCGAGAACGGGGGGGTCATGATGAACGAGTTTCCGGGTATGTTCTTCCAGGTGACCAACGAGGCCACCGGATCAGATGTGCCGATGATGAACGCGACCGAGTATCTGGAGCATCTGTTCGCGATGGGTATCAAGGAAGCCGACTTACCAACCTTGCAACCGCTGCTTCAAAAGCGGATTTGGGATCGATTCAAGCCGGGCGACGGGCCGGAAAAGTTGGAGAAAGTCATTGCTGAACTGAAGCAGGAAGATGGGCGTTTCCATATGGAAGGCGGCAGTTGGACCAACGATATTTCCTGGGTGCAGGGTTACGATAACGTCCTCGGCCCGATGGAAAAGGCCAGTTCACAATTCTACGAGAAGGTGCTCAAGCCGGGCGTAGCGACCCATGATCCACGCTATCGCAATGCGCTATTTCACCTGATGTGTTCGCAGACCAGTTGCTACCGCTACTGGGGGCAGGGATTGTGGACCGACTATGGCCGCGAAATTTGCCGGCGGGCCATCGCCATTGCTGAAAGCATTTAGCCGCTCCGGTCATGCAGCCGGTTCCGGCTCCGAATTATCATGATGACAATAACCGGATGCGCGGAATGTGATCCTGACGCGGCATCCGTTCATCCGATCACAGAAGGAGGCTGAATCATGGCGGACACCCTCTACCATGCGCTGGTGCTGAATCTGCATCAGCCGCACGGTAATCTGGAACACCTGCTACAACATAACGAATGGGAAGCCCGGGAAATTCTGTTCGCCATGGACCGGATTCCCCGTTCGTTGGCCGACTATCCTGATGTGGGCCGGGTTCATCTGGCCCTGTCCGGCACACTGCTGGAAACGCTGACCCATCCGGAATTTCAGAGCCAGGCCTACAGCATCGTCGATTGCGGTGCATTGCTGTGGAATCTGCGCAATACCCAGACCCTCGATCTGCTGGGCGCTGCTTACTATCACCCGGTGATGCCGCTGATTCCGCCGGCTGACTGGGAGGCGCACCTGGAGCGGTGGCGGGGTATGGCTCGCCGACTGTTTTTCAACAGTGATTTCCAGGGGTTCTGGCCGCCGGAAATGGGATTCTGCATGGAAATGATCCCGCTACTGCGCCGGTTAGGTTATCGCTATGTGCTGGTGGATTCGGAACACGTCCAACCGGTCGGGCCGATGCGCTGGGAGGAAGTACGCTACCGGCCACATATCGTTCGCTATGGCAGCGAGGAAATCATCGCTATCGTGCGCGACCGCGATCTGTCCAATGCGCAGGAGTCAGGCATGGAATTCGTCTGGTTCGACCGGGAAGTCCGGGAACGCACCAAAAACTGTGACTTCCCGCCTTTGGTAACGACATGCAGCGATGGTCAAAATGGCGGCTGGTTCCGCAATGTCACGCCTGGCAGCAATTTCTGGGACGCCTTCTACAAACCGCTCATGGACCAGGCGCGGAGCAATCCTGACGCAGTTCAGCCTATCTTTATCAAAGACTATCTGGATCGGTTCGGTGTCCAGGGCGAGATCACGGTCGGTCCTGGCGCATGGAATACCGGTTGGCATCATGGTCGCGATTTTATGCAATGGACTGGTACACCGGCGCAAAAAGATGCGCTGACCCGCGTCGACGAGGTCAGTCAGGCGGTGTACGGCGCGATGAGCAACGCCACGCATTTTGGCGCGCAAAACCCGGAACTGCTTGCTCTGCTGGAGGAAGCGCACTGGCGGGTGTTGCGGGCGGAAACCAGTTGCAATTTCTTCTGGGGTGACGCCTGGGTGATGCGTTGCCATGCAGATCTTGACCAGGCTTGCGAGTATCTGGAGCGGGCAAGCGCCTGTTTTCACTGACCGTCATCAGTGGTCAGTAGTCATCGACTGTCCACTGTTCACTCGGCCTCAAAGCATCGCTTTAATCGTTTCGCGTAGTTTCGGCAGGTCCAACAGTCCCAGCCGATACTGCACGATCCCGCCGTCCGGTGAAATCAGCACTGTGGTAGGGGTTAACTGCACGTTGTCGAATGCCCGGGCGATATGCCCCTTGCTATCCAGCACAATGGGATAGGGAATCTGCCGTTGCTGGGCCATCGCCCGCACCCGGTCGGGTGAGTCGTAGCTCATCGCCACGCCGATAAGCTCCAGCCCTTTCGGATGCAATTCCTGGTAAAGCTCAATCAGGTGGGGCATTTCTTCAATGCAGGAGGGACAGGTGGTTGCCCAAAAAGTGACCAGCACCGGTTTGCCGCGGAACTGCTCCAGCGTCAACGTGCGGTCATCGAGAGTCTGGCCAATCAGAGGCGGCGCTTGGCGCAGGCCAGCGGGCATGAACCAGATCGCGGCAAAGGCGAGAACTACTACCAGGGCGATGCTGGCGATGAGCGTTTCTTTGTTGAGCTGCACGAGCTAAACCTCACGGTGGATTGAAATCGAGCGGCGGTTGCTGGCCCTGTTTTCCTGAGACCCTGAACGCCGCCGAAAATCACCCGGCTTGCGCCGAATGGGTAGCATCGTATGATGCACAATTTTTCAACGGTTGAGCGTAGAGTGGCGACTATGATCAAGGCAGGCATTGTGGGAGGCACCGGCTATACCGGGGTGGAATTGTTGCGACTGCTGGCGGCCCATCCAAATGTGGAATTAACCGTCATCACCTCGCGCGGCGAAAAAGGTGTGCAGGTTAGCCAGATGTTCCCCAACTTGCGTGGTCGGGTAGGTCTGGCGTTTGTTGAGCCGGACGATGCACTGTTGAAAAGTTGCGATGTGGTGTTTTTCGCCACGCCTAACGGTACAGCGATGCAAAGTACGCCGGCGTTACTGGAAGCGGGTGTCAAGGTCATCGATTTAGCCGCTGATTTCCGCCTGCGGCAGGCTGGCGCATGGCAGCAATGGTATGGAATGCCGCATGCTTGCCCGGAGTTATTGGCGGAAGCGGTCTACGGCCTGCCTGAGGTCAACCGCCAGGCGATTCAGACGGCTCGATTAGTCGCCAATCCCGGTTGCTACCCGACGGCGGTGCAACTGGGTTTTCTGCCCCTGTTGGCGGCAGGCGTGATTGACCGGCAATCTCTGATCGCCGACGCTAAGTCCGGAGTCAGCGGCGCCGGGCGCAAGGCCGAGGTGGGCATCCTGTTCAGCGAAGCCGGCGATAATTTCAAGGCTTATGGAGTGCCGGGACACCGTCATTTGCCAGAAATCCGCCAGGGTTTGACTGCAATGGCGGGTCAGCCAGTGGAATTAGTATTTGTGCCGCACCTGACGCCGATGATTCGCGGTATTCACGCGACTTTGTACGCGACGCTGGTCGATCCTGACGTAGATTTGCAGGCGTTGTTTGAAAAACGCTATGCAGCGGAACCGTTTGTGGACGTGTTGCCGCCGAAATCACACCCCGAAACGCGCAGCGTGCGCGGAGCGAATCAATGCCGGCTGGCGGTGCATCGTCCACAGAATGGCAAGACGGTTGTAGTGCTATCGGTCATCGACAACCTCGTCAAGGGTGCAGCGGGTCAGGCAGTGCAGAATATGAATCTGATGTTTGGCCTGCCGGAAACTGCAGGGCTGGAGGGCATTGCGTTGCTGCCATGAAGCTGATTCTTGACCTGAGCGGTCAACAATCAGACACTATCCAGCTTCTTGAACGAGGATTTAATCATGGGCGCTACCGTTGAAACGTTTACCCCCGCTGACTCCCCTTTGCTGTTCACCGATGCCGCAGCGCTGAAGGTCAAGGAATTGCTGGAAGAAGAAGCCAATCCCAGTCTGATGCTGCGCGTCTTCATTTCCGGCGGCGGCTGTTCCGGCTTCCAGTATGGTTTCACCTTCGACGAAACCCTGAGCGATGGCGATACCGTGGTGGAAAACTGCGGAGTGAAACTGCTGATCGACCCGATGAGCTTCCAGTATCTGGTCGGCGCGGAAATTGACTATTCCGAGGGGCTGGAGGGTGCACAATTCGTGATCCGCAATCCCAACGCTGTCACTACCTGCGGCTGCGGCTCTTCCTTTTCTGCCTGATATTGATCGGCCAGCGGGAGGCTCATCCCGCTCAAGCCGATACAATTTATTCTAGAATTGCTCATCGAATTTTGCGCTCCGGCGACCCGGTCGCCCGGAGCTGTTTGCGTTTCGAGGAACGTCCATGTATCCGGTTGAAGAATCGCTGAAACTGATTAAACGCGGCGCAGTGGATTTACTGCTTGAGGAGGAACTGAGCGAGCGACTCAAGACCGGCCAACCCCTGCGGGTCAAAGCCGGGTTTGACCCGACGGCTCCGGACCTGCATCTGGGACACACAGTCCTGATCAATAAGCTTCGCCAGTTTCAAGACCTCGGCCACCATGTCATGTTCCTGATCGGCGATTTTACGGGAATGATCGGCGATCCGACCGGCAAGAACATCACCCGCAAGCCCCTGACTCGTGAGGAAATTCTAGCAAACTCTGAAACTTATCGAGAGCAAGTATTCAAGATTCTCGATCCTGACCGAACCGAGGTGTTGTTCAATTCCGCCTGGTTCGACCGTATGACGCCTGCGGATTTTATTCACCTGGCGGCCAAGCACACTGTGGCCCGGATGCTGGAGCGGGACGATTTCGGCAAGCGCTACGCCAGTGGTCAGTCGATCGCCCTCCATGAATTTCTCTATCCTCTAGTGCAGGGTTACGATTCGGTCGCCATGCGCGCCGACGTGGAACTTGGTGGTACGGATCAGAAGTTCAACCTGCTGGTTGGCCGCGAATTGCAAAAGCACTATGGGCAACCGCCGCAGATTGTGCTGACCATGCCCATTTTGGAGGGGCTGGATGGAGTACAGAAGATGTCGAAGTCACTGGGCAACTATGTCGGCATCCGTGATGAACCGAACGAAATGTTCGGCAAACTCATGTCCATTTCCGACGATCTGATGTGGCGCTATTTCGAATTGTTGAGTTTCCATCCGATCAGCGAGATTGCCGAATGGCGACAGCAAGTTGATCACGAGCGCCTGAATCCCCGTGACGTGAAGTTCAAGCTGGCTGAGGAGTTGGTCGCCCGTTTTCATAATGTCGAAGCGGGTCGCCATGCCTTGGCGGCGTTCATCGAACGTTTCCAGAAGGGTGCGTTGCCTGAAGACTTGGTAGAAGTGCAGGTTCAATCCCGCGATGGCCGGTTGCCGATTGCTAACCTGCTCAAGGAGTCCGGGCTGGTGGCCAGCACCTCGGAAGCCTTGCGTCTGATCCAACAGGGCGCAGTGCGAATTGATGGTGAACGGGTTGACAGCCGCGATTTGGAACTAACCGTAGGTAGCGACCATGTCTACCAGGTCGGCAAGCGGCGAGTGGCGAAGATTATCGTCTTATGAAAAAAGTTTGGTCTTATGAAAAAAGTTTGAAAGTTGTTTGAATGAAGTGTTGACAGGCAAGTTTTGGACTCTATAATTCGCAACTTCTTTAGTTGCAGTGAAGTTTTTAGGGAGGACAGCAGCTAGCACAGGGATCGGGAGGCTTGCAATTTGGTTGTAATGTGATATAATAAAC
>Ga0272412_1000763_pt1 | contig 10334 bp, 10 predicted proteins | sample WWTPWeurt_MetaT_FD_193540 | JGI IMG/M metagenome (GOLD analysis project Ga0272412, IMG submission 193540) | Metatranscriptome of activated sludge microbial communities from WWTP in Nijmegen, Gelderland, Netherland - WWTP Weurt (Metagenome... | ecosystem: Engineered > WWTP > Aerobic digester >...
AGCGGAGCTTGCGTCATCTGGAACCACCGATGGAACCAGTGACCCTGCTCATCGGCCCGGAAGGCGGTTTAAGTCCGGCGGAAATCATTCAAGCGGGTCAAGCGGGATTCCTCGGCATTCGCCTGGGACCACGTGTTTTGCGGACTGAAACTGCCGGCCTTGCTGCTCTGGCGGCCATGCAGGCGTTATGGGGAGATTGGAATTAAATGACCGACGATGAGCTGTTGCGCTATAGCCGGCAGATCCTGCTGCCGGAATTTGATATTGATGGGCAAGAGCGCCTGCGCGAGGCCCATGCGCTGATCATCGGCTTAGGTGGACTCGGTTCCGCCGTAGCAATGTATCTGGCGGCGGCGGGAGTGGGAATGCTGACGCTGGTCGATTTCGATACCGTGGATCTTTCCAATCTGCAACGACAAATTATTCACCGGACTACTGCGATAGGCCAGGCCAAAGTGGAATCCGCTCGCGACACCTTGCTGGCGCTTAATCCATTGATTAGTGTCGCTACCATTCAAAAATCCCTGGACGAAGCCGAATTGCTGGAGCAGATTCAACAGGCTGATGTGGTAGTGGACGCCTGTGATAACTTGCCCACCCGACGGGCGATTAACGCCGCTTGCGTACAGTCTGGTAAACCCTTGGTGTCCGGTGCGGCGATTCGCTGGGAGGGACAAGTGCTGGTCTGGCGGCCTGATGGAGAGGGTGGTTGTTATCGTTGTCTGTACCGCGATGCCGTCATGAATCCCGAAACCTGCGCTCAAACCGGCATTCTCGCGCCAGTGGTCGGAGTCATTGGTAGTCTTCAGGCCGTTGAGGCGATCAAGGTTCTAACCGGAATCGGTGAAACACTCACCGGACGTTTATTACTGCTGGACGCAAAACGCATGGAATGGCGAACCATGAAAATACGACGCTGGCCGGCGTGTCCAGTGTGCGGGGGCAGTTTAAAAGCTCAAGACTTTCATCAAACCCTGAGTCTTCTATGATCGCGCCGACGGAGAATTACTGAAAGTGGACGTTCCGAGATTAAAGGAAGGAACTGATGAACGCTGATGATTGGATTGCCCATTTGCAGCTCGAAGCCCACCCTGAAGGCGGCTATTTCCGTCGCAGCTATACCGCTGATTTGATGCTGACCTTGCCTGACCGCGCTCAGTCACGTCCTGTCGCCACTGCGATCTATTATTTGCTGAAGGGCTGTCAACAGTCCCGCCTGCACCAGCTCCAGTCTGACGAACTCTGGCATTTCTACGCCGGTTCACCATTGACTCTTCATGTTCTCGACGATCAGGGTATCTATATAACCCAGCAACTCGGTTCCAATCCCCACGCCAATCAGCATTATCAATGGGCTATTCGTGCTGGTTGCTGGTTCGGCGCTACGGTGAATGATCCAGACGGCTTCAGCTTAATCGGCTGTACAGTCGCGCCGGGCTTTGATTTCGACGATTTTATCCTGGCCGACCGGGTCGCTCTGATCTGCCAGTATCCTCACCATGCCCAACTCATCGAACGGCTGACCTGAATCCAGGAGAATTCCCCATGACTTTTTCCATTGTCGCTTTCGACCCTGCTACTGGCGATCTTGGCGTGGCCGTGCAATCCAAGTTCCCCAATGTTGGCGTTTCCATTCCCTTCGCAAAAGCAGGGATTGGCGCGGTGGCGACCCAATCGTATTGCAATACCAGTTATGGTCCACGGGGACTGGCACTATTGGAAAATGGCGCTTCGCCACAACAGGCCATTGCGATTCTGACCGGCAATGACGAGCAGCGTGACTATCGCCAGGTCGGGATCATTGATGCCCAAGGCCACACCGCCAGTTTTAGCGGGGCAAATTGTTTCGACTGGGCAGGCAGCGTGCAGGGCCAATACTGTGCGGCGCAGGGTAATACTCTGGCTGGGCCGCAAGTGGTGGAAAACATGGCGCAGACTTTTGCGGAGAGCTCGGGATCATTGGCGGAACGGCTGATGGCCGCTTTACAGGCTGGGCAAGCTGGTGGCGGCGACCGGCGCGGTCAGCAATCCGCTGCATTGCTCGTGGTTCGGGCCGGCGGTGGTTACGGCGGCTTTGACGATCGCTATGTGGACATCTCGGTTTACGATCATCCAGCGCCGATTGCGGAACTGGCGCGGCTGTACGCTATTCACCGGCTGACCTATTTCCGCAGCGATCCCGAACAACTAGCCGTTATCGATACAGCGATTGCCAATGAACTTCAGCAGATTCTCCACGCTCGCGGATTTTACAAAGGTGCGGCGACCGGTCTTTGCGATGAGAGTCTGCTCAAGGCATTGCGGGACTTTATGGGCTGGGAAAATTACGACGAGCGGATCCGCAATGATGCTTTGATCGATCTGGAGGTGCTAGCCGATATCCGCTGTAAACACGCCCTCTGGTTGCAGACGCAGAATCATGGGAAGCCCTGATCGTCCGAATCAGCCGCGAAACTTCACAGCAACCGTCGCAAGTATAGAATCAGCAGAACGAGACCCGACACTGCCGCCAAACTCAGGATCACCCACCAGAACGCCATTTCATCCCGTAATCCGGGTAGTCCGGCGACGTTCATGCCGAAAATACCGGTGATCAGAGTGGGCGGTAGCAGCAGGGCGGTAAACAGGGAAAGGATGTACAAGTTTTTATTGGTCTCTTCAGCGACCCGGGCGGCGAGTTCTTCCTGCAACAGCTTGGCCCGCTCCTGAGTCTCGGTCAGGTCATCCACCAGCTCCCGAAACGCCTCCACCACATCCTGCAAATCAGCATGGTCACTGTCGCTGAACCAGGTTGGCGGTCGCCGACTCAGACGTTGCAGCATCCGATGTTCGGGCGCGAAGTGATGGTACAGGCGCACCGCCAGCCGGCGGATCCCTCCCAGCTGCGCTTGTTGACCGCGCATTTGCCCCGCCAGAGCCAGATCCTCGATGTCATCCAGCGTGGTGCGGACTTGCGTGACGGTGGCTTCCAGCTTCGCCGCCTGCGACTCGAACAGATGGATCATTAACTTGGCCGAGCTATCAAAATAGCGGCCCCGACTGATCTCGGTGCGTAACTGATCCGCAGCGCTGGACGGTTGATACCGGATGCTGATCAGGCAGTGTTGATCCAGAGAGAAGCGCAGCGTAGCGATCCGCTCCGGGTCAAAATCAAACCCAAAATCGTAACGGATATCGCTGATCACGGCAGTCAGGCTTTCACCCGACCGTTCAAGCCGCTTGTGATCATCGGTTTCCAGCAAGAACTGGCGCGATCCCTCCGACAACCGTTCACCCTGCTGAATCCAGTCACGGGCCTGGCCGATATGGGCGTTGAAATGCAGCCAGATCGCGGTTGGCTCCTGGGTGAAAATTTCATCGATCGCATCGCCCGCCAGATCCTGAATCCGTCGGTCAGGCCACATCGCAAAACCGCAGATTAGCCCCCGAGTCGCAGCGCGGTCCTTCAGCGTGGTTTTGATCGAATCGACCATCAGAGTCATAACAAACACGCACCCGGTAGCAAGCGCAGATATGGGGATTGGGAATGACGCTGCCAGCGCACGCCCCGATTCCCGTTGCCTGTCGATTAAGGCTGCTGTTCTTGCTGCTTCTCCTGGGCAAACGTCGCCAGGCTCATATCGAGATTGCGGCGCTGCTGGATATTCTTGCCCTCGACCAGATACACGATGTGTTCGGCGATGTTCTTACAGTGATCGCCAATCCGTTCCAGCGCCTTGATGATGAAAATCACGTTGATCGCATGACCGATGGTCCGCGAATCTTCCATCATGTAGGTGATCAGCCGCCGCAGCGCCGACTGGAATTCCTGATCTAAATCGTCGTCGCTGCGGATGATGTGCAACGCCTTTTCCACGTCCAGCCGCACCAGCGCGTCCAAGCCATTGTGCAGCATCTCCGCCGCCAATTCGGCCATCGGCGTGACGTCGCGCAGCAGCCGGGCGCTGGGCGGACTGCTGACGCCGTCGTAAATCTGGATGGTCATCCGGGCCACTTTTTTGGTGCCGTCGCCGATTCGCTCCAGCTCACTGACGGTGTTAAACAGCGCCATCACGGTTCGCAAATCGCTGCTGACGGGCTGGCGCAAGGCGATCAGGCTAATGCAATCCTCATCGATCTTGACCTGCATACCGTTGATCAGCCGGTCGCGGGCAATGACTTCCCGGGCGGCAGTCATATCTTCCTCATCGAGCGCCTTGATAGCCCGCTTGATTTGATCTTCAACCAGCCCGCCCATCTCCAGCACCAGGTTACGCAGATTGGCGAGTTGCAGGTCGAACTGCTTGACGGTATGGGCATCGTGACTGATAGCCATAGTGGATTGCTCCGGTCGGATGGGCGAGTGTAGGGTGCAGGTCAGCCAAAGCGGCCGGTAATGTAGTCTTCGGTCAGCTTATGCTTGGGATTGGTGAAAATCTGATCGGTTTCCCCAACTTCGATCAAATCGCCCAAGTGGAAATAGGCGGTGCGCTGCGAGACCCGGGCGGCCTGCTGCATCGAATGGGTCACGATGACGATGGTGTATTTTTCCCGCAGTTCGTCGATCAGTTCCTCGATTTTAGCGGTGGCGATGGGATCCAGCGCCGAGCAGGGTTCATCCATCAGAATCACCTCAGGGTCCACCGCAATCGCCCGGGCAATGCACAGCCGTTGCTGCTGGCCGCCGGACAGGCTGGTGCCAGGTTCTTCCAGCCGCTTTTCGACTTCCTTGATCAGGCCAGCCCGCTCCAGACTGGCCCGCACCAGATCGTCCAGTTCCGGCTTGGTGTTGACCATCCCGTGAATACGCGGCCCGTAGGCGACGTTCTCGTAGATCGACTTGGGAAACGGATTGGGTTTCTGGAACACCATGCCGACCCGCGCCCGCAGTTGCACGACATCAATGCTCTTGTCGTAGATGTCGTCGTTATCCAGCTTGATTTGTCCAACAACCCGACACACCGGGATTGTGTCGTTCATCCGGTTCAGACAACGCAGAAAAGTAGACTTGCCACAGCCGGATGGACCAATAAAGGCGATGACTTCATTAGCGCCAATGTCGATGCCGACATTCTTGAGCGCGTGTTTTTCGCCGTAATACACATTGACCCCCCGGCAAATCATTTTGGGATGGTCTACGGTGATTTTGCCGACGGTCTGCCGGTTATTGTAATCAGTCACCTCGACGCTGGATTGTTTGCCCACATGGGGGTTGGGCTTCAGCGTGGTGTCCAGAGCGGTCTTGATTTCGATGGTCGTAGTGCTCATGACGGGGAAATCCTCAGTAATTGGCGTGCAGATCGTCAGGGACAGCGGTTACCAGCGCCGCTCAAACCGCTTGCGGAGAATGATCGCCAGCCCGTTCATCAGCACCATGAAGGCCAGCAACACCATGATCGCCGCCGAAGTCCGCTCTACAAACGCCCGCTCCGGCAGATCCGCCCACAGATAAATCTGTACCGGCAACACGGTGGCCGGGTCCATCAGCCCCTTGGGCACGTCAACGATGAAAGCGACCATGCCGATCATCAACAGTGGGGCCGATTCGCCCAAGGCGCGGGCCATACCGATAATTGCCCCGGTCAACATGCCAGGCATAGCCAGCGGCAGGACGTGGTGCCCGACCATTTGCAGCTTGGACGCGCCCATGCCCAGCGCCGCTTCCCGGATCGACGGCGGCACAGAGGTCAGAGCAGCGCGACCGGCAATGATGATGACCGGCAAGGTCATCAGACTCAGCACTAACCCGCCCACCAGCGGCGCCGAACGGGGCAGGCCGAAAAAGTTGATGAATACCGCCAGCCCCAGCAGGCCGAACACGATGGACGGCACCGCCGCCAGATTATTGATATTCACCTCGATTAAATCCGTCCAGCGATTCTTCGGGGCGAATTCCTCCAGATACACCGCAGTCGCCACCCCCATTGGGAACGACAGCAGAAAGGTGATTAGCAGAGTATAGAACGACCCCATCAACGCCCCACGAATCCCGGCCTGTTCCGGCTCACGGGAATCGCCGCCAGTGAACAGGATGGTGTTGAACTGCTTCTCGATCTTGCCTGACGCCTGGAGTTTGTCGATCCAGCCGACCTGATTATCCTTGATAGGTCGTTCCGTCTCATCGAGGGTGCGGTCAATGTTGCCCTTAACCAGGGTATCGACCGTCGCCGAAGCCAGTAGCCAGACCTCCTGACTTGTGCCGATCAGCGCCGGATTAGCGATGACCCGGCGGCGCAATTCATAAGCTGCATCGGAACTGACCAGGTCATATAAAGCCCGCAATTCCGTCCGCCCCTGCACCGCAGGAAACAGATCGCGCAGTCCGGCCCGAACCAGAGCGGCGTAATCAGCACTCTCGATGGCCTTGGGATCATGATGGCCCTCCGGGTCAATGACCGTGGGATCAAACCTGATCGGCAACTGGACATAGGTTTGCCAAAACGCCGGGTAGCCCTTGCTGATGATGTTGCCGAACATCAGCGCTACGAAGGCCAGCCCTAGACTGATCGCGATCAGTCCGTACCAGCGAAATCGTCGTTCAGCCGCATGCCGGCGCTTGAGGCCCGCATTAACGATGGTCTTGATGTCCCGATTGCGAAAATCCGGCGCGGCGGAATCACTGGGCTTATTCACTCATATTGCTCCCGATATTTACGCACAACCTGGAGGGCGATGATGTTGAGGATGAGCGTCACCGTGAACAGCATCAGGCCAAGGGCAAAGGCGGCCAGGGTCTTGGCGCTGTCAAACTCCTGGTCGCCGGTCAGCAGCGTCACGATTTGCACGGTGACGGTCGTGACCGCCGCCAGCGGATTGGCGGTCAGATTAGCCGACAGACCAGCCGCCATCACCACGATCATGGTTTCGCCAATGGCGCGGGAAACCGCCAGCAGGATACTGCCCACAATGCCGGGCAACGCGGCGGGCAACAACACCCGTTTGATCGTTTCCGACTTGGTGGCGCCCAGCGCATAGGAGCCATCGCGCATCGACTGCGGCACGGCGTTGATCACGTCATCGGACAGCGAGGAGACGAAGGGAATGATCATGATGCCCATCACCAGCCCAGCGGCCATCGCGCTTTCCGAGGCCACCTGGAACCCCAGCGCCGAACCCAGATCACGGATCAGCGGCGCTACGGTCAGCGCGGCAAAGAAGCCATAAACCACCGTCGGGATGCCCGCCAGCACCTCCAGCGCCGGCTTGGCGGTCGCCCGGAATCTGGGCGTGGCGTATTCGGACAGATACAGCGCCGACATAAGACCGATCGGAACGGCGACCAGCATGGCGATCCCGGAAATCAGCAGAGTGCCAGTAAACAGCGGCACCGCGCCAAATGCGCCGGAGGAACCGATTTGATCAGCCCGCAATGCGGTTTGCGGGCTCCACTGCAAGCCGAACAGAAACTCGGAAATGGGAATTTTATGAAAAAAGCGAATGGATTCAAACAACACCGACAACACAATGCCGAGGGTGGTGAAAATAGCAATGGTAGAACTGGCGATCAGGAGAACATTCACCACCTGTTCGACCCGATTGCGGGCGCGGAGCGTCGGTGAAATTTTGCGCCAGCCGATGGCAATCCCGGCCATGGCCAAGGTCAACACCACGACCCACAGCGCCGCATTGCCGATAGTCTGCAAGTTCCGATAATGATTGGCGGCTTCGAGAATAGCGGCGTTAGGAGTGCTGGAGACGATGTTGCCGCTCACCAGATTCTTCAGGTCATTGACCATCAAATTGAGCCGATCCGGAGGCAGGTCGCGCAATTCTGGCGGCATTCCAGCGACCACCCAGTCAACGATCATGCCCGGTTGCAACACCATCCAGATCGCCAGCACGATCAAGGCCGGCAACCCGCACCACAGGGCGGTGTAAGAGCCATAGAAACCGGGCAGCGAATGCAGGTTGCGGAGCTGGCCGTTGGCGACGGCAAAGGCGCGATGGCGCCCCAGGTAATAGCCGGCGGCGCTCAGCAGCGCCAGAGTCAGCAGCAGGTAGGTCAGCATAAAGCGATTACCCGAGGGTAAAATGCCGCCCACGATGTGCATTACGCACGGTCGCGGGCAGCAGAGGAAGAACCGGCTGGTTACGGAGCCAGAGTCTTGAGAGCGCTGGCGTCTGCCGCGATTTGCTTGCGCTGGGCCGGCGGCAACGGGATCAGCCCCTTGTTGGCCAGATAGCCTTCGCTACCAGCAGCTTTCTCGCTGGTGAATTCAGTCACATATTCCTTGATGCCAGGGATAACGTCGACATGCGCCTTCTTGATGTAGAAAAACAGCGGCCGCGACACCGGATACTTGCCATCAGCGATGCTTTCAAAGGTTGGGGCGACGCCGTTTACCGTCTCGCCCTGGATCTTGTCAAGGTTCTCTTCCAGGAAGCTGTAGCCAAAAATACCGAGGGCATTGGGATTAGCCATCAGTTTATTGACGATCAGGTTGTCGTTCTCGCCCGCTTCAATATAAGCCCTATCCTCGCGGACCGTGGCGCAGACTACCTTGGCCTTTTTCTCATCGGCTTTTTCCAGATCCTTGATCGCCGAGAATTCCTTGCAACCGACATCCATAACCAGCTCCACAAAGGCGTCGCGAGTGCCGGATGTTGGCGGCGGCCCTAACACTTCGATCTTGATGGGCGGAAATTCGGGATTGATTTCTTTCCAGGTCTTGAACGGGTTGGCGACCAGCTTGCCAGTGCCCGGCTCAGGAACCTCCTTGGCCAAGGCCAGCCACAGATCCTTGACGGTTAGCGCCATCGGCTTGGCCTTTTTCGATGAAGCGATCACGATGCCATCAAAGCCGATCTTCACCTCGACAATCTCGGTCACGCCGTTCTTGGCGCAGGTTTCGATCTCGGACTTTTTAATCGCCCTGGACGCATTGCTGATGTCGGGGTACTGAACGCCAACGCCGCCGCAGAACAGTTTGAAGCCGCCACCCGTACCAGTAGACTCGACTTTGGGGGTTTTGAACTTGCTGCCCTTGCCGAACTGCTCGGCAACCGCTGTCGCAAACGGATAGACGGTAGACGAACCGACCATGCTGATGTAGTCGCGGGCCGACTGGGCATACGCCGGGCCAGTGACGACAAAAGTTGCAGCCAGAGCGAGAGCCAGTTTTTGCTTGAGCATGGAAAACCTCTAGGAAGTGGGGTCGTAAGGGAAAACCACAGGTTGATGACGCGATCCGCACCCTACTATGACAAGACGGCTTTTATATTGCCGAAATATGTCATTTTCATTGCAAGATAAGGTGGGGCGGAAAAAATCCATGCGGAAACAGGAGTTTTTAATGAAGCCATGCCCTGCGGCCACCGTGGTGCGCGATAAAAGCATCCTGATCACCGGCTGTTCCTCCGGCATTGGTCATTGTGTCGCCCACGGTCTGCACAGGCGAGGCTGGCGAGTGTTCGCCACTGCCCGGCATACAGCGGATGTGGCGCGACTGCAAGGCGAAGGCTTGGAAAGCCTGGTGCTGGATGTGCGCGATTCGGCCTCGATTGAGGCGGCGGTCGCTGCCATTCTGCAACGAAACGGCGGGCGGCTGGACGCGCTGTTCAATAACGCCGGTTATGGTCAGGTCGGCGCGGTGGAAGATGTGAGCCGCGAGGCATTGCGGGAACAGTTTGAGACCAATGTGTTCGGCGCTCAGGATTTGACCCACCGGATCATTCCAGTCATGCGCCAGCAGGGCGGCGGACGGATTCTCTACAACAGTTCGGTGCTGGGACTGGTCGCTTTCCCTTATCGGGGCGCGTATGTCGCCAGCAAGTTTGCCCTGGAAGGCTTGGCCGACGCCTTGCGGCTGGAACTGGCGGGAACCGGGATTCACGTTGGCCTGATCGAACCGGGGCCGATTCTCAGCCGATTCCGCGATCATGCCTACGCGGCCTATCAACGAAACATCCCGGCGGCAACCAGCGTGCACCGAGAGAACTACGCGGCGATGGAAGCCCGGCTGCTCAAAGCCGGGCCAGCCGCGCCCTTCACCTTGCCGCCGGACGCGGTGTTGAAGCGGGTGATTCACGCCCTGGAAAGCCCCCGGCCCCACGCCCGTTATCCGGTGACGATGCCAACTTATCTGTTTGCGGCGCTGCGGCGGTTGCTGCCAACCCGCCTTCTCGACGCCATTCTGCGACGGGCGGGCGGCGGTGGACGACGCTGACAACGCCTCGTTCCGTCACTCCCGCCGCCAGATCGTGCCCTTGGCGGTGTCCTCCAACACGATGCCAGCCGCTTGCAACACGGCGCGAATCCGATCCGCTTCCGCCCAGTTTTTCGCCTGACGGGCGGCAACGCGCTGGGCAATCAGCGTTTCAATATCGGGTTCGTCTAAAGCCATAATTCCTCGTGC
>Ga0272412_1000765_pt1 | contig 10331 bp, 9 predicted proteins | sample WWTPWeurt_MetaT_FD_193540 | JGI IMG/M metagenome (GOLD analysis project Ga0272412, IMG submission 193540) | Metatranscriptome of activated sludge microbial communities from WWTP in Nijmegen, Gelderland, Netherland - WWTP Weurt (Metagenome... | ecosystem: Engineered > WWTP > Aerobic digester >...
CAAGCGCATGCCAAAGCCATCGTTGCTGATTTTTGCTGCCGACGAAACTCCACATTTCATCGACTTCAGCCCCTTCAACACGTTGAATACTAACGATATGATCTGGATTAAAACATTTTAATACCGCATGATTCACCGATTCCAGCAGTGGTTCCTTTTTTTGGTAGTGTCCCTTAACTTCCGTGATGAACTTCAGGCCAACTGGGGAACAGCTTTTCCGGAATGGGTCGCTTCTGCCATTGAAGAGGCGATACCCGGTACGACAAGAGTTCACGGGTTGTCCAAACATGATCAGTGATCCCCGCCGCCATGGCTGGCGTCACAGGATGCCAGCGCCGGGGCGAACCGGTACCGAGCGTGGGTTCGGGAACCGGCAATGGCGTTCGCAAGCGGGCATGGGGCAACAGCAAATGGTAGTAAGCCAACGACAACCACATCTGTTTTTCAAACCAAGTCAAATCCTTGGAGAAGCCGTTGGTGCGGCGGGTCAGACGACGATTCTGTTGTCGCTGAGTCAAGTTATCCCGTTCCACAAAACGGGTGTTGATCCGCTGACTCACCGGCGATTGGGCCAGTCGGGTCGCCACCGCCGCCTGCTCGCCAAACACGACGGTGGTGTACACGGCGGTAATGCGCCCGCCGGCCCGCTGTTTGATGACTTGGGCGTACAACAGGTCGGCGCGCGGTCGCCGACGAGGCTTGGGATGAGCGCCTCGTGCCCCGCGTCGCGCCGGTTGATACCATTCCCCATAGGTAGCCAACAACGATTGAGTATAGGCAGGCCATTGATCGCTGGTAAAAAAAGGTACGGTTTCATCGGTCACCCACGCGACCTGCTCCAGCAATCGATCCGCACTGGCCTGATCGTGTTTGCCGATGACGAAACCCAAGACCAACCGCCAGACCGGCGCGAAGGCCAACCAGACCCAGGCATCGCCATAGGTGTCGGCGTACTGCTTTGCCCCCGGCAAATTTTCCTGCGTAACTACTCAGGTCATCTTAACTAGCTGAAAATTCAACAGAAGTTACGGTAATTCTTGGTGCTTAAGTGACCTGCCTGAAAGGGTAAAATTATTATAAATCAAAGAGTTTTTGAATGTGTTAGGATCATTCCGTGCGAGCGCAAATTTTAACATTCTGTTTTATCTAGCGTTTTCTGTAGAGGTAGACCTGAGTAGTTACTTTCCTGCTTGGTATGGACAAAGCTCCACAACTCATCCAGTTGGCATTCCGTCACGGGCAGATCCCGCCACAGGGACAGCATCACCGCGCGGCATTGGCGCGCCGCCCGATCCAGCCAGGCACCCACTTGGTCTTTGTCCACCTCGACGATCCGCGCCGTCGCCCGCAGCGAATTCCCCTCCGCCAACGCCCGCAGCACGGTCTCAAATTTCACCGGGTCGGTTCCCAGGCCGTGGTAGGCCGTACCGTAGCTCAAGGTCACGCTACTTCCACAGGCCTGACAGCGGGCTTGCGGTTCGCCTCGACTACTGCCGTTGCGAACCAACCGCCCGATTTTGAAAGATTTTCCATAATACCAACAGCGAGGGTTAGGACAATACAGGGTCTCCCAGTCCATGCCAGCCTCCTCGATAGGAACATGACCTTCATCGAGGATGCCAAGCCGCCCTCAAACATCGGTAAGCTCATCACGGAAGTTAAGGGACACTACCGAGGATTCTTGTGGAAATCAGTGCTTGATGTCTCAAAATGGTGACCAATAGTTGGTGACTCTTAAGCAACCAATTGATTTACAAAGGTGCTGACCTAGCCACTGGCCGGCTTGGCAGGCCCAAGCCGGCCCCTCAAGGCCGGTTCCACAAAAATCCTCGAAGAACCATTTATTAATGGATAAAATCATGATAGAAGAACAGAAAGTCAAGCTTGCGGATGAAATTCATAGTGTGGGAGCTATTTACAAGGAAACTGCTATCGCCGATTCATACCTTGAAAAGCGATTACGGTTCTCTTGGCAGCGGCTTTTGCATGAAAAGCAGGCCGCTACATTAAATCGTGTAATCGATGTACATCGTCCCACAAGCGTACTTGAGCTTGCACCGGGTCCAGCTAGGCTTTCGACCTTTCTCAAGGGTATCACGTATGGGGTTATGATCGAGAACAGCCAGGAGATGATCGCTATTGCGCGCCGCAGACTGGCCGAGCATGGACTTGAAGCAGTGTGGAAGATAATTAATGGCAACGCCTTTGAGATAGATCGAATTCTTTCCACTGAAACCTTTGATTTCGCCTACACTTTCCGTTTCATTCGCCATTTCCGTGAAACGGAACGAAAGCGACTATATGAATTGTTGTGGGACAGATTGTCTGTTGGTGGGTTGCTCATGTTCGATGTGGTGAATGGACCTACCCGGAATGCTATCGAGGCAGGGATGAAAACGACATTGCCCAATGAGATTGCTATCTATGACGCGAGATATACGGCGGAAGAGTTTGTCAATGAAATGAAGGACAGCGGATTTCAAGTGGTCTCGATGCAACCAATCGTTACTCACTTTGCATTGCAATCTTGGTTCAGTTACAAGCTGGATGATATCGTCCCGGGGTTTGCCTCAATTGTAATTCGCTTGCTTGAGAGAGTTCCTAGCCAACAGCCCTTGGAGTGGGTCGCGCTCTGCGAGAAAATGTAATGTGAAGGTTACTTATTGGGCGACTTCCTGCCTCGAACCCAGAATAGAAGCGATTTCGAAAGAGATCTTCGATCTTGCGGCGAAATTTTCTGACGGACTGATTTTCAGCGTGAGTCCACATTTGTCCGTCAAGCTGAGCGGTAGGCGTTGCATGGGTTTTCACCCGTCTTTCGATCCCCTTCTACGCTTAATAATTCCTCTTATCGAACATAGGACGGATATTAACCATATTTATTCCGAAGTGTCGCCTTGGATCTATTTCAAAACGCTGGGGAAGAAACCGATAGTTTTGACGATCGCCTCAGAAAAAGGCGATCTGATCCCGGAATTCATTGATCGCTGCGATGTGATTGTGATTCAGACGGAAGGTATGAGGGAACGTCTCAAGGATTGCGATGTCGACAGCAGGAAAGTAAGGTTGATCTATCCTGGAATAAATTTGTCAGCTTTCTCAAGAAAGCAACGTCCTATAAATTTTACCCGACCGAAAGTTCTATTTGCTACTTATCCAAGAACGGCGGAAGAGCTGGAGGCAAGGGGTGTATTCTTTTTGATTGAAGTTGCAAACCAGTACCCGGAAATTGAATTTCATATGGTATCGCGACCTTGGAGGTCAAAAGGAACTGGTTTATCGGTGGTAAAGGAGATACTAGATAGAAAACAGCTAGCGAATGTCTTTGTAATTGAAGGAATACAGAAAGCAATGGCTGAATTGTACAATCAATATGACTTTACGGTTATTCCTTACCTAACAATCGATGGTGGCAAAGAATGTCCAAGAAGTCTGATCGAAAGTTTAGCGTGTGGCGTACCTATCCTCATTTCGGATGTTGCGCCATTTTCCTCCTTTGTGGCAGAATATGATTGCGGTTGCATTTTTTCACTTAACCCTTCAAATTTTGCTTTTGCATTGGAAGCGGGCTTAAAAAAATATAAGCAAATTAGCGATAAAGCTCTTCAATGCGCTCATTTTTATTTTGACCTTGAAAAGACTTATCGGCAATATGACCGAATTTATAGCCGACTTGTCTAAGATTATTGAATTGTTTGGAATTTATTGCTTGGGTTTTAACTAAATGGATATCATAATCAGCCAAGATTTTTTTCCGAAAATAGGAGGCGCTCATCTGTGGCTTTATGAGGTTTATCGCAGATGGCCTTCTAAGGTTAATCTATTGACTACGGAGTATGCCAGTTATTCTGATGAAGCTAGCCAACAGCACGACTTTGACAAGTTAGATCATGGGTCACTGGAAATTATTAGGGGGCTTACCGCTATTGAAATAATCAATCTATTTGATTGGCGCTGTCTGAATCAATTTTATAATAACGCAAAGAAAATTAGCCGATTGAAGAAGAGCAAGAGTATTATTTTTTTACACAGCTTGCGGGCGTTTCCTGAAGGTTTTTTAGGTTTATTATTTAAAAAAATGCATCCTAATAAGTCGCGATTGATCACCTATGCTCACGGTGAAGAAATTCTGATAGCGCAAACCAGCAGGCAAATAAGGTTAATGACCAAATTGGTTTATTCTGGTTCAGACCTTGTTATTGCTAATAGTAATAACACAAAAAATCTTGTTTTGGATCTTTGCCCGACCGCTAAAGTTATATGTATCCATCCCGGCGTAAATGCTGCGGAATTTATTCAATCAGATCATGACATTCTCGCTTATCGGTCTAAATGGGAGTGGTCATCTGATAAACTTATCGTAAGTACTATTGCTAGGATGGAAGAAAGAAAGAATCATGCGATGGTTATTAGGGCAATTGGAGAATTGAAAAATGAGGGAATAGCTGTTAATTATATATGTGGTGGTGATGGACAAGAAAAGAATAATCTTATTAGAATAGTAAATGAAATGGGGTTGCAACAATTAGTTCATTTTACTGGAGCGGTTACTGACCAAGAGAAAAAATTAATATATGGTGCTACCGATATTTATGCGATGCCATCTATTCAGGTTGGCCCGATGATCGAAGGTTTTGGTATAGTTTTTTTGGAGGCGGCCGCAGCCGGTAAGCCATCGATATGCGGCAACATAGGCGGACAATCAGAAGCAGTACGGGACGGTGAGACGGGTCTTGTCGTTGATGGGTCCAGTTTGTTCGATGTTCATCAAGCTGTAAAAATCTTAGTGCATGATGCTGATATGCGCGTTCGTATGGGACGTAAAGGTAAAGAATGGGCTGTTGAGCATGATTGGTCCAAAATCGCCGAGCGAACGTATATGGCAATCAACAACTTACAGTCTAGCTATGAACAAATACCTCAGACGATTTCCGGGAGTATGGGCGGTCAGAAATAATTTACGTTCGAAATTTTTCGCTTTTTTTCGTCATTTGGCCGCCATAGAAGATAGTCGGCAAATTTTTTCTAGCTTACTACATTTAAATAATGTGATGTCTTTGCCAAGCGAAATGCGTGTTATTCAAAATAATCTATCTCCCTATGCTGAATTACGTCGTGAAAATAAAATTACTTTAAATCAGAAAAAAGATAACATCATTTTTATCACTGGCAGATTTCGGAGCGGAAGTACTCTTCTTTGGAATATATTTAGAAATATACCAGCGATAACGTCTTATTACGAGCCTTTTAATGAAAGAAGATGGTTTGATCCGAGTGCGCGAGGCACAAGAGTTGATTCTACTCATATTGGGGTGTCTGATTACTGGTCTGAGTACGATGGATTGGAAATTTTGGGTGATTACTATGATGAAAGTTGGATTTGCAAGCAACTTTATATGAGTCCTCTTGCTTGGAATCCTTCGATGCAACAGTATATAGAGATTATGTCTGAAAAATCGAAGGGTCGACCAGTGCTTCAGTTTAACCAAATCGACTTACGTTTACCTTGGATTCGGGCACGCTTCCCCAATGCAAAAATTGTTCATATATATCGACACCCACGTGATGAGTGGTGTTCGACGTTGATTGATATTAAAAAATTTCCTAAAGAGCTTAAAATACGCGATTTTGAGCCTTTAGATGGTTTTTATTTGTTAAATTGGGGGAGAGACTTAAAACATTATTTCCCCTTTTTAACATTGGATAAGAATTCCCATCCTTATGAGCTTTTTTATCAAATATGGAAGCTTTCTTATGGTTTTGGGTGTTTGTATTCTGATGTGTCGATCTCAATGGAAGAATTATTGAAAAAACCAGAATCCATTATTAAAAATATGCTTGATCTTCTTTTAGTAAATGACTTGGATTTGCAGAAATTAGTTTCTCTTGTAAAGCCAGTACCTGTTAACAAATGGACTCACTATGCAAATCATGCTTGGTTTAAGGAGATCGAAGAGAAGGTTGATAAAATGTTTGACAGTTACTGTAATTGTTATCAGAGCGAAAAAGAATTAAATCTATGCACGGGTAGTTATTTACTCACTATATTTCTAATATGCTCGGTGCCAAATTCGCTATTGAACTCGCAGATTAGATGGAGAACTGAGAGACGATGGAGGAGCAACTCCGGCAGTGCCGCTGACCTGCCATACGTGAATCTCCGGAGACTCGCCATAGTCTAGCGATACATAAATCTTGCGTGAAATCGGATCGTAAGCAAGACCTGCAAACTTGAACTTTGCGCATTTGTCTTGAGGGCCTGGGGCCGTCCACCATTCGTAAGGTCGAACTTCATAAGGTTTTTTTGTCCCATTCTTTACAGCTAGCAGATCATTCGCGTCAAATGCGGTAATCTGCCGCCGATAAGGAGCACCCCCCTCTCCGCCTGATCCACCACATCCGCCATCGTCTTTTTTATAAGTCGGAGATCCATAACCATGCCGGCCGATATACAGCACGGAACGGGTTCCGGACGGAAAAACAATACCTGCAGTGTAATAGTCAGAACGCGAATATAGATCGTTAGCCTTATTTGGATCAGCAAGCGGATTTGCCAATGTGTAATACATCAACGGAATGCTGGGGATTGAGGTTTTGACGTTCACATCGGCTGGGTTAAAGACATAAAATGTTGGACCATTTGCAGAAATGCTATTAATCGACATAGGACCGCTGCCGCTGAATGCTGGCCCGCCCAGTAACGGTTGCCATTCCTGCGGAATCAATCCCATGAAGCCGTTCCCGAACGCGGCTGAATCAAGGTTAGCCATTCTACTAAAAGAACTAAACCCGCTAATGTTGGTAGCGCCAACAGCATGAGTGGGCCCACTTCCATCCGTATCATATGGAATTCTTTTTTGAACGATAAGCCGTCCGTTGTAGACGAGGGCTCCTGAGAGTTCCGTAGTGCCCGAACCAACCGATCCCGGCACGTCGACGGGGGCTTTGATCAAGCTGGCCGTGCCTCCTATGTTTGGTATAGCGACTTGCCCAAGGCTTAGATTCCAAACGTGACCGCCCACATAAAGACTTTTGCCATCTTCGCTGACAGCAAGGGCCATTCCGCCATAATCAAACGAGCCGACAGAATCTCCAGAGGCGGGGCGGGGCAGTTTGAACGAACCAAGATAAGTGATATCTGAACTATGGAGGAGGGGTTGTTGCGTTGGGTCGGCAGCGAAGCTTACAGTTGTTGCCAACATTAATAGAGCTATAGAGCAATTTATTTTGTTAATCGCCCTAGGTTTGAAGCTGGATTCAGTTTTCATCTTAGACCTCTTGTATTTCACGATTGAAACCGCCTATTTTCTCGGTCGTTTAACTGATTAGGGGTTCACTATGCGTAGGTTTGTCGGGGGTTGAAGGGCCGTTCCAGTCAAAAACTCATCTGCCCCAATATCAATCCCCGTCCCCTGAGGTCGACTCTGACCATCGAAGTCATCGCTCAATCCAGAAACCGTCTGTCCCATATCGACCGCCGTACTGACCGCTGACGACAAGTGTAGATCGCCGCTGGATCGATTGACAAACCAGGTACCCGTCGCATTCGTCACATTCTTTGTGACTGTACCGGCCGCGCCATCCCGGCTCTGGATTGGCTTGTTGGTCAAGTTGTTGGCAACTAGCACATTTTGAGTTGAGGTAAAACGGTACTCGATAGCCCAGGGAAAGCTATTCTCCATAAAAATTGTATTATTATACACTTGGGTGTTAGGGCTTTCGATCAAGGCAATGGCGGAATCGGCATACGAACCTGCATTGGCGGCATGATAGATCATGTTGTTGCGAATGATCCCACCCATGTTACCACGGCCGTCTATCCCAAAACCGATTCCACGATCACAGTTTATGATTAAGTTTTTTTCCACAATATTGTTGCTGGATGGAAGATCCCAAAAATGAATCGCAAATTCCGCTACGGAACCGCTCGGGCTGATGATGTTCCGAAACGTGTTGTTTCTGACCACCCAGTTCTTGGCGCCATGAGCATCGATCCCGCCAATATAATATTGTGGCCCAATGCCTGCGGAATACTCGAAGATGCAATTTTCGACTAGCCCATTATCCGATGTCACATTGGGATTAGCCGTATCTTGGCTAACTTTAACGATCTGTTCGTAAGCATCCCGTAAAATGCAATTCTTAATCACTGGTGAGTCCGCATTGGTCTCGCCCGTGATCTGGATCAGATGCCACTTGCTCTTTTGCAGGGTGACATCGCTCAACTGAAAATTGCTCGCCGCAACCCGGATCACGTTGCCCACCTTCGCGCTGCCGCTCATCGCATCGCCCTGGATAATCACCTTGGTCCGGTCGCCCGACTGGCCGACGATGGCCACGTCCGGCGCGTTGACGTACAGCATCGCTCAAAGTGTAGGTGCCATCCCGCACCGAAATCGTCGTGTTCCCGCCCAGGCTGTTGGCCGTCGCGACGGCGTTTTGCAGTTCGGCCACGGTGCCGACGGTGATCGTTCCACCTTGGGCAGTGCCGCTCAGCCCGGCTAGAACGCCGAGATACAACAAAGAAACCGGTTTCATATTCATCAGTTTTCTCCCAACCAGGGTCCGCCGATGGCGGACCCTTTAGTTTTCCCGCCAGCCTTTAGTATCCCGCCCCATAACCCGACAGCGGGCCGTTGGCGGAGACCGTACCGGTCGACCAGGTGCTCGGCAAACTGGTCAGGGCGGTGCTCGTGCTCGTCTCGCTGGGCTGCGCGACGCTGCCCACCTTATCACGGAACTTGAGTGCGCCGCTCGTGCTGAGAATCGCGACCCAGTACTTGGTGCCGGCGGTGACTTTGGTCGCGGGCATCGGAACCGTGTTCCAGCTTCCCGCCTTGGGCGAACTCAAGGTTGTCGTGGCGAGCCGAGCGCCCGGGCGGCCGTTGCTGTCGGCGTAGAGACCCACGATCAGCTTGGTGGACGCCGAACCGGTATCCACGTACACGGGGAGGCCGGTGATCTGGCCGGTGACCACAGCCGTGGTCTGGAACGCCGCCGCCGTGCCCTGCGGGAGAGAATCGGACACCGAACCGATGGTTTGGCTACCGAGCAACAGTTTGGAAGGCGAGGAAATCGCGACCGCCGTGCTCATATCGGTTTTGATTTCGGTCGCGCTCAGGGCGCGGTTGTAGATCCGGATTTCGTCCAGGTTGCCCTTGAAATACTCGCCCCACATGCTGTTGCCGCCGATGCTCAGCACTCCGCCGGAAACCCCCATGCTTCCCGTTTGCGCCTTGCTGGCGATTTGATTGCCGTTGACATAGAGACGCTCGGTGGTACCGTCGTAGGTGATCGCCACATGGGACCACGCATTGGTAGCCAGCATGGAGCCGCCGTGCGCGAACTGGTACTGGCCGGCGAAAACTCCGCCGCCGAGTGGCGTATTCGTGCTGTCATCCGCCGTGTTGGCGTAGAGGTAGTAAACGGAGTTCGGGGCGTTTTCCTTGACCAGCACGGTGCGGTTGCCGCTGATGGTGGTCGGATACACCCACGCCTCCAGCGTCATGCCGGTGGTCAGGTCCAAAGAAGCCGAATCGTTGACCGTCACCCGATTGCTAGTCCCATTGAAGGACAAAGCACTACCGAATTTGCCCGACGTGGTCCGCTTGGCGCCGGAAATGGTGCCATGATTGCCCTTGCCGGAGGCATCGACCACGGTCGCGCCGCTCGCTTCCTCGAAATTGTAGGCCGCGACCAAGCCGCTGGCGCTGCTAGCGCTCGCCGCCGACACGGTGATGGTTTGGGTCTTGGTGCTGGGCGTCGTGCCGCTGGAGCCGGTGGCGGTCAGGGTCACGGTGTAGGTGCCGGCGTTAGCGTAGGTTTTGCTGGGGGTTTGGGCGGTGCTGGTGGTGCCGTCGCCGAACTTCCAGCTATAGCTGACGGCGTTCGTCGAGGTATTGCTGAATGTCACCGGCAGGGGCGCGACGCCGGAAGTGGGGCTGGCGGTGAAGTTGGCCACCGGGGTCGAAGCGGACGCCGTGATGGTCTTGGTCGTGGTGCTGCTGCCACCGGCGTTACTGACGGTCAGCTTCACGGTGTAGGTTTTGGCCGAGCTGTAGGTTTTCGCGACGCTCTGCGAGGTGCTGGTGGTGCCGTCGCCCAAATCCCAGGTGCGGGCCGAAACGGTGCCGGTCGAGGTGTCGGTCAAGGTCACCAGCAGCGGCGCGGTCCCGGAAGTCGGGGTGGCGCTGAAGCTGGCGACGGGGGCGGCTACGGTGGGGGCTGTCACCGAAATGGTCTTGGTCGCGGTGGCGCTGCCGCCCACGTTGGTGACGGTCAGCTTGACGGTGTAGGTGCCGGCCGCGCTGTAGGTTTTCGCGACGCTCTGG